>Ga0299915_10003873_pt1 | contig 10835 bp, 7 predicted proteins | sample RVTome_13_FD_200263 | JGI IMG/M metagenome (GOLD analysis project Ga0299915, IMG submission 200263) | Soil microbial communities from uranium-contaminated site in the Upper Colorado River Basin, Wyoming, United States - RVT92D227 (version 2) ... | reverse complement strand
GAGTAAGGAGTAAGGAGTAAGGAGTAAGGAGTAAGGAGTAAGGAGTAAGGAGTAAGGAGTAAGGAGTAAGGAGTAAGGAGTAAGGAGTAGGGAGTGCACTTCGACTACGCTCAGTGTGACCCGTGTGTCAGGCTGAGCGGAGTCGAAGCCAGTTTCTCATCCGTGAAATCTGCAAGAGAATTTCTTTCACTATAATAATAAAAATCATTACTTTAGCCGCGGGGAAACTCTGAAATTTAGGGATTCATCATTGCTTTAACATGAGAATAGCTGTCATTGATCTGGGTACAAACACATTCAACCTCCTTATCGTTGAGGCCAAGGACAACCAGAGCTACCAGATAGTATACAACAATAAACTGCCTGTTAAACTGGGTAAAAGCGGTATTGACAAAAAGGAAATCAGGCCCGATGCTATTACGAGGGGCATGAATGCACTTGACCGGCATTTACAGACCATTCGTGAATTCAAAGCGGAAAAAACCTTTGCCTTTGCCACATCGGCTATAAGGAGCGCGCGCAACGGGGAACAGTTTGTCAAGATGATCCGGCAGCGGTTTGACCTCGACGTTGAAATCATCAACGGTGATCGGGAAGCCGAGCTTATTTATTTTGGCGTAAAACAGGCGGTAAAGTTAAATGACGAGAAGATCCTGATTCTGGATATCGGCGGAGGGAGTAATGAATTCATCATTGCCGACCGCGATAACATATACTGGAAAAAGAGTTATCCCCTTGGAGTTGCCCGTCTCCTGGCCAAATTCAAACCTTCAGATCCCATATCAATAGAGGAGATAGAATTCATTTCGAATTATCTGGAAGAAAGGCTCTCCGACTTATTCGATGAATTCAAGAAGCACAAAATCTCAACCCTGGTGGGCGCATCCGGGTCGTTCGAAACCATTGCTGCCATGATCAGGGCTGATGACCCTAACTTTGAATCTGAAACCGGCACTACGCTCGAATCAATGAATATTGATCTTACCGATTTTGAGAATCTCTATCAGAAGCTGGTCAATTCAACCCTGAAAGAAAGAAAACAGATGAAGGGGCTGGAAAGTATGCGGCTGGAAATGATCGTGGTGGCAACCCTTATCGTGAAGTTCATCTTGCAGAAGCTCAAACTTCAGCAGCTTATTCAGTCGAATTTTGCCCTGAAAGAAGGGGTGATCTATGAGGTACTGAATTTAAAGCCGGCTATGCTTTAACCTTCAATTCCATGGCAACCATACTGGTAATCGACGACGAGAAGAGCATCCGCAACACGCTCCAGGAAGTATTGGAATATGAAAGTCATAAGGTGGATCTGGCCACCAATGGCGCCGAAGGGCTTGAACTGTTTGAGAAAGGAGAGTACGATATTGTTTTATGCGATATTAAAATGCCCGGCATAGACGGTATTGAGGTGCTGGAAAAACTGCATGAGCGCAGTCATGATATTCCCGTCATCATGATCTCGGGGCATGGCAATATCGATACTGCCGTGGAAGCCATTAAAAAAGGGGCCTATGATTTTATTGAAAAGCCCCTCGACCTGAACCGGCTTTTAGTTACCATGCGCAACGCCATGGAACGCAATGAGCTTGTTACGGAAACCAAGGTTTTAAAGCGTAAGATCAGCAAGACCTATGAAATTGTCGGCGAGTCAGAGACCATCAGGAAAGTGAAGGATATGATTGAACGGGTGGCGTCAACTGATGCACGGGTTTTGATCACAGGCGATAACGGCACAGGTAAAGAACTGGTGGCCCGATGGCTTCATGAAAAAAGTCAGCGCGCTTCATTCCCTTTTGTGGAGGTTAACTGTGCCGCCATACCTTCAGAGCTTATCGAAAGCGAATTATTCGGCCATGAAAAGGGAGCCTTTACCTCGGCCATCAAACAGCGTAAGGGAAAATTCGAACAGGCACATGGCGGAACCCTTTTTCTGGATGAGGTGGGTGACATGAGCTTATCGGCACAGGCCAAGGTGTTACGGGCCCTGCAGGAACACAGAATCACACGTGTGGGCAGTGACAAAGACATTGAAGTTGACGTACGCGTCATCACAGCCACCAATAAAAACCTGAAGGAGGAGATCATGCAGAAAAACTTCCGGGAGGATCTGTACCATCGTCTGTCAGTGATCATCATACATGTACCTGCGTTAAACGACAGGCTCGAAGATATACCTTTGCTGGCTGAACATTTCAATGAACAGATCACGTCGGAATACGGACGACCAAAAATGATCATTCAACCCGAAGCGATCGACGAGCTGCAGAAAATAAACTGGACCGGCAATATCAGGGAGTTCAGGAATGTGCTTGAGCGGTTGATTATCTTGTGCGACAAGGAAATATCCGGTAATGACGTGCTGAATTTTGCCCAGCCGATCTCGAAGTAAATGAACTATTTTATCCGGTGTAAAATCAGCAGGGGATCTTCATCCACAATTTTTTCCCAGTCATCAGACTGAATATACTTCCGGATCTCTTCCGTGAATTGTTTCCTCTCCAGCGGCCAGGTATCTCTCCCGTTCATAACCACAATGTATTCAGCATCATCTACCCTGGGGAAGTAGTAATCTTTCTGACGAAATGCCAGGTGAGGATTCAGGGTGCCGCTGGAAGACACTACTGCATCGGGAGGAATCAGCTTAAGATTCCGGTGCACCCTTTTTACATCGAAATCAGCTTTGTACATTGTACTATTGAAAAAAGCAAAATTGGTGTCGACATAATTCAGCGCCCTGCCTTTTTCCAGCAGTTTGAAAACCGTCATTCCCAAAGAACCAATGCATACCATAGCAATGATAATTTGCCGCGGCAACCGGCTCTTTATTTCAGAAACGATGAGGAATATGGCAATCGGCAATATGGAAACTACCTCAATGGAATAATAAGATTCAATACTCCACCGGATAGGAGCATCATTATACATCTTTTTCAACACCAGGGGTATGAACAAAAGAAGGTACTTCGGGCGGTAAAACAACAGGAAACCTCCGGAAATGAGGTAAACATAAAAGAATTCGATTTTAACATTATTATAAGAATCAATACCAGTGGGATTTACAAAAAGCAGTTCAATACATCTTAACGGATGTGTGATCATAAATGACAGTGCTTCCGAAGGAGTCGCCCCCAATGCAGAATAATTGAAAAGGCTGTATTTTACATACTGATTCTCCAAAAGTGGAATTACCACGTTAAAAATAAAAACAAAGTAGACTATCGAGGACAATATCACTATGATTGAGGCAAGGCGGTATTGCTTATCCCTGAAATGTGATATTAACAGAAACAGGCCGATAAAAGCAGTCCAAAGGGCAGTGTCTTCCCTCCCAAGCAATATAAAGACTAAAGCCAGAAAAGCCGGTAAAAATCTCTTTTTCTCAAAATAATAAAGAAATACCGGAACGGCTGAAGCTGCGATAATTGCCAGGTTACAGGCAGAGCAGAATGAGGCCCATCTGCCATATAAAGTGAAATACTGTATCAGAGCCAGCCAGGACAAAAGTCTGTTGGATGTTTTGAATTCAAGTAATTTGTATAATGCCAGGCCGCCAAGGAGAATGATCAGGGTCTGGAGTATTGAAAGGGTATATGTCCCGGTTATCCAGGTTAATAACCAGTACAGCGGAATGAAAAGCATAAATGTAAAAGACACGTGATCGTTGAGAAAGCTCATGTGAGGGACCAGAAGCGGACTGTCGCTGATGCGGAAATGGGCATAATCATAAAAACCGAAATTATAGGATCCGTAATCCCATGCCCAGGTCCTGAAAAAGTAATGGTTGCAGAAGGCCATAACCAGATAGAGGCTTCCGAACAAAAAGATGGTTATATAAGGCAACCGGATCCCAAAGGTGCTGCTATGACCAATACCTGACAGTTTGTTGATTCTTCTACTCATTTACAGGAATATAAAGACGGTTGTTTTTCCAGATTCCGTTTTTATCTTTCCAGTAAACTGAGGTACCCTCGGGCCGTATCAACAGGTTGTCAATGTCAATCGGTTTATTACGCAAAGTTCTGTTTTCTGCAGAAATGGAAATCCGGTTTGCCTGATGGAGCAGTTTGAACCTCATCTCCACCAAAGCCCAGTTGTCACGGACCGAAACCAGCTTCTGAAACACCTGAAAGGTCTCAACGTTAACGACATTGTTCCCGGGATCGGTTTGGGTTATTGTAATAGCTGTTCGTGGATACAGATCCACACGGACATTGTTTATCCAGATAGAAACTGTGTACAGTTTACCGGTATCCGAATGGGGGATGAAGCCGGTGAAAATCACGTTTTTCTTTCCGGCCTTTCCCGAATAGCATCCTTTGCCTGCAAAAGCTTCCTCCCAAGTAAGACTGTCATAATCCAGGTACCTGAAAGTGACCACAGCATCATCAGATTTAATATCACGGTACTCAAATAACCGGGGATGCTCAAATTCCTGCACAACCAAACGCGACAAGGAATCAGCGATATCCTGAAAAGCTTTGAAAGGCAGGTCATAGATATCAAAAGTGCCGGATGAATCAATCCGTATGGCGTGACGGATCAGCTGTTTTTCGTGGCCGCTGAGGAAGTCGCAGCGGGCCGCAAGCAGCAGAAAAGGCTTCTGAGAGGGGAACCTTTCCATTTTTATGGATGTGCCGGAAGGTTCGAGCATCAATGCCATATTATCAACAGTCTGATTAATGGAGGTACGGCTAAGATTAACACCCAGACAGGGTAGTCCTGAATTCACTATGGCTATAAAGCTTTTAGTGATGATGTCACATCCGTTATCGAGCCAGATGTTTTCGGAGCCAACATGAAAATAGGGTACAGGTATGATGGCCTGATAATGATTGCATTTGATGTGCCTGATCCATTGGTCCTCGGGTAAGGCAAGGTTCCGGTCGACAAGTGCCGGAATATGATTTTCAAGTGATCTGCCCCGGTTGCGTACATTGTAATAGGCTTCAAAGAACAGGGTGAGCAACGATGCAGCCAGCAGGATAACTGCCAGGATTTTCCTGCCTGTGCTTTTCCAGTAATTCCATAACCAGTATACCGTTATGATATTCATTACATAATAAAAGATCCAGGAAAAGCGAGCAATACCACGCATCTGCCTCACAGGGCCGATAAGATCGACCAGGAACTGTAGCCCCAGGATAAAGGGAAGTCCAAAAGAATACAGCAAAGCTGCAAGAGAAGCCCAGAAGAGGATATTGAGCTGAAAATCAGGCGTTACCTGCCAGATGTGGCGATTATTCTTTCTCAACAGTTTTTTTGACAGAACAAAAAGAAAGATGACTGTTCCGGCCATGGCCGGAATTCCTGTATAGGCAAATCCTTCCCAGTCGATGTTAGAGACATCAAATATTTCATAAAGGAAACGGCCATAGGGTTTGTTAAAGGGTAAAAAAACGCTTTGCGGGTAAGCCCTGTAATATAAAAAGCCCCATGGAAAAGATGTGCGGTCGGTGACATGATCGAAGAGGTAAAATGTCTGCAGAATAAGATAAGGAAGTATAAGCTGAACAAAGAAATGCACGGCCCATGCCTGTTTCTTTTTGAAAACCTTCTCTTTGTTCAGGCCGTATGCCAGATAAAAGCCAATAACAAGAATGGCAAAAAAGCCATACAGGTAGAAATGGGTAAGTGCTCCTGCCATAACTGTAAGCGCAATGAATAATGACCGCATTGCCGAGGGTTTTTGAAAAAACTTCATCAGCAAAAGGATCATCAAAGGAATTGCGCAAACATAGGACAGATTGAAATGGCCTCCGAAACGGTCGAGTTGCGGGGTAAGGTAGGTGATCCCTATGGAAGCCAGTCCGGCAATGAACGGACCAATACTTAAACCGGTAAAAATGAGATAAATAATAACCGGGGTGATAACCAGGCTGAAAAGCATGAGGAAATTCAGCATACCCAGGGTATAATCCGAGATATCCACCAGATGTTGCGAGATAAATTTCACCGTATTGCTGAAAAGCGGCTGGTTGTTGGTAAAGAAAACATGCTCACCGTAGGGGTAGTTCATGGAGTTACAGCGCATATAAGAGCTGTCGAACTTTATATGGTATTCCATATTGATATAGCTCTGTATGCCATCACCTCCGCTGGCAAAACACACCCGGTTGAGCTTGCCAAAGAGGTTGCCATAAAAAGCCGACAGTACAATGATTGAGAGTAAGGCTGTTATTAGCAGTCCTGCCTGTTTACCGTATTTGTCAGACATCAGATTATCGTGTCTTTGATAAAGTATAAAGGACGTGATTTGGATTCGTTGAATATCCTGGCGAGGTACTCACCAATAATACCCAGACTGAGTAATTGTATACCTCCTAAAAGCAAGATAGTTACGAGCAGTGAAGTCCATCCCGGGATGGTATTGCCCGTTAAATGCTGAATGATGGCATACATGGCATATGCAAATCCGATAAAAAATACCAATAAGCCCATAAAGGAGGCTATCCGGAGAGGCTTGGCCGAAAATGAAGTTATTCCGTCAACGGCAAAATTCAACATTCTACGAAATGAGTATTTCGATTTGCCTGCAAAGCGTGGTGCACATTCATAATTTACCACTGTTTGGCGAAATCCCATCCAACTTACTAATCCGCGGGTGAACCGATCTCTCTCTCCAAATTGCAGGAACGACCGGAGGGCTTTCCGGCTCATAAGCCTGAAATCGGAAGATGATTCAGGTATGGAGACATTGGCCACCAGATTGATCAGTCTGTAAAAAAGCCTGGATGTGTACTTCTTAAGATAACCGGTTTCTTTGGAATCAATCCGCCTGGTGTTGACTATATCAAATCCTTTGGAATGCTCATCAAGCAACAGGGGTATTACTTCCGGAGGATGCTGGAGGTCCGCATCCATGGTAATGATAATGTTACCGCCGGCATGTTGCATTCCGGCTGTCAGAGCAACCTGGTGTCCGAAATTCCGGGAAAGGGATATTCCCTTTACCCGGCTATCCTTAGAGTTCATCAATTTCACCACATCAAATGAATTGTCCCGGCTGCCATCATCAACGAACACAATTTCAAATACACGGTTTAAGGTCTGTAAGGAAGCAAGTATGGCACTGTAAAGAGCTTCAATGTTAGTTTCTTCATTGTAAAGCGGAACCACAACACTTATTTCGGGCTGATCATTCATGGTAAGGTAATTTTTTATACAAAATAAAAAATATTATTTATGTCTTCATGCATTTGCAGATAATTGTATGCCAATACTTATCTGGTAACTGAGCCAAATATTTCAACCCAGGCTGTTTTATCTTCAAAACGTTTTATTAAGAACAGGTCTGATCTTCCTTTTAGTTTCTGTAATAACGGATCGGATTCATTACTGCAGAAAATGTATATATCATATGATTCTTCAGGTTTATTGCTGATTTGTATAAAAGGGTGAGCTTTATTGTTCAGATAGCCAAGTTGGGGCATGGATAAATAGTATTGCATCAGAAATGCGGTATATATTTTTTTATGCTGCCACTGCATTTCCTCTGCGAAATTCACTGCCTGCCTTTGCAGAAGCACAGTATCCCTGAATGCCAGTGAAGTATCCTGTTCATTCCGGTAACCGACGAAGGTGTGCCAGGCAAAAAGCAATGCAAATGCCAGCATTGCAGGAATCCTGATCTTGTTCTGTTTCAGCCAGGTGGTAATAAGCCATGATCCCGACATTATAAATAAGGGCAGTATACTCAACAGGTAACGGGCAGTGAAAAAATTGACGGAGGAAAAGACAATATAGACAATGATGAATACAATTGAAAATGACAACAAATGTGCTACCGGTTTGCTGATGGATCTTTTCACTGCCAGAAAAAGAAATGCCAGTACTGATAGTAAGAAGTATATGTTCCTGCCGTTGTGAAACAACAGTTTGGAAATGAACATCCGGGCACGCTGCGCTATTTCACCTGGGTTGAACACAGTAAGGCTCAGGTGTTCGGGGTAGAGGAACCAGCCATAACGAACCTTCTGCATGATGATGAAAGCGGCAAATACAAGCAAAGGAGTACTCATGATAGCCAATTCCCCGGCCATCTTGCCTGTTCTGTTCTGATCTTCGGCAAAGAAGCGCTCCAGCAACAGTTTATCAAGATAAATTACCCCGATCAGCACAATGCCGGTTTCTTTGGTCATTACCAATAAAGCAGAAAAAATGGTATACAGTCCCCAACTTCTTCTGAAGTAAGCATAAATCGTAAGGATGGTCCACAGGGACAACATAATCTCGGGGAGCAGCATGGTACTCTGGGCAAGAAAGATAGCCTGCAGGGCAAAGAGTACGATAGCAGCCATGGCCGTTTCTTTATTGAACAGCTTCATGGCAGTATAAAAAACTGCGATCAGCAGGGTAATGGAAATGAGGAGCGGAAAGATGTGCACAACCGTAAGTTTCGTGCCCAGGATCTTCACCCACAGCGCAGAGAGGAAATAAAACACCAGCGGATGTCCCCGTGTCAGTTCGGGATTGCCATCGCCCGGTAAAACAGTTAAACCGTGGGCGGCCATATCAAAAACTGCATTGGCATATGACCAGGCTTCGTCCCAATAGAAGGGCAGATTAAGGTAACCGAGCCTGTTAATTACAAATAGCGCAATAACAAGCGTGGCAGATAAGCAGGAGATTAAATTACTGGGCCTGTGCATCCGTTATCAAGCAGGTAAACCTGTCAAAAATAACTTATTTTTCAGGCAATTAAAACCTGAAATATATGAATGGCTGTAAGCCTGCGGAAACTGCCTGATAGATGATGAATACAACAATGGTGCTGATGATAACCTTCTGATAAACCGGTACGGCAACAAACCAGTTCATTCCCTTGTCTTTCAGGGAACCTGGAAGCCAGTGCAGCACAAATCCAAGTATCATTATGGCAAACACTTTCCAGTACGACAGGAGCATGGCCGGAACCTGGGCCATACCAAAATTTCCTGCGATCTGGTTCATCAGGTCTGTGGTACCCTGCATCGATTCTCCCCGGAACCAGATACGGGTGAATGTAATGAAATTGAAAGTGATGAAGATTTTCCAGAAATTCGCGGTCCAGTGACTTGAATTCTCCCATGGACTGATCTTCCGCCAGAACTTGTATACCACCAGGCCCAGTCCGTTCAGTCCGCCCCATATCACAAACATCCAGTTGGCACCATGCCAGAGACCGCCAATGAGCATGGTCATCATAAGGTTTATATTGGTGCTTATACCGAGCCTGAAGGCCGGCGAAAAGTACATGAAAACAGCTGACAAGCCTAATACTCCGGCAAGAACCGGAATCAGCCACAGTTTGCCGGATAAAAGCACAACAAAAGCCAGTAGGAGGGTGAGACTGATATAGGTAAAAGGAGAGGCACCGCGATTCCCCCCCATGGGGATGTACAGGTAATCTTTCAGCCATGAGGAAAGTGACATATGCCATCGTTTCCAGAACTCCCCCACATTTTTCGCTTTGTAGGGCGAGTTGAAGTTTTTCGGCAAGCGGAATCCCATCAGCAGGGCCAGGCCAATGGCAATATCGGTATAGCCTGAGAAATCACAATATACCTGTAGCGAATAGCCATATAATCCCATCAGGTTTTCAAATCCCGAGTACGACACAGGATTTGCAAACACTCTGTCAATCAGGTTCAGGGCAATGAAGTCGCCAATGAACAATTTCTTTGTTAATCCCTTAAGGATCATGAAAACGGCTATTCCGAATTCCTCACGTGATACAGTGTAGTCCTTGCTGATCTGGGGAATGAACTGCCAGGCCCGTACGATGGGTCCGGCCACCAGCTGGGGAAAAAACGACACAAAGAAGCCGTAATCGCTAAGTCGTGTTACCGGCTTAATCAGCCCGCGGTAAACATCAATGGAATAGCTTATCGTTTGAAAGGTAAAAAAGGAAATGCCCACAGGAGGCAGTAATTTGCCGATATCGAAGTGAGTTCCCAGGAACATATTGGACCATGCCGCTCCGTGGTTGATTACGTCAAAACGGGTACCCAGGAGGGCATTCACGGTTTCGGTAAAGAAAATATCATATTTGAAAAACGCCAGTACAAAAAGTGTTATGGTGAGGCTTAAGGCGAGCCAGGTCTTTTTGCCTGTCTGCGACCGGGCATTATATATAGCCTGTCCGATGAAGAAATCCACAATGGTGGAGAAAACCAGGATAAACAGGAAAAGCCCCCCTGTTTTGTAATAGAAGAACAGGGATACCAGCCAGAGGTAGACATTCCGGGTTGGTTTTTTCTTATACAGCAGAGAATAAAAGACGAGCACTATCAGGAAAAAGCCCCAGAAATACAGCCGGGTGAAGATCAGTGGTGCATCGGGATTGAAGAGGAATATTTGTTTCAGCTGGTCAGTCATGTAATGGATACTGGATGCTGGATACTGGATGCCTGCCTACCGGTGAGGCAGGCTGGATGTGTGGGACGAGTGTGTGGTGTTCTGGGCCTAAAGGTCGCGCGGAAGCCCTATTTGGTAAATGATCGTTCCAGCTTTTCAGAAAGGCACTGTAGAAAAGGTCTCCTTTTAAAAGGTATCCGGCTTTGTTGAAATGGATATGGTCCTTGTTCATCAGGCCATGATTATACCATATCTCTGCCGAATTCAGTCCTCCCATCACTGTATAAAAATCCCAGACACCGCAATGGTTTTTTCGGGCAATGTTGAAGATAACATCCCGCATGGCGGCAGTATTATAATTTACATAGCGTTTAAACAGGTAACTGTCGTTGGGGACAGTTAACAGAATGGCCGCTTCAGGAGCGGCTAAGGTGACAGAATCGAGCAGTTTCAGATATTCCTTCCGATAAGCTTCCGGATCAAACAGACGGGTATTGCCTTCA
>Ga0299915_10003872_pt1 | contig 10836 bp, 9 predicted proteins | sample RVTome_13_FD_200263 | JGI IMG/M metagenome (GOLD analysis project Ga0299915, IMG submission 200263) | Soil microbial communities from uranium-contaminated site in the Upper Colorado River Basin, Wyoming, United States - RVT92D227 (version 2) ... | reverse complement strand
CCCCGAACATCTCCATAATGACCCTCCGGCCGGGCTTCTGGCGGAAGCTCGAACGGACCATGAAGATGCGGGTCTGGATCCCGAATCGTGATCCCGCATAGGCCAGCGCCGAACCCCACTGCCCGGCGCCTGTCTCCGTGGCCAGCGTCTTGACGCCGTCCTCCGCGGCGAGGTAGGCCTGCATGAGGGCCGTGTTCGTCTTGTGGCTTCCGACGGGCCCGACCCCTTCGTATTTGTAGAAGATGCGGGCCGGCGTCCCGAGGTGCTTCTTGAGCGCCGTGGCCTCGATGAGCGGGGTCGGCCGGAAGACCGCGTAGGCCTCGAGGACGGGCCCGGGAATGGGCACGTTCCGGCCGGTCGCCCCTTCCTGGCGGATGAAGCTCTTCGGGAAGATGGCCTCGAGGTCCTCGGGCTTGAGCGGCTCTTTCGTCCCGGGGTGGAGGGGCGGCTTAGGCGGCGACGGCAGGTCGGCCTTGATGTTGTAGAAAGCCCGAGGAAGGAAATCGGCTTTTCTCGATGCGAAGCGCATGATGGTCAAAGTCCTTTCACGACGGTCTGTCCCGTCGGGTCCATGGGTTCCTTGGCTCCAGGGACGCGTGCCGCGATCGTGAGCGCCGGCGGACTCGTCCCTAAACAGGGGTATGGACGGGGGGAACGGACTTATCGGGCGGTTGGCACCGCCCACCAGTTCCAGAGAAGAAGCGAGGACAGCGCGCCGGCGGGGATCCCGAGAGCGTTCAGGCTGTCCATGTCTGTGCGATTATACGGACCGGCGGCCGCGATGTCAACAGCGTTGTTGCCGGGGCCCCCCCTCACGCAGTTGACCGCCGGCCCCGATATCTGATTTAATACCTTCCGTGAAAGGCGCCAAGGGTCCGGCCCTGATGGTCCTCATTGGAGCGGCGATCTTCGTCCTCCCCTTCAAAGGACCGGTCGCCCTGATCAAGATCCCCAAGGTCCCCGGTCCGGTCGAGCCCCAGCTCGTGAGGCTCCAGGTCGATGTCCGCCAGGAGCTTGGGAGCTGCTATCTGGCCTTGGCCGACGGGGGGGCCTTAGCCCGTCTGCGCCAGGCCAGGGTCCGCTTTGCCGTCCTCGATCCGACGGCCGGGAAACGGGATATTCTGGTCGTCAGGCTCGATTCCGCGGGGGCGATCGACGCCCTTCGCGCCCGGGGGAAGGCCGTCGCCATCGAGCCCGGGGCGGCGGCCTTCTGGACGGAGACGGGACCCTCGGCCGAAGCCGTTCCTCCGGACATGGCCCGCAAGGCCCTGCCTGCGCGCTCGATCCTGCCCTTTATCCGGCCGGCCGCCGTCACGCCGCGCCCAGCGCCCCGGGCCGCCCTGCTCGATCCCCTCGTCGATGCGATCGTCTCTCTCGTTTCCACGTCCAACCTGACCGCGACCGTCCAAGCCCTCCAGGATTTCCAGACCCGCCATACGAACACCTCCGGCTGCCTCGCGGCCGGCGAGTACCTCCTCGGCGCCTTCACGGCCTTGGGGCTCGAGAACGTCGGGTTCGAGGTGTTCGGCGCCCTGCCGGGTTCCCGGAACGTCGTTGGCCAGAAGACCGGGGCGACGTTCCCCGATGACATCCTGATCATCTGCGCCCACTACGATTCGACATCATCTTCCGCCGCGACCCTGGCTCCGGGAGCGGATGACAATGCCAGCGGCTCGGCCGCCGTCGTCGAGGCGGCCAGGATCCTCGCGACCGTCCCCCTCGACTTCACCGTGCGGTTCATCGCTTTTTCCGGCGAGGAGCAAGGGCTTTATGGCAGCCGGGCCCACGCATCAGGGGCCTTTTCGCGCGGCGAGCGGATCGTCGGCGTCATCAACCTCGACATGATCGCGTACTCCTCCGTCCTGCCCGAAAGCATGGAGATCTATGTCAACGGGTTTTCAGACTGGCTCGGGGCCCGACTTCTCGACGCCTCGAGCAGCTATGGAGGGCCCGCCGGCATCAAGAGGGTCGATCCCTCCATGGTTTATTCCGACCACTCTCCTTTCTGGGACAACGGATACGCCGCCCTGCTGGCCATCGAAACGGATTTCAATCCCTACTATCATCAGACGTCCGACACCCTGGACAAGCTCAACCCCGGCTTTTTCACCCACGTCACCCGGGCTTCTCTGGGACTGCTCGCCGAGCTGGCCCAGCCGCTCCGGGAAGGTTATCCCCGCGCCCCTCTCGGGCTTGTCGCGGAAACCGTCGTCTACAATTCCCTCTTCAGCTCTCTCAAGACCCTCCGGCTGAGCTGGAGTCCCCAATCCGACGCCGCGGGCTACAACGTCTACCGGTCGAACATGAGCCACCTCGATTATCTGAAGCTGAATACGTCACCCCTCTCCGGACCATCGTTCTCGGACGCGGACATCCGCCTGGACGAGACCTACTATTACGTCGTCACGGCCGTCGATCCGGCCGGTCTCGAGAGCAATCGCTCCGTCGAGGTCATCATCGTGGGGGATACCCTGGGGGCCGCGGCCCGGCTCCCCGGACCGTTCTTTCTGCGCTTTGCGGGCGTGAGATGAGGGCGAGGCGTTTTGTTCTCGGCCCGGTCCTCGCTATGGCCCTGGCCGCATCCGGGCTGGCCCAGGAGGGGGCGCTCTCGTTCAGCGCGGGAGGCTTCTTCGCCGGCGAGGGGATCTATCGGGAGATCTACGGCGTGAGCGTCCCCTTCACGCTGGAGCTCTGGCTCAAGGCCAAAGGGCCGTTCGGCCTGGTGGCGGGCGTCAGCTGGCTCAAGGACGACGGTCAGGCGTTGGCGCAGGGAGGAGGCGACGCGGAATACCCCGTCGAGATCAGCCGGACGTCGATCCCCCTCCTCGCTTTCTATGAGCTCGACTTCAAATCCGTCCGGGTCCGTGTCGGCGCGGGCGTCGGCATCCACAGCTACAAAGAGATCTGGCCTACGAGCGACCCCGAATTCGAAGGGCGGAAGGTCGCACCGCGGTTCATGATCGCGGCGTTCACGCGACTGTCCGGGAGGTTGTCCCTCGTCGGCACTTTCGTCTACGAGAGCATCTCCACCGGGGCCGGTTCGCTCTTGTCGAGCAATATCGACCTCGGGGGATACCAGCTCCTCGGAGGCCTGTCCTACCGCATTTTCTGAAGCTCTCCAAGATCGTGATCCAGGAGGTCCCATGAACGACGACAACACGGGCCGAAGCCGCAGGGATTTTCTAAAGTTCGGCGCCGCGGCCGGCTTGGGCGCGGCCGTCGCCGGGCTCGGCCTCGAAGCCAAGGCCCCGGGCCCGGCGGGCGAGGCGCGGACGCAGTTCCGGGCCCCGGCCGTCCCGACCGTCAAGGTCGGTTTCGTCGGTGTCGGCGGCATGGGCTCGGCCCACGTCCAGAACCTTCTCAACATCGACGGCGTCGAGCTCAAGGCCGTATGCGACGTCGTCCCGGCCAAGGTCGAGAGGGCCCAGAAGTGGGCCGTCGAAGCCGGGCAGCCCCAGCCGAAGGGCTATTCGAACGGCACCCGCGATTTCGAGAGGATGTGCGAAGCCGAAGACCTCGATCTCGTCTTCACGGCGACGCCGTGGGAGTGGCACGTCCCCGTCTGTCTCGCGGCCATGAAGAACGGCAAGCACGCCGCGACCGAGGTCCCGGCGGCCATGTCGATCGAGGACTGCTGGGCCCTGGTCGAATCGGCCGAGAAGCACAAGAAGCACTGCCAGATGATGGAGAACTGCTGTTACGACCGGATCGAGCTCATGACCCTGAACCTCGTCCGCAAGGGCGTCCTCGGGGAGGTCCTCCACGCCGAGGCCGGGTATCTCCACGACCTCCGCGGCGTGAAGTTCTCCAAGGACGGCGAGGGGCTCTGGCGGCGGGCTTGGTCGGAAAAGCTCAACGGCAACCTCTACCCGACGCACGGGCTGGGTCCCGTGGCCCAGTGTCTGAACGTCAACCGGGGCGACGCCTTCGACTACCTCGTGTCGATGAGCTCGCCCGGCCGCGGCCTCCGCGAATACGCCGTGGCCACCTTCGGCGCCGACAGCCCGCAGGCCAAGGAGCGGTACGTCCTCGGCGACGTCAACACGAGCCTGATCAAGACCAAGCTCGGAAAGACGATCATCCTCATCCACGACACCAACCTGCCGCGGCCCTACACGCGCATCAACCTCGTCCAGGGCACGAAGGGCCTGGCCCACAAGTGGCCCGACCGGATCTACGTCGAGGGCAAGGCGGATAAGCCCCACCAGTGGGACGATTTCGCGAAGTTCGCCGCCGAGTTCGAGCATCCCCTCTGGAAGGCCATCGCCGCGAAAGGGGAGGGCCGGGGCCACGGCGGGATGGACTACATCGAGGATTACCGTCTCATCCAGTCGCTGCGCAAGGGCGAGCCGCTCGACCAGGACGTTTACGACGCGGCCGCATGGAGCGCCGTCGTCGGCGCCAGCGTCAAGAGCGTCGCCGGGAAAGGAAGACCGGTCGAGATCCCGGACTTCACCCGGGGTAAGTGGAAGACCAATCCGCCGCTGGGCATCATCGAAGCGTAGCGGAAACACCCATCGCCGCCTCGAGAGGTATATCCGGGCTTGGGGGATGAAAGCCCTAAAATCCGGGGCGGCGGCCGGCCAGGACGCGCTTGACGGTTTCTTCGACCCGGCGGGCCCGCGTCTCCGGCCTCTTGGCGCTGAGGACCCAGTAGGCCCAGAGCTTCTTTTCCGACGGCGGGCGGCCCTCGAAGGCGGCCTTGGCCCGGGGCTCCCGGGATAGGGCCTTGAGGAGGTCCGAAGGAGCGTCCGCGCCTCTGCCGATCCTGTCGATATCGTCGAAGCTCTCCCAGGATCCGTTGCGCTTGGCCGCTTCGACCTTGGCCAGCCCGGGCGGGGCCATGCGGCCCTCGGAGATGAGCTTCTCGATACGGGCCTTGTTGGAGGCCGACCAGACAGACTTCACGTTGCGCGGCGTGTATTTCTGCTTGTATCTCTCCTCGTCGATCCGGCCGACCGTCGAGTCGATCCAACCGTAACAAAGGGCCTCCTGCAGGGCCTCTTCGTAGGTCACGGACCGCTTCCCCGTTCCCTTCTTGTAGTAGGCGAGCCAGAGACCTTTGGACCTGTCGTGGTTGCGGGCCAGCCACTCGCGCCAGGCTTGGCGCGTCTTGAACAGCCGGGGCTTTTCGTCCATCGCGGGGTAATCATACCCCAAGAAAAAGAGCTTGACAAAGAGGCCGGGCGGCGTAGAATAAAACTGTGAAAACCAAAAGAGTTTCCGAAGTTTCCAAGGCTGCCGGGCCGTCGGGGGGAGCGGTCCCGTCCCTGCGCCCTCGCATCGTCCAGGCGGCCGGCGCTCTGTTCTTGAGCCGGGGCTTCATCCGGGTGACGTCCGACGAGATCGCCGGTCGTCTCGGCATCAGCAAGGCGACGCTCTACAAAGCTTTCCCGGGAAAAGAGCATATCCTGCGAGCCGTCGTCCGGGGGATCATGAGCGAGATCCAGGCCGGGTTGGCGCGCATCCTCGCCGACGCCTCCCTCGGCTTCGTCGAGAAGATGATCGCCCTGCTGTCGTTCCTGAGCGTCCGGATGGCGAGGTTCGAGCCGGTCCTCATCCGGGACCTCCAGCGGCAGGTCCCGGGCATCTGGACCGAGATCGAGGAGTTCCGCCGGGAGAAGATCTACAAGAACTTCAGGATCATCCTCGAAGCCGGCCGCCGCGAGGGCTATTTCCGCGGCGACGTCGACATCGACCTCCTCCTGGCGATGTTCGTCAGCCTCGTCCAGGAGCTCATCAATCCGGCCGCCATCCTGAGGTCGGGACGGTCGCCGGCCGAGGTGTTCGGGTCGGTCATCAAGGTCTTTTTCCAAGGCATCCTGACGGACAAAGGCCGCTTGGACTTCGCCGACAGGACCCCGGGCCTGTTCGAGCCCCGAAAGGAAGGCGTGTCATGAGATCCAAGGCCGCCGCACTCATCCTGGCCGTTCTTGCCGTCGCGGCCTGCGCCGGCAAAGGCCCCAAGGACGTCATCTCCGCCTCTGGCACCATAGAGGCGGTCGAGGTCAACGTCGCCGCCAAGGTCGGCGGCCAGGTCCTGGAGCTCTCGGTCGAAGAAGGAGCCAGGGTCGCTCCCGGCGACAGGCTGGCCCTCATCGATCACGCGGCGCTCGATATCCAGCTCCGCCAAGCCGAGGCCGGCGTCCGGCTGGCCGAGTCCCAGCTCGCCCTTCTTGTCAAAGGGGCGCGGAGCGAGGACATCCGCCAGGCCGAGGCCGCCCTCAGGCAGACAGAGGCGGCCCTCAAGATTGCCGAAGACGACGCCCGGAGGATGCGCGAGCTCTTCCGGACCGGGAGCGTCACGTCCAAGCAGACGGACGACGCCGAGGCGCGCCTGACCGTCGCGGCCGCCCAGCACAGCTCCGCGGCCGAGGCCCTGGGCAAGGTCCGCAGGCTCGCCCGTCCCGAGGAGGTCCAAGCCGCCGAGGCCCGGCTGGACCAGGCCCGGGCCGCCGCCGACCTCCTGGCCAAGTCGATCGCCGACTGCGCCATCACGGCGCCGGCCGCAGGTGTCGTCACCCATAAGGTCGTCGAAAGGGGAGAGTTCGTTACGCCCGGCTCAACCATCGTGACAGTTTCCGAGCTCGACAGCGTCTATGTCATGATCTACCTTACCGAGCTGGAGATCGGACGCGTCCGGCTCGGGGACGCCGCGGACGTCGGGATCGACGCCTTCCCCGGCCGCGCCTTCCCCGGCCGGGTCACCTACATCTCGCCCGAAGCCGAGTTCACGCCCAAGAACGTCCAGACCAAGGAGGACCGGGTCAAGCTTGTCTTCGGCGTCAAGGTCGAGATCGAGAACCGGGAGGGCCTGCTCAAGCCGGGACTCCCGGCCGACGCCACGATCCGGGTCGCCCCGGAGAGGTCCTAGGGCCCGGAGCGCGGCGAGCGAGGAGGAGGAGGAGATGCCGGCGCCGGCCGTCGAGACGCGGGGGCTCAGCAAGACCTTCGAGACCGTGGAGGCCGTCCGCTCCCTCGACCTCTCCGTCGGGGAAGGGGAGATGTTCGGGCTCGTCGGCCCCGACGGCGCCGGCAAGACCACGATCCTCCGCATGCTCTGCGGCCTTCTCGCGCCCACCGCCGGGCGCGCCTCGGTCCTCGGCTTCGACACCGTCCGTGACGCCGACCGGCTCAAGAGCCGGATCGGCTATTTCTCCCAGAAATTCAGCCTTTACGGTGACCTGACGGTGGACGAGAACATCGAGTTCTTCGCCGAGATCCATCTCGTCCGGGACTTTCGGCCGCGCCGCGAGGAGCTCCTGGAGTTCACCCGGCTCGGGCCTTTCCGCACCCGGCTGGCCGACCGGCTCTCCGGCGGGATGCGGCAGAAGCTGGCCCTGGCCTGCGCCCTCGTCCACACGCCCCGGATCATCTTCCTCGACGAGCCGACGACCGGCGTCGACGCCGTCTCGCGCCGGGATTTCTGGAAGATCCTCTCCAGCCTCACGCGCTCCGGGATCACCATCGTCATGACGACGCCTTACATGGACGAGGCCGAGCGGTGCTCCAGGGTCGGGCTGCTCGGCGAGGGCAGGCTCCTGGCCGCCGACACGCCGCAGGGGATCAAGACGCTGATGCGCGGCGCGATCGTCGAGATCGTCTGCCCGGAGATCCGCCGGGCGTTTGGCGTCCTGAAGACCGTCCCAGGCGTCACGGAGGTCCAGCTCTTCGGCGACCGGTTGAACGCCGTCGCGGCGGACCCGGATCGGGAGCTTCCGCTCATCCGGAGCGCCCTGGCCGCGGCGGGGATCCCCGCCATCCAGCTGCGGGTCCTCCCGCCGTCGCTCGAGAACGTGTTCATTTCCGTCACCGAATCCGCCCGATCGGAGGCCGCCCATGCGTAGATCCGCCATCGTTCTGGTCCTCCTTTTCGCGCCGCTTGCGGCCCAGGCCCAGAGGACGCCCTTGTCCCTCGACGAGGCCATCGCCGCCGGTCTCGAGGCGAGCCCCGGCCTTCATGCCGCGCGGATGAAGGCCGACGCGGCGGCGGCGAGGACCCGCGAGACGGCCGCCGGCCGGCTGCCGTCGCTCAAGCTCGGGACCGGCTACACCCGGCTGAGCGAGGTCCCGCCGTTCGAGGTGACGCTGCCCATCTCGCCGAGTCCCATCGTCGTCTCCCAGAGCTATTTCAACAATTGGAGCCTGCGGCTCTCGGTCCAACAGCCCCTGTTCACCGGCTTCCGCCTCGAGGCCGGGACGGAATCGTCCCGGATGCTCGAGCGGTCGGCGGCCCAGGATGTCGCCAAAGACCGCTCCGAATTCATCTTCGCCGTCAAGAGCGCCTATTGGGGACTCGCCCGGGCGCGTGAGTTCGATGCCGTCGTCGGGGAGAGCATCCGGCAGGTCCGGGAGCATCTCAAAGATGTCCGGGCCTTCTTCGATCAGGGCCTGCTGACCAGGAACGAGGTCCTGAGGGCCGAGCTCCAGCTCTCGAACGCGGAGCTCATGGCCGTCGATACGCGCAACGCCGCAGAAGTGGCGCGGACGTCGCTCGCGAGCCTCATCGGCCTGCCCGTCGGCACGGATATCGAGCTGACGACCTCGGCCGAAAGCCTGGCCTCCCGGGCGCCGGGGACGGAGAACTCCGGAGACGGGACCGCGGACGCGCAAGCGCTCGTCGATGCGGCCCTCGCGAGCCGGCCGGAGCTCCTGTCCGCCGGGTTCCGCATCAAGGCTTCCGAAGCCGCGCTGAAAGCGGCCCGGGCCGGCCGGTACCCCCAGGTCGCTCTGACCGGGAACTACTATTACCTTCGCCCCAATCCCCGGATCATGCCGGCCCGCGACAAGTTCACCGGGACCTGGGACCTCGGCCTCGCCGTCTCGTTCGACGTCTGGAACTGGGGCCAGACGAGGAGTCAGACCGAGCAGGCCAGGGCCCAGCTGGCCCAGGCCCGGGACGCCCGCAAGCTCCTCGAGGACCAGGCCGTCCTGGAGGTCACCCAAGCCCGCCTGGCGCTCGTCCAGGCGAGGGAGAAGATCCATGTCGCCGGCCAGGCCGTCGGACAGGCGGACGAGAACCTCCGGATGATCCGGGAGCGGTTCCGCCAGGGGGTCGCCCTCAACGCGGACGTCCTGGACGCCGAGATCTTTCTCCTTCAGGCCAGGATGGCCCGGAGCCAGGCCGCGATCGACCTCGTCCTGGCCCAGGCCCGGCTGGAGAAGGCCTCGGGCCGCTGAGGGCCGGGGCGGGAGGACGGAGCGCCGTGTCCGAGAATTCGATCGAAGTCAGGTCGCTGACCAAGCGTTTCGGCGGCTTCACCGCCGTCGACGACGTCTCGTTCGACGTCGAACGTGGCCGGATCTTCGGCTTTCTCGGGGCCAACGGGGCCGGCAAGTCCACGACGATCCGCATGCTCTGCGGCCTCCTCGACCCGACCTCCGGGACGGCGATCGTCGGCGGTTTCGATATCCGCCGCGAGCCCGAGCGGGTCAAGCGGACCATCGGCTATATGTCCCAGAAGTTCTCGCTCTACGAGGATCTTACGGTGGCCGAGAACATCCGCTTCTTCGGCGGCGCCTACGGCCTCTCGAAAAAGACCATCGATGCCCGCCTCGCCGGGGTCCTGGAGATGGCCGGCCTCGCGGGGCGGGAACGGAGCCTGACCCGGACGCTGTCGGTGGGCTGGAAACAGCGCCTGGCGCTCGGCTGCGCCGTCCTCCACGAGCCCCGGATCGTCTTCCTCGACGAGCCGACGGGCGGCGTGGATCCGGCTTCGCGGCGGCGCTTCTGGGAGCTCATCAACGGCCTCTCGGAGCGCGGCACCACGGTCTTCGTGACCACCCACTATCTGGACGAGGCGGAGTACTGCAACGATATCCGGCTCATCCACGCCGGCCGCATCGTGGCCGGCGGCAGCCCCTGGGAGCTCAAGGCCAAGGTCATCCGGAACCCGATCCTCGAAGTCTCGAGCGACCGGACCGTCGAGGCCCTGGAGATCCTCCAGAAAGAGCCGTGGGTCCTCGAGACCTCGATCTTCGGCACATCGCTCCACATCAGCGTCGGCGACGAAGAGGAGGGGCGCCGTCTCATCCGGGACCGGCTCGCCCGGGAGGGGATCGCCGTTCACCGCGTCGACCGGATCTCGCCCTCGCTCGAGGACGTCTTTATCCACAAGATCGAGGAACAATCCGGCGCCGGCGTGGAGGGGACCCGGCCATGAAGCTCCGGCCCCTCTGCTGTCTCCGTCCGGTCATCAAAAAGGAGTTCCGCCAGATCCGTCGCGACGCCCGCTCGCTGATGTTCATGATCTTCCTCCCGGCCTTCATGCTCCTCCTCTTCGGCTATGCCCTCAATTTCGATATCAAACACATCCCCCTGGCCGTGGTCGACCAGGACGGCAGCCGGGCAAGCCGAGACCTCGTCGACAAGTTCCGCACGACCGAGTATTTCGACCTCAAGGCCGTCCTTCCGAAGACGGCCGCGATCGATCCGATCATGGCCCGGGAGGACATCCGGACCGCCCTCGTCATCCCGGCCCGGTTCGGCGAGGACCTCCTGGCCGGCCGGAGCCCCTCGGTCCAGGTCCTCGTGGACGGCTCGAACGCCATGAGCGGAACCACGGCCGCGGGCTATGTCGGCGCCATCCTCCAGAGCTATTCCCAGAGGATCACCCTCGCGGCCCTCGAGCGCCGCGGCCTCGCGGACGTCGTCCTTCCCGTGAAACCCGAGGTCCGCGTCTGGTACAATCCCGAGCTCCGCAGCGCCAAGTTCCTCGTGCCCGGCCTGATGGCCTTCATCCTCATGGTCATCGTCACGGTCTCGACCGCCTTCTCCGTCGTCCGGGAGAAGGAGCGCGGCACCATGGACCAGATCCGGGTCTCTTCCATCCGGCC
>Ga0299915_10003870_pt1 | contig 10839 bp, 7 predicted proteins | sample RVTome_13_FD_200263 | JGI IMG/M metagenome (GOLD analysis project Ga0299915, IMG submission 200263) | Soil microbial communities from uranium-contaminated site in the Upper Colorado River Basin, Wyoming, United States - RVT92D227 (version 2) ... | reverse complement strand
TGAGACCGCGGCGCTCGGTATCGCCGGTCGCGCATCGTCGCATCCTGTCGCCTTCGACCCCTGAAGAAGTCTCGGCACCCGCTCGTTCGTTCTTACGGGACCCAATCTCGCGGCCTGCACGCTCGCTGTCTACGCTTCGTGATCACGGTCGCCCGTACACAGCTCTACGATCACGCAAGACTCGCTTCCGGCGTGGCGGTCTCCGTCGTCGCCGGTGGGATTCTCACCCCGGGTCACTCTTCGAAGTTTCGGCAGCTACATGCTTTCCTCTCCGACCAGGCTTCTCCTGGCGCACTTCAGGTCAACGTCAACGTTATCTGAGCGGCATTGGCGCTAAGGGCCCTCGAATGGGGAAGTCGACCGATCAAGACTTCTTGCGCGGCCTGATTACGTAGTTCCAGTCGCCGTGCCAGTCGTCGGGCTTGATGTGATCGTCTTGAACTCCTGCTCGGCTGTTGTTGCGACGAACCCGCGCACCAGGAGGCTCACCGCAAAGGCAGCGAGCGCCGAGACGAGGGTTGGTTTCGGTACCAGATATGTGTCGCGACGAATCACGACTACGAGTGTAGTGCGGATTCGCTTGACGGCCCGCGCGAACGGCGGTATTTAACATGTCCGTTAACTACAAATGGACCGCTCCCATGGCCTCCACCGACCAAATGCTCGATGCCACGTTTGCCGCCCTCGCCGATCCAACCCGGCGCGCGATCGTGGCTCGGTTGGCCGGCGGTGACGCGACCGTGCTCGAGCTCGCAGCGCCGTTCGACATCAGCCTCCCCGCTATCTCGCGACACCTCAAGGTGCTCGAGCAAGCGGGTCTGATCGAGCGCGGTCGCGACGCGCAGCGCCGGCCGTGCACGCTCAGGCCCGAAGCGCTCGCAAGCGTCTCGACGTGGGCCGAGCACACGCGGCGTGCATGGGAAGAGCGGTTCGATCGCCTCGACGAGTACCTCGAAGATCTACAAAAGCCGACCGACAAACAGGAGAAGCACCATGTCTCTCGCAAGCGCCGCTGAACGTCCCTGGGCCCTCGATCGCGAAATCGTGATCGCACGCGTGTTCGACGCACCGCGCGCGCTGGTCTTCAAGATGTGGACGGACCCCGATCACGCGATGAAGTGGTTTGGCCCCAAAGGCTTCACCTGCACGCTGCACGAGATGAACGTGCGCGTCGGCGGGCGCTGGCGCTTCGACATGAAGGCTCCGAACGGCACGGTCTACCCGAACCGGATCGAGTATCTCGAGATCGTGCCGAACGAGCGGCTCGTGTTCGATCATGGCGACGACATCGACAACGATCCGAAGCGTTTTCGCGTGACGATCACGTTCGACGAACAGGCGGACAAGAAGACCGTGGTGACGCTCCGCCAGCTTCATCCGACGAAGGAACAGCGCGATGCCGGGGTGGGCTTTGGAGCGGTCGAGCTCGGATACCAGACCCTGGACAAGCTCGCCGGCCATCTGCGCATGCAGCAGTAGCGCCGCCTCGCGTGCACTGCGAGCTGACCCCGACGCCCTCTCGATGCGGTAGTGTGTGTCGTGCTCCTCCGGTGTCGTCGCTGCGGCGAACAGCTCGACCCTGACGCGAAGTCTGCGGCAGTTGCGGAGCACCACTCACCCACGCCACTCTCGGGCGCGTCGTTGCCGGTCGCTATCACTTGGTCGACGCATCGGCTCGGGTTCGCTCGGCATTCCAACGTCGGCTTCAACAGGCGCCACTTCTCGCGAACCTGCCGCTCGGCGTCGTTTGTCGTCCGCACTCCGCGACTCGATCGATTTCCCCGTTCGAACGCCCCTAGGCTCGGCGGGCGGCGGAAACTCGAGGCTGATCGGCCCGAGCACGCCGTCGCGGAACTCGTGGACGAGGACGTCGGCTGCCTTGTGCAGATCGACGATGCCGCCCTTGCGAAGCGCGCCTCGACGGCGGCCGATCTCGATGAGCAGCGCCTCGGCATCGCGTGGCTTGACCTCGAGCTTGTAGCGCGCGAGGACGAGCTCTGGATATTTCTCGAGGAAGAAGCGACCGCCGAACAGGCCGATCGTGAGGTAGTCGATCGCGGTGTCGGGGATCGAGCCGGCGAGCGCGAGGCGGAACGCGCGCGACTCTTCCTCGATCTTGGGCCACATGAGGCCCGGGCTGTCGGTGATCTGCATGCCGTTGGCGAGGGTGACGAGCTGCTGGTCCTTCGTGACGGCGGGCTTGTCGCCCACCTTCGCCACGTTGCGATTCATCAGCGTGTTGAGAAGCGTCGATTTGCCGACGTTCGGCACGCCTGCGATCAGGGCGCGCACGGTCTTGTCGGGGCCGCGGTGGGCGGCGAGATCACGGCATAGCTCTGCGATCCGCTTGCGCGTGACCTGAGGGCGGTCGGTGGTCGACTCGAACGCTTTGACGTTTGGCTCGGACTCGAAGTGCTGGACCCACGCGCGCGTGACGTCGGGGTCGGCAAGATCGCTCTTGGTGAGACCTTGATGACGGGCTTGCTGCCACGCAGCTCGGTGATGACCGGGTTCGAGCTCGCCTTGGGGAGACGGGCGTCGATGACCTCGATGACCACGTCTTTCGAAGGCATCTGCTCGGCCAGCTCGCGCCGGGCCTTGGTCATGTGGCCGGGGTACCACTGCAGCGTCATCGATCCACTTCTACGCCACACTGCCCTCGCAAAGCGATCTCGACCGTACCAGTGGTTCGCGGATCCCCTTGAACCCGGAAAGCCGCTGACCCTCGGGCCGAGCTCGTTCGGGACCTCGACTACCGGCGCTTTGGCTTCGCCTTGGGCTTGGGCTTGGGCTTCGCCTTCGCGCTCGGCTTCGGCTTGGCCGGGGTCTTCGCCTTGGCCTTCGCCTTGGCCTTCGCCTTTTGCGGGGTGACCTCGATCGCCGCCAGCGTGTAGATGTGCCCGATCGAGGCCTCGTTCCCGAAGTAGCCGGTTTCCGAGTACATGCCCTCGTAGATGACCGTGGCGGCTGCGCGTTTGCGAATCACCCAGCGGTTGAGCTCGACCATGTCAAGGACGTACTCGCCGAGCAGGCTCGCGTCGAAGTCGTAGTCCTCGTCGGCGTCCGCGCTGTCGGTGAAGCTGACGACCGAATCAAGGCCGGCGATGACGGCGTCGGGCAGCGTGGCCGACAGGCGCGTGATCCCCCAGATATGGGTCGGATCGGGGAACCGCGGGGCGGTGCCCTCTTCGTCGTCGCCGACAAGGCACGCACGCACGACGACATCGAAGCCCGCGTCGACGAACGTGTCGGCGATCTCGCGATCGGTGCCGCGAAGGCTGTCGATCGATTGCGGTTGCTTGCCATTGGTGACGATCTGCCGTGTACACGCGATCAGGAGGGGCGCGCCTCTCTCGAGCTTCAGCGTGCCGGTAGCGGCGCGCAGGTTTGCGAGCTTCTTGTCGCGGGCCGCGTCGGTGCGCGGGCGATCCGAACGCGATAGGGAGTAGACGAGCGTGACGCGTGAGCCGCTCGTGACGGGCTTGACCGCGTGGTCGAGATCGCTGAACAGCGCGACCCAGCGCACTGCGCCGCGATCCTGCTTGCCGCTCCAGTCGACGACGTGCAGCTTGTTGCCATCGACGATCTCGAACTGACCACCTTCGTGCGCGATCGGCAGTCCGACGACGAGCGTCCCCACGAGGTTCGGCGTGTGCGGCGTGTCCTTGTGACGCGCGAACTTGCCGCCCTTGGGATAGACGATGACGTCCTCGAGCTTCGCGTCGAGGTGGAAGCGCGGCGACAGCGCGGCCTCGATCTCGCCGAGCACCGCAACAGGATCGAAGCCCGCGACGTCCGCCTTGCCGCGCGTGACGAGCCGTTGCGCGTTGCGCACCTTCTTGTCGCGCTTGGTCTCTCCGCCCTCGCCGAACGGCGCGTCCTCGGAGTGCTCGAGCAGCCACTCGACGAACATCTTGTCGTCGAGCGCTCCGACGTCACCATCGGGGAGCGCGATCGCGAATCGTTCGGGCAGCTTCGTCGTTCCCTCGACAAAGCTCGGGTCGGGCAGGTCTTCGAGGATCTTCTTCAGCGCGTCGTGGCTCACGCGCTGGAATATCGTCTGAACTGCCGGTCGATCGGTAGTGGCGGATGCCGATCCGACACACCACGGCCTCCGCGTAGCGGATCCCAGGTCTTCGCGCAGACCACCGTCCACGGCGGTAAGCTCGCAGACCCGATGCGATGTAGCGTGGCCCTGGTGTTCGTGGTCTGCGCAGCGTGCGCCCATCCTCGTCCCCGGACGATGGTCGCGACGAGCGCCTGGGTCCAGCGCTTCGCGGTTCACAACGGGGTGAGGATCGAATACCGGGTCCGCGACGCGGATGGTCCCGGCGTCCCGGTCGTGCTCGTCCCCGGGATGACCGGATCCGCTCGCGTCTACGAGAACAACGCCCCGCTGACCGCGGCACTCGCGCCGCGGAAGCTCATCGCGATCAGCTTGCGCGGCCGCGGTGCGAGCGACAGTCCCGACACCGGCTGGACGCCCGAAGATCACCACGGTGACATCCTCGCGGTGATCCAGGCCGAGCAGCTCCGCCGCTACCATCTCGTCGGTCATTCGATGGGAGTCTCGTACGCGCTGGGCTTCGCGCTCGGTCGCCCGGCCGGCGAGATCGTGAGCTTCCTGGCCGCCGACTACTTCCCGGCGGTCATGCAAGTCACCGAGGAGTGGGCCGTGAGGGTCGAGTCGCACGTGCACGACCACGCCCGGCTCGGTCGGCGCGTGCTCCGCGAACAGGGCGCCCGGGACTACGCCGATCGCCTTGGCGAGCTCGCGATGCCGGTGCTCGTGGTGCTCGGGACGCAGTCGATGGAGCGGTTTGTCGAAGGCCAGTGGGCGAAGGCGCCACACCACCGCGTGCTCTGGATCGAAGACGGGCACGATACGTTCAAGAACGCTGCCGCGATCGCCGCCGCCGCGGAGCACCTCGCTGGCGCCGAACGCTGACCTCGGGGTGCTGTGCAGTCCGCGCGATCGCGAGGCCGCCCATCGCGCCGAGGTCGCCGATCTCGCGACGGGGCACCCGGCGCCGTGACTTGCAAGAAGTGCCTGGCACTGCTGCGCGCCCGAGTCCGGTACGCTGCACGCGTGTTCTGGCGCGTCCTGTGTTGGCTGGCCCTCGTCGCCGCGACGGCACACGCCGAGCGTCTGCCGGTGCGGCTGTACACGAGCGCCGACGGGCTCGCGAGCGATCGAGTCGAGCGTGGGACGCGCGATGCCGCCGGCTTCCTGTGGTTCGCGACCGGCGACGGCGTGAGCCGCTTCGACGGCCACCGCTTCGTGAGCTTCGGAAAGTCCGACGGGCTTCCGGCCGCGCAGGTGCACGATGTCGCGGTCGCGCGCGACGGCACGATCTGGGCCGCCACCGACGCGGGCGTGGCGTGGCTCGATCCGCGCGCGCGGGGAGCGCGGTTTCATGCGGTCGCGGTCCCGGCCGATACCGCGGTGATGTTTCACCAGGATCCCGCGGGCACGTTGCGGGTGGGAACCGTTCGCGGTCTGTTCGAGCTCGAGCGCCGCGGCGACCAGGTCACCACGCGGGCCATACCGCTCGGCGCGGGTCGGCAGCCACAGGTCCTCGCGATCACCCACGATCCCGTCGACGACTCGCTGTGGTTCGGGACCTCGCGGGGGGTCATGCACCGCGAGCGGTCGGGCGCGATCCACCAGTATCGAGTCGGATCGATCGGCGAGCTCGACGATCGCGTGTTCGGCGTGCTGATCGATCGCAAGGGTCGGCTGTGGATCGGCCACGTGGGGAGTCGCGTGCTCGCCGTCGTGTTGCCGCACGGGCGGCGACTCGTCGACACCGCCGAGCCACTGTGGGAGGTCGCCGCACGGGGTGGCGACTGGTTACGGTTCGAGCTCCAGCAGACCGGCGCGCGGCGCGGGATCCTCGAGGACTCGCGGGGCAACATCTGGATCGGTACGCAGACCGATCTCGTGATGTTCGACGGTCAGGAGTTTCACACCCTGCGCGAGCGGCAGCTGCAGCACGCGGGTTCGTTCACGCCGTGCGTCGAGGACGCCGCGGGAAATCTATGGCTCGGCGGCGAGTCGCAGGGCGTGCTCCGGCTCGCCCCGGATGGGCTCGTCGCGTTCGATCGCAGCGATGGCCTGCAGACGCTCTACATCTCGGGTTTCGTCCAGGACCCGCGGGGACCGCTGCACACGCTCGTCGGCGCCCAGATTCATGTCGTCCATCGTCGCGACGGCGATCGCTTCGTCGCGATCTCCCCACGACTGCCGTTCGGCCTCGGGCTGCAGGCCTGGGGCTGGAACCAGACCGCCGCGATCGATCGCGATGGCAGCTGGTGGTATCCGACGGGACGCGGGGTCGCCCGGTATCCCGCGGTCTCCCGACTCGAGGACCTCGCGACCACGCTCCCCGAGATGTTCACCGAGGCCGACGGCCTGCACGGACGCGATGTGTTCCGCATGTACGAGGACCGCGCGGGCGATGTCTGGATCACGACGCTGAGCAAGACCGGGCTCGCGCGCTGGAACCGCGCGACCGGCAAGATCACGACGCTCGGGGCGGGCTGGCCGACGGACGCTGCGCTCGCGTTCGCCGAGGACGCGACCGGCGCCGTGTGGATCGGCTACTCCGACGGCAAGCTCGTTCGCGCGCGCGGCGGTCGCCCCGAAATTTTCGGCCCGGCGGAGGGGCTCGTCGGTGCACCCATCCACGCGCTGCTGCTGGATCACGCCGGGCGGCTGTGGATCGCGACCCATGGCGCCGGGGTCCAGCGGATCGATCAACCGGCGCTGCCACGCCCGTCGTTCACGACGTACAACATGACGAAGGGGCTCGCCACGGATCAGGCGCTGTCGCTCGTCGAGGATCGGCAAGGCCAGATCTACATCGGCACGACACGCGGGATCGATCGGCTCGACCCGATCAGCGGCGCCGTCACGCACTACACGACGGCCGATGGACTGCCGGATGGCTACGTTCACGTCTCGGCCCGAGATCGCGACGGCGTCTTGTGGTTCGGAACTCCGAACGGGCTGGCGCGTCTCGTCGTCGCCGGGCCGCGGTCACCGCCGGTGCACGCGACGTTCATCACCGAGCTCGTGGTCGGCGAGCGATCCGTGCCGCTCGCCGTGGACGGTGAACAGGCACTCCCCGCGCTGGAGCTCGGTCCCGAAGACGATCAGCTCGACATCCGCTTCACGAGCCCGAGCTTCGTCGTCGGCGAGCAGGTCCGCTTCCAGTACCGGCTCGACGGCAGCGAGCGCGGCTGGTCGCTGCCGTCGCCCGCGCGCGAGGTCCACTTCGCCAGGCTCGCGCCGGGCAGCTACCAATTCGAGGTCCGAGGGGTGTATCCCGGCGGCAGGGTCACCCCGGCGGCAACGCTGCCGTTCGAGGTGATGGCGCCGATCTGGCGCCGTTGGTGGTTCGTGGTCGGTTGCGGGCTCGTCGTCGCCCTCGCGGCTCATGCGATCTCGCGCTGGCGGCTGTCTCACCTGCTCGCGGTCGAGCGCGTTCGCACGCGCATCGCGACCGACCTGCACGACGATCTCGGCGCGAGCCTGTCGCGGATCTCGATCCTGAGCGAGGTCGCCGCGCGCCGGCTCGCGACCAACGAAGCGATCGGCGGGCACGTCGGAGACATCGGCCGGCAAGCCCGCGAGCTCGTCGACACGGCCGCGGACATCGTGTGGTCGACCGATCCGCGGCACGACGATCTCGGGAGCTCGCTGGTCCGGCTGCGCAGCTTCGCAGGCGATGTGTTCGAGGCCCGCGGGATCGAATGGTCGCTCGTCGGTCCGACCGAGGCGAGCCGCATCCACCTCGGACCCGAGCGCCGCCGGCACCTCTACCTGATCGTGAAGGAGGCCATCAACAACGCGGCCAAGCACTCGCAGGCGCGGCGCGTCAGCATCGCGATCACGAACCCGCGTGGCACGCTCGAGACGACGATCGTCGACGACGGCGTCGGCTTCGACGCCACGGCACGCAAGGGGAACGGCCTGGCCAACATGCGCGCGCGGGCGACACAGGCAGCGGGCACGCTCGAGGTGGTCTCGACGCCGGGGACCGGCACGGCGATCGTCTTGCGTCTCCCGCTCGGATGACATGAACATGCGCTGCCTCGCGCCGCGAGCGCGTGGTACGCCAGCACATGATCGAGGTCGCCATCGTCGAGGATGACCGCACGATGCGGGACGGCCTGGCCCAGCTGATCGATGCCGAGCCCGACATGCGGTGCCGCCAGTGCCACGGCTCGGTCGAGCAGGCACTCGCCGATCGACCGGCGACGCCTCCCGATGTGATCCTCCTCGATATTCACCTGCCGGGGATGCTCGGCTCGCTGGGCGTCAAGCGCCTGCGCGAGCGGCACACCCGGAGCGTGGTGCTGATGCTCACGATCTATCAGGAGCAGGACAAGGTCTTCGAATCGATCTGTAACGGCGCGAGCGGTTACTTGCTGAAGAAGACCCCGCCGGCGCGGCTCGTCGAGCACATCCGCGATGCCCACGCGGGTGGCGCGCCGATGTCGCCCGAGATCGCGGGCGGCGTGCTCGCCGTGTTTCGCCAGTCACGGCCGCAGCCGACCGAGAGCCACTCGTTGACGCCGCAGGAAGTGCGGCTCCTCGCGCTCCTCGCCGAGGGCCACAGCTATCTGAGCGCCGCCGGCCAGCTCTCGATCACGATCAACACGGTGCGCAACCACGTCCGCGGCATCTACGAGAAGCTGCACGTCCACAGCAAGTCCGAGGCCGTGGCAAAGGCGCTCAAGCAGGGCATCGTTCGCTGAGGCGCTACGGGCAGCTTCCCGCCGTGACCGCGGATGGCTTGCCGGCGGTGATGACGTCTCCCGGCGCGATCAACGCCGCGGAGGCATCGCACGCCGCGACCGTGAATTGCGTCCTGAACCACGCGGTGACGCCGGCATCGGTCGGCGGGATGCTGGCACCCTCGGCCCGCGCGCAGATCTCGACGATGCGCGAGATCTCCTCGAGGTCGTTGATGTTCGCCGAGTCGAGGTTCATGCGGTGCGCGAGCACGTGCTCGCTCTTGAAGTCCTGGATCTTCGAGATCGGCGAGCACATATAGGTGAGCTTCGCGGCGGCGCACTGGAGTGCGAGCTCGGACTCGGGCGTGACGACCGGGATGTTCAGGCACTGGTTGTCGTTCTCGAGCGGCATGTAGAGACAGTTCTCGACCCGCGGCAGGGTCGGCGTCGTGAACAGCTCGCTCACGCAGCGCGGCGGCGGGGGCGGGACGGGCCTCGTGTCGGCGAGACACGCGTTGACGGTCGTCGGGAACGAGAGGAACGCGGCGTCCGCGCCGTGGTGGCTGTAGACCTCCGGTTGCTGCGTCGGATCGCCGCTCGTGGACTCGGTGCCGATCCGCAGACGGTGCTGCTCGTCCCACGGACTCCGGAACGAGTCGATCGGCTCGGTCTCGTTGATGAGCTCGTAGTGGACGTCGATCGATCCGAGCCACCCCAGGCTGATGTGGAGATCGAACGTGACGAGGAAGCCGATCTCGGCGCTGCCATAGCCGATCGGCATGATCGTGAGCGCGCTGATCGGCTGCGGGGTCGGCGTCGTGGTGGCGACCACCGCGTCGCGCACGTCGTGCGCCAGGCCGAGCGTGCCGAACACGCTGCCCGAGGCCTCGATCTTGATGTGCGCGATGCTCGCGGGGATCTCGATCCTGCCGATCAGCGAGCCACCGACCACGAGCTCGGAGGTGGGCGCGACGTGGTGGTCGTCATCGGCGAGCACCGACGAGTGAAGCGCGGTGGTCACCGGCAGCCCGATCGCCGCGGCGATGGTGCTCGTCGTGCCGTCGATCGAGCGTACGCTGAACACGCGCGGCATCGCGTCGCCGGGCACGTAGCTCGTGTTCAGGGCCCACGGCCCGTCGAGGTACGGGTCCGACGCGTTGCCGCCGCGGATCTCCGTGGGCCAGCCGAAGGGCGGTGCCGTGAGCTCGAGGATGCGCTGGTCGGCGGTCTCCACGTGCGGCGTCGGTGTCGGGCCACGGATGGGACGCGGCGCGGGCCGGCCGATGCCCGCATTGAAGTCGAGCCCGAGCAGGACTTGCAGCGGCCCGGCCCAGAACACCGGGAACTCCGCGTGTGCAGTCATGGCCTGGTTCGCCGACAGCGCGGTGTCTGCGTGGGCCACGGTCTTGTAGCGAGTGCGGAAGGTCGGCCACGGGACGCAGAAGAACCGGTTGCACTTGTTGCCGATGATCCACTCGAGGTCGGTATCGGTCACGATCTCGCTGTCCCCGGTGGTGAGGACGAGCGGATAGCGCAGCTCGGGCAGCGGTGGGAGCAGATTCCGGATCGGCGAGATCTTCGTGCCGAGCGACAGCGGGATGTTGAACGCCTGTGCGCCGTCGCTGGCACCGTCGCCGGTGAACTGTTTCGGCCGGTCGACGAACGCGAACGCCTCGACGACCCCGATGTCGAGATTCTGGCCGAGGATCGAGATCGGGAGCAGGACCTGCTCGCCGAGCGAGCCCGCCGTCTGCTGGAACGCCATCTCGCGCGCTGCACAGTAGAGGCGGGCGCCGCGCTGCGGAGTCGCCGCGAGCCCCGCTGGCGTCGGATAGCGATAGTGGGTCTCCGGATAGGGACGCGCCGGGTGCATCGTCAGTTGCCACTGCGAGTCGAGCCAGCGGGCGCGCGGCGGCGTCCAGGTCGTGAAGCGTTGGAGCGGAAGGTCGTCGACGTGACTTTCGAAGCCGGGAATCACATCGAACACCTTCGCCGCGAGCTTCAGCGTGTCCGCATTCAGGTCACCCATCTTCGTGTTGGCGTCTGCGAGTGCCTCTTCGAGGTGCGTTGCAAACGCGGGTGCCTGAAGATGCT
>Ga0299915_10003869_pt1 | contig 10839 bp, 8 predicted proteins | sample RVTome_13_FD_200263 | JGI IMG/M metagenome (GOLD analysis project Ga0299915, IMG submission 200263) | Soil microbial communities from uranium-contaminated site in the Upper Colorado River Basin, Wyoming, United States - RVT92D227 (version 2) ... | reverse complement strand
AAAGCAGCGTCTGCCTTCATCTTGTCCACGAACTCGGTCCTTGCGACCCTATCTTTTTCCAGCGCCGCTTGATGATTGCGGACGAAGGACAGGGACCCGACGATGAAGACGCCCAGGACCAGGACTAGAGAGATCATGAACCGCAAACTGTAGAGGTTGTGCTGGATTTCTCGCTTGAGGATTGTTTTCAACACCGCTTACCTCACATCGTAGCGGATGAAAGCGACAAAGCCCAGGTAAAAGAGGAAAATGGTCTCGACGAGGAGGATGCCGACGCCCATCACCGATCCCTCCAACCCCATCTGCAGGGACCGCGGCGGGGGCGGAAAGAGGGGCATATCGGAGACATCCAGATTAGGATATTCGTCGGGGGTCTCTCCAGGGATTTTAACTTTGTGGAGGACTTCCCACCCGGCCAGAAAGTCTTTCTGTTCGTACCACCAGGAGTTAAGCTCAGCGAGGGTCTTGAACCGGCCGCCCGTCCTGAGGCTGATGAGCTCGTCGGCCGTCCGGAACGTTTCTGGGGGCGCCGGTGTGATCCAGCGGAACGAAGAGAAGATATTCTTCCCTCGGAGGAATCGGATGAACGTTTCGCGGTACTCGCGGGTCCGGCCCATGTCGGCCTCGTGCGCCCTTCGGTCCGTGGTGCAGAGAGCCGAGGCAACGAGCCGAAAGACCCCGGCGGGCGAGACCATCGAGATCCTTTCGGCGGAACGTGCCTGACGGTCCAGGCCATCAAGGTAGGCTTTCTGGAAGGTCCACTTCCTGTCGGCATAATCGACCCGGAGTGGCTCCGAGAACATGGCCAGCTGGCGTTCCCTATCAAACTGGGATTTCGAGTTGCCGTAAATTTCCTGATACCCATCCTGTCCCCCGTCCATATACCAGTTCATATTCCAATCTGGAGGCGGGAGGGATTTGTGCCGGGCCTCGATCTGCTCGTCGTGAGATTTATCGAGATCGGCTAAGACCATGGTCAGGTTGTCGCGCGACCCGACCCGGACGAAGCTCTCGGCCGCGTAGGCGGCGACTTGGGGGATCCCCAAGACAAAGAAAACCCAGACGAATAGGCAGACGACGAGGCTCGTGACCGAGGTTCGCGACTGGGCGGACGCGAAAAGGCCCGCAAAGACGAAGACCGAGAGATAGACGAGGCTGGCAGCAAAAACAAGGGCGATCCTCGTCCACTCGAGCCCAGAGAATGAGATTCCCCGCGAAAGGAGGACGATCACAGCCCCCAGAAGGAAGGAGAAAAGAAGTACGGGCAGCAGGGTTAGGAGGATGCCGAGGACCTTTCCTGCCAGGAGGCGCGAACGTCCCACCGAGTTGGACATCTGGAGTCCCAACGTCCCGCTTTCTTTTTCCTTGGTAAATGCGTCATAACTGAAGAGGAGGGCCAGGAGAGAGAAGATGATCGCGGCGATGTCGACGAAATCGACGGAAGAGAAGGCGTCAAGGAACGGATTGTCGCGGACGGTTGCCCTCCCCTCGGCCAGCAAGGGCTTCTCGCCGAGCCAAATCTTGACGCGGTTTCCGACCTGGCCGCTGATTCCCTTGCTGAAGACGCTCAGGGGTTCCGGTGGCAGAACGATTTCGGGACGGAGGCCCGAATAGACGCGGACCTGCTTCATGATTTTTTCCGCTGCGTCCCGGTCCATTTGAAAGAGCCTGTCCTTCTCCCGGTAATCGTCGATATTGATCAGGATGCTGAACGGAATCAGGACCAGGCACAGGACGAACCCGATGACGAACCGAGCCGAGACCACATTGTTCAGAAAGTCTTTTCTTGCAAGTTGCCAGATCATCTTTATATAGAGAGCCCTTTTGATTCCGTCCGGACCTCCAGGTTTAGGTGGTCTAGGGTCAGGACGCCGTCCTCGTAGCGCTTGGATAGGTCGTCGGCTTTCAGGATAGGTTTTTGATCGGTCATCTTTTCCTCCACGAAGGGGACTTCCCCCTATTTTTTATCGGACATCGTACTTGATGAAACGAACGTAGGCCGCCGCGAAGGGGGCGATGAGCCAGAACGCCAGGGAAATCAAGCTTCCCCAGTTCCCGGCCAGCGCGTCGCCCACATTGGACCGCCGGAAAGCGAAGGCCGGCAGGGTCTTGGGGTCGACCATCTGGTCAATCGAGGAGGCGCTGGCCGACCCACCGCTGGGCATGATGACGGTTGTCTTGTGGACATGACTGTACAGGGCGGCATCCAGCGTCTGCTGGTGGGCCTTGACGGCGTCGAGATAGCGGGCGCGGTCGATCTCGCCCGTGCCGCAGATGTCGGTCAGGAGCCGGGTGAAGGCGGCGCTGGGCGAGATGAGCGACAGGTTGGCGGCGATGGCCCGCTGGCGGGCCTTTTCCCTCTGGTAGCCGCTCTCGATCTCCCGCAGCTGGGAGGACTTGCGCTCGGCGGCCCGGGTTTCCAGGTTTGTTTTGAAGGCTTCCCACTCCAGGCGCTTTGAGGCCGGTTCGGGTTCGGTCGTGTACGGCGTTCCGCGGCCGAACAAGGCCTCCCATTGGCGGCCGAGATCACGAGCCTTCTCGAACTCGATGGACTTGACCAAGACCGACTTCTGCATGGAGACCACTGTCTCGGTCGGGATAGGGTGGACGACGGAGGCGATCATGTCGCTCAGCCGGGGAACAGCCATCTGCAGAGCGATCCAGACGAGCAGGGTCGCCACCAAGGCGGTCCGGGACCGGGCCGAACTGGCCGAGACGAGCAGGCCCAGGGCAAAATACGTCATCAGGAACAGCGACGAGGCGAGAAAGATGAACACCAGCCGAATGGGCATCCCGGAGTGGCCGAGAGGGAATGAGAACAGGCCCAGGACAATCACCCCAAGCAGGAAGACGACGAGGAAGGGCAGCCAGACCGCGGTGAACCCGCCCAGGAATTTCCCCAGAAGAACGGTGTGCCGGGGGGCGCTGTTGGCCAGGATCGCCCGCAGGGTGCCCTCCTCCTTCTCGCCGGCGATCATGTCCGAAGCGAACAGGAGAACGATCAGGCTGGCCACCATCTGGACGATGAATAGAAAGTCGAGTTTTCCGAAGACCGACAGGACCGATTCCTCGGCCACGGCCGTGTCGCCCGGCTTGGACCCCTCGGCGTTGAACTCGTAGAACTTGGGCAGAGACGTTTCGAACCCGGCGGCGAAGGTGGAGAGCGGCGACGGGGGAAGGAAACCGCGGAGCGGGATGCGGCCAAAGTGGAGGTCGGTCGGCCGGGCCGCGGCCAATTCTTCGCCGGCCAGCCGGGTCTGCTCGCTGTAATCGCTGACCCGCTTGCCGTAGTCCAGGAGATGGACATAGAGCGAGACGAGGATCAGGATCGCGCATATGAGAAAAAACAGCGGGAACCGGTAGCTGAGAACGTTTTCCAACAGCTCTTTACGGATGATTGTCTTGAGCACGTGCCGCTCCTTCCGGGCCGTTATGCGCCTATCTCCGCGTCAGTTTAATCCCAAAAACGACAATTCCCACAAGCAACCCCACGAGAAGCAGGATCAGAACCGTAATCCCAAGGACGTTGGCCTTGGAGCTGATATGGATGCGGACGATCTTATCTTCCGAATCCACTCGGCGGTTGTCGGCGACACACTCGGTCTTGACCTTGGGCTCGTAATCGCCCACCGAAACATCCGCGGGCGGGAGAAAGCGGAGACGCACGACTTCTTCCTTGTTTTGCTCGAGCGTTGCGATAAGGTCGGGGGAGATCTCCGCCCTCCAGTTCAGGGGCAGGTCGGAATAGAGGCGGATGTTGTTCAGTTTTCTCGTCCCCGCGTTCTTGACCCGGACCTCCATCTCTACATGCTCCCCGACTTTTATCTCGTGATAGAGGTTTACGGCCTGGACTTCAATCTTGCCGACGCCCCGGGGGATGAGCTCGAGCTTGACGTTTCCGGCCCTCAGGCTGTCGATGTCTTTCGGACTGAATTGCGGGGTTTTCTCCAGCCTCTCGTTGAGCCCGGTCGCCTGGTTATTGTCCAGGGTCAGGGCGTAGAACTCGATGGGTTTGTCGATGACCACCTGCGCGTCCGCGTTCTTGGGAAGATAGAGCTTGAGCAGGAGCTTCATGTTCGTTACGCCCTCGGTGAACTTGATCTGGGAGAGCCTGGCCGAGGTCAGCGGGTCGGTGAATTCATAGGTGATCTGGTGAGGCAAGTTGATGACAAAGAGCTTGAAGACGTTGGCTTCGCCGCTGAATTTTTCAAGGGACAGGTCGAAGCTCGCCTGGCTTTCCAGGTCAGCCTCCTGAGAAAACTGGGCGGAGTTCATGGTGACGATATTGGCGCTTACGCCCTTCTGGAGGTACACGGACGTCGTCTCGTCCTTGCCCGAATAGAAGACATCGATATCCAGGTTCTCGACGTCCTTGAGAAGCTGGAAGGTCACGTCCTTCTCCGTCTCCAGCGGGAGCGAGGCGATGGTCTTCTCGTATGGGTCGGAGATGATCTTCCCCTCCGACTTGAGCGAGACGGAGACATCCTTTATTTCCTTCATGAAATCCAGGGGAAACAGGTCCTGGGCGCTGATGTTGAGTTTGGCCAGCTCCTTGAGCTCCTTCGAGGAGTAGCGGAGCATGACCCGGACATATTTTTTGCCGGCTGCATCCTGGAACTTGACGGCACTGGCCACCGAAATCCGGGCTTCGCTCCCCATGAAATTGATCAGCGCCTGCTGGTAGTCCACTTGGGCTTGAAGATAGGAAGTTTGGATCCTCGCAAAGTCCTCTTCCGACCGCAGGCCTTGCTCCCTGAGCTTGAGGGCCCTTTCAAAATCCCCCTTTGTCTCTTCCAAACGCAGCTGCGCCTTTTTTAGAGTCAGAAGCTTCGTCGTCTGCGATTCCTGCTGCTGCTGGGAATGGAGGGCATGGAAGCATCCGATCAGCAGCGTCAGAATCAGCAGTGTTCTTATAGAGATATTCATTACCATGTCTCCTTCACACCGACACGATTAACCCGCCCACATGCGCCTACTCAGCTCCCTGGACTCCCGACAGAACGTCGGTCAGCCGGATATTCCTGTTTATTAAACTGATACCCAAAGCCTTATCCAGTCGGGAACGCGAGAGGTTATAGTCGATGATCGCTTTGAGCTCGGCGCTCCGGGCCTGGGCGAGGTCCCGCTGGTACTGCAGGATAAAATAGTTGCCGCTCATCCCGGCCTTGAATTTCGCTTCTTCGGCCTGCAATTTTTGCCCGGCCAGATCAACCGCCACCCGGTAGGCTTCGACGCGTTCGTAATCCGTCTGGATGGCCCGCAACGCCGTCTCGACCTCCAGCTCAGCCTGCTGCTCGAGATACTTGAGTTTCTTGGCCGTTTGGTCGAGTTCGAGCTTGGCCTGAGCAGCGGCCGCTCGGGAGAATACGGTGTTTAGCGGTATGTCCAGAGTCAGGAACACGGACCAGTTCTTGTGTTTAAAGGCCGTGGCGTCCTTGAGGGCCTGAGAGGCTCCTCTTGGAACCCTGCCGACAATGATCCCGGAGAGTGGATCGTCATCGAGATAGAGGATCTGCGTTCCGGAGATGCCGGGACTCCAGTAGCTGGCGTTGAGGTTGAGCGCCGGCAGGAGCTGGTTGCGGGCATAGGACAATTCCAGGCCTTTGTTCTCCAGGTCGAATTTCGAAGACACAAGGTCGGGCCGGTTCTCCCGGGCAAGACTCATGGCCTCTTCAAAACTCATCTCTTTCTTTTCAAAGGAGGGCTTGTCGACAGGAACGATCTCCGTTATCCCTTCCTCCTTGGGAAGGTTGATCAGCGTTTTCAAGATGGACATATTGTCCTTGACTCGGGACTCGGCCTGGATTATGTCGGCCTTCCGCACAGCCACCTCTGCCCGGGAGCTCAGGATTTCCTTGGGCGCCAGTGTTCCGACATCGATTTCTTTCTGGTTTTTATCGAGCAGGTCCTGGGCGAGCCTGAGCGACTGGCGTTTGACCTCGAGATCATCGATGCTGTAAAGAAGATTCCAGTAGGCCTCCTCGACGGCGGAGATCGTCCGGAGCAAGACATCCCGGAAATCGTTCTCCGATATCTTCTGGCTGTTCCGAGCGACCAGGATTTCCTTGCGGCTGATTTTGAACCCGAAATCCTTGAGGAGCGGCTGGGTGAGGCCGATTGAGAGCGTGCTGCCGTAGTAAGGATTGATGGTCTGGAACTTCGTGTTGCTGTCGTCACGGTAGGAGTCCAGGGAGAGGAAGATCCTTCCACCGGTCGGGACGAGCTGGTCGATTTCGGCCGAGTACTCCGAATAGGCGGCCGTCAACTGATCCGATGCCTGGATCCACGAATACGACGGGGAATTCGTATGCCTCCTGTTGAAACGAAAACCCAGGGCGGGAAGGAACTTCTCCTTGGCCTCTGAGACGGCAAGAGAGGCCAGTTCGGGGTTGATTATCTCGACCGCAACCCCGAGGTTATTCCGGACGGCCCGGGCGATGCAAACCTCAAGGGAGAGCCTCATTTCCTTCCCGGTTTGTGCTCTCAGACAAGGGGAGAAAACCAAGATTAGCGATAGCCAACTGATGGTTTTTCGGTAAGGCACCTGAGCCTCCTCGATTTCATGGTAGAGGTCCGTTGGATGCTCTAATAAGCAATATTCATGCCAGCCCGTTTCAGCCTGTTTTCCCTTTCCCGGATAGGGAGAGACCCTGTGGTTGGAGAAGAAAATGGGTACGGCTTTACCCGTATGCGAGAATCATCTTACTCATTATTGGCTGAAAATTTTTGTTTTTTTAGTTTTTTTGGCGCATTATGGGTTCTCCCTAAGAGCAGAACTCGGCAATGCCCAACTTGTTCCAGATTCTAATAAGCGGCCTTTCCAAAAAAAAGCCTCCCGAAGTCTATCCCTGGCATATCTTTAAGGAGCTCGAGGACAGCCTTAATATCATCGAGGACTTCGACCAGATCGCCCTCAATTTCCTGGGAAAGATCAAAGAAAGCATCGGAGTCGAGAAACAGGCGCTGCTTATCTACGACCAGGACCTCGGGAAGTTTAAGGTCTCGGCATCCATCGGGTTTGGGGAGCCGGAGCTGAAAAACGTTTCCGTATCGAGCTCTGATCCGCTGGCCAAGTGGCTCAAAGTCAATAAGGCCCACCTTTCCATCAAGGGCCAACCCGGTGTCCTCAATTACCTGACGCCGGCCGAAAAGGGAATCCTGGAGTCGCTCGGGATCGAGCTCTGCTATCCGATCATCTCGATGAACCGTTTGATCGGGATTCTGCTCCTCGGCGCCAAGCCCGGCACGGAGGCTTTTTCCAGGCAGGAGCTTTCCTTCATCTCTCTTCTAACGCCACAGACTGGGATCGCCATGGAGAATGCGCTGCTCTACAAAGAACAGAGGGAGCGATTCCGGCGGATGCTCCGGGCCGATAGGCTGGCCACGATCGGGGAGCTGGCCGCCGGCGCCGCCCACGAAATCCGGAACCCGCTCACGGCCATCAAGTCGTCGCTCCAATACCTCGGCGGGAAGAGCCAGGATGAGACCGCCAAGAGACTTCTCAACACCGCCCTCGAAGAGACCGGCCGGATCGAGGAGATCCTCTCCGGCCTCCTTTCTCTTTCCCGGCCCTCGGAAATAAAGAAAGAGCGGCACGATCTCCTGGAAAACCTGGAGGAGACCATCGAGCTCATTTCCTTCCAGGCCAGGAAGCAGAAGATACGCGTGGTCAAGGAGTTCCCCCCGTCTCCGATCGACCTGAACGGAGACAAGTCCCAGCTCAAGCAGCTTTTTCTCAACCTCTTCCTAAATTCCCTGCAGGCGATGAATGAAGGCGGTGAACTGAAGCTGGGAGTCGCATTAACAGACGGCCGGAATGTGCTCGTCACCGTGTCCGACACCGGCGAGGGCATCCCCGAAGAAAACCTGGACCGCGTCTTCGACCCCTTCTTCACGACAAAGAAGGGCGGTACCGGCCTTGGGCTTTCCATCTGCTACGGGATCGTCAAATCCCATGAAGGTAACGTCGAAGTCCGGAGCAAGGTCGGCCAGGGGACGGCAGTCCTCGTCAAATTACCTTTGAAAACCTGACTCCTATGAAGTTCAAGATCCTGGTTATCGATGACGAAAAGAACATCCGGGAGATTTTCTCGCTGCTCTTGGAAGAAAAGGGCTATTTGGTGGAGGCGGCGGATACGGGAAGAGGAGGGGTCGCCCGGGCGCAGAGGTTCATCCCTGACATCGTCCTCCTGGACATGAACCTGCCCGACATCAGCGGGCTGGAGACGCTCACCCGAGTCAAGGCATCGGTGCCCCAGACAGCGATCATCATCATCACCGCGTTCGGGACGATCAGGAACGCAGTCGAGGCCACAAAACTCGGCGCCTACGCCTACCTCGAGAAGCCCGTGGACAATGAAGAGCTGCTGCTTATCATATCCCGGCTCCTGGAGGTCAAAAAGCTGGCCCGGGAGGTCGAAGACCTGAAGTCCGAGCTCTCCTCTCGCTACCGGTTCTCTAACCTGATCGGGACGAGCAGTCAGATGAACTCGGTCTTCCAGATGATGGAAAAGATCGCCCAGGTGGAGGGCACCGTGCTCATCACCGGAGAAAGCGGCACGGGCAAGGAGCTCGTCGCCCGGGCCATCCACTTCCAGGGCCCGAGGAAGAACAGTCCGTTCGTTATCGTCAACTGCGGGGCCGTCCCCAAAGACCTGATCGAGTCCGAATTCTTCGGCCATACCAAGGGCGCCTTCACCGACGCTAAGACGGAGAAGATCGGGAAATTCGAGCTCGCTCAAAAGGGGACGATCTTTCTGGACGAGGTGGGCGAACTTTCCCCCGATGCCCAGGTCAAGCTCTTGCGAGCTTTGGGGGAGAGGGAGATCGTCAGGGTCGGAGGGACGACGACCATTCCCATCGATGTGCGGGTCATCGCGGCAACCAATAAGAACCTCGAGGAAGCGGTAAAGAAAGGCGGTTTCCGTGAAGATCTGTACTGGCGGCTGGTGGTGCTGTCGCTTCACCTCCCGCCCCTGCGCGAGAGGAAAGAGGATATCCCCCTTCTTGGCGAGCATTTCATGCAAAAATACAACTTGGAACTGGGCAAAGCCATCCGGGGCGTCTCCCCGGAGGGACTGGAACTGTTCAAGTCGTATCCTTGGCCGGGCAACGTCCGGGAGCTGGAAAGCGTCCTCTACGAGGCCATGGTCATGAGCGATTCGCCGCAGATCGAGGCGGAAAACCTTCCCCAGAGGATAAGATCCGGGGCGGCGACAAAGGAAGACCTGCCTCCGGAGCTGGGGCAGCCGTTGGGCGAGATGGTCGCGGGGTTGGCCGAGAAGGCCGAGAAAAAGATGATCGAGAAGGCGCTCGAGGCGACCGGCGGGAACAAGACCAAGGCCGCTCAGCTGCTCGGGATCAGCCGGAAAACGCTTTTCAATAAGATCACCGCCCTCGGGGTCCGATCCGAGAACTAATCCGTCCGGCCCTGGAATCCCGACCTAAGTCCCCCCTTAATCTGCCTGCCTTACCCCAATTTTTTTACTCTTTTGGCCATCCTCTTCCGGATCTTTTCATAGGATGGAGGCGGGCCGGTCCGGACCTGTTTTTGATCGATGAACAGGGCGTCTGATGTGCCCCACTCGAGTATGACTTCCCGGTTGAAGGCATCCACTGTTCGGAAGACCACTCGGTCACCCAATTCTGAGGCCGCCCGCCTGGCCCGCTCGAAAGCCATGTTCATCGCCGGGCACCAGCCGTTGAGGAGAGCCGTGACGGTGACTTTGCCGGGCGTTGTCTCCGGAGTCTTCCTCGGCTTGATCCAGCGGGGAGGCCTGGCGTCCTCGCTAAAAGGCTTCCAGAGGAGAACCTGCATCCCCATTTTGTCAGCGGGTTTATACCCGCGCTTCTTGAACCAGGATGCCCTCATGAAAACGGGGATGGCCATCCCCCAGGCGGCCATGCCTTTGGCGCCCCTTTTTTTGGCATCCTCTTCCGCGGCCTGGAGGAGCGCTTTTCCCATCCCCCTCTTCTGGAAATTGCCCTGCCCCTTCTTATGGCCGTGGACCCAGATACAAAGGACGAAATAGAGGTCCTTCCCTTCGGCGCTTGCCAAATTTTATGGCAGGAGGCCAATCAAAACAAGACTTTTTTAAGATGAGGCCCATCGAGTTGACAGGCGGGAGGCCGCGATTCTATAATAGCGCTCCTTTGTTAAGGTTTTAACTTTTCCTGATCATCATCGAATCTCAAAGAAGGAGTCAAAGATGCCTGGAGACAAAAAAGCGGACTTGGCCGGGCCGGGGATCAGCACCTACCCAGAGGTCGAAAAAATCCTGCCCCGGGATTATCAGGCGGTTCTTCCGCCTCTCGAGCGGATGAAGGCCCTGTTTGCGATCAAAGAGCATATCGAGAAAAACCTCTGCAGAGAGCTGAACCTAAGCATGGTCCAGGTGCCTCTCATCGTCGAGCGGGAGAGCGGGATCAACGATATGCTCGACCGGGACGGGTCGCGGACGCCGATCGAGTTCCCCTGCGGTCTGGGGCTAAAAAAGCGTCTTAACGCCCAGATCGTCCAGGCCGCGACGAAATGGAAAAGGCCGGCTCTGGCGCAGTTCGGCTGCAAGCTGGGCGAGGGCCTTTGCACGGATATGCGGGCGGTGCGCAAGGACTACTTCCTCGACCACGACCACAGTGCCTACGTAGACCAGTGGGACTGGGAGCGAGTGATGTCGATGGACCAGCGCAACCTGGAATTCCTCAAGGACGTCGTCAAGAAGATCTGGAAGGTCATCCGGGGCGCCGCGAAGCACGCCCAGGAGCTCTACCCCCAGCTTAAAACGAAAAAATACCCCGACTTCCCCGAAGAGCTGACTTTTATCCACGCCGAAGAAATCC
>Ga0299915_10003868_pt1 | contig 10841 bp, 6 predicted proteins | sample RVTome_13_FD_200263 | JGI IMG/M metagenome (GOLD analysis project Ga0299915, IMG submission 200263) | Soil microbial communities from uranium-contaminated site in the Upper Colorado River Basin, Wyoming, United States - RVT92D227 (version 2) ... | reverse complement strand
TCCATATCGTAATATTCCGTCACCCTCATCAGCATCTCATCTAAAGTTCCTGAAGATTCGCCAACGGAGAGCATTTGAATCACAAGAGGGGTGAACCTTCCGCTCTCGGACATTGCATCGGTTAAACTGCTTCCTTCTCTTACCTTCTTCCCGATTTCTTCGATAGCTTGAGAAAGGATAACATTGTCAATCGTTGAGGAAGTGATCGCAAGGGTCTGGAGAATTGGAATACCGCTTCGGTTCAACATGACAAAAATATAGGCAAATCGAGAGAGCGCAATCTTCAGGAAGAGGGGACCGAAGACGGGAATTCGGATTTTGAATCTATCCCAGAGGTACTTCCCTTTCGGTGTTCGGATATAGTGTCTGATCAGGAAGGGGATTCCAAAAATGGCCACCAGAACAATATACCAGTAAGTATGAAAGACATTATTGATTCCAATCATCACCCGTGTCGGTAAGGGCAGGGGAGTATTGAACCGCGAAAAGACTTCAGCGAACCTTGGAATGACGAAAGCGATCAGGACACCAAAGGCGATGGTGAGGGAAAGAATCACAATTTTTGGATAACGGGTTGCCTCCTTTACCCTCTGACGGGTCCTCAATTCCCGGTCCGCGAGCGTGACGAAACGGTCCAGCGATTGACCCAGCATTCCTGAGGTCTCACCGGCTCGGATCATGTTGACATAGACAGGAGTGAAGACTTCAGGATATTTGGCTATGGCCTCGAAGAGGGTACTTCCTTTTTCTACCTGGTGGCTGATGGCCTCCAACATGGTTTTCAGTTTCTTATTCTCTGTCTGTTGTGATAAACTCGTCAGCCCGGTCAGCAAAGGGACACCTGCCTTATACAGGGTTGAGAGTTGCTGGCTGAAGAAGATGATTTCCTCGAATTTGACTTGCTGGAATCGTTGCCATAAGTCTGAGGGATTGAACGAGACCGTCTCTCCCTCCTCTTCTATCTTGATGGGGAAATATCCCAGTTGAAAGAGTCGGTCTCCGGCCATCTGAAGATTGGGGGCATCAATTGTCCCAGCCATCGCTTTGCCTGATCGATCCCTCACTCGGTATTTGAAGTTTGGCATGAACTACCTACGGTAGAGTAATGAGTTCGGAGTTTAGGAGTTCGGAGATTTTTGAAATCAATTGACTAAGATTTTAATTGGTTTAACTCCGAACACCGAACTCATCACTCCGAACTGTTATTTGTTCAGATACGTCTTCACCTTCTCCATCAATTCTTCCATATCAAAAGGTTTGGTGATATACTCATTCGCTCCAGTTTCCTTACCCATCAATTTGTCTTTTTCCTGAGTTTTAGCAGTCATCATGAGGATAGGGATGTGTTTGTATTGCTCGTCAAACTTTAGCAAGCGGCAGACCTTGTAACCATCCAGTTTTGGCAACATGATATCTAACAGGATGAGGTCAGGGTTTTCCTTTCGAGCCTGGTTCAAGGCATCTTCCCCGTTGTAAGAGACGAGAACCTTATATCCCTCCAACTCCAGAGAAAACTTAATCGTTTTTACTAAATCGACTTCATCATCAACCAGCAAGATTTTCCTTTTTTCCATTTATCAACCTCTCAATTGCGTTTTGGCTCTCCTGAAGAGTTCTCTTTTGGTGATGGGCTCTTCAGGATAGGTGGCAGCGCCCACCTTGATGACCGGGGGATGATCCCAGCCTTCGATAAAATGTTTTTGAATTTCACCTTCAATCCGCTGACGGATAACCTGGGCTCCTTTCAGATCTGCCTGGCAGAAAGCAGCCCAGATGTTGTCTCGCTCCCGTCTCAACAGGATGTCTCCTTTCCTGCAGAAGCATTTCTTAAGCATCTCCTCAATTTGGTCTAACTGAGCGTCTTGAGGTTTCCCCCTTTGGTTCGACACCTCAATGAGGAAAAGCGTAAAAGGCGTATGGTTTTCCTGGGCCCGTCGAAACTCCCAATCCAGGATAAATCGAAATTGGGGTTCCCTCTTTTCTCCCCTCGAAAGGGGTAATGTGAACGTGAACGTACTCCCCTTTTCCAATTCGCTCGCCACCCAGATCTGTCCCTGATGGGCTTCCACCAGCCCTTTGGTGATGGCCAGTCCCAATCCTGTTCCGCTGGCAGAATGATGAAGAGGGCTTTCCACCTGGTGAAATTTTTCAAAAACCTTTTCCAATTGGTCCTCTGGAATTCCAATCCCAGTGTCATGAACAGAGATGCCAAGCGCATTTTTTACTTTGTCTGAAAGTCTTGCGGATACGACCACCTTCCCCCCTTCTGGGGTGAACTTGGTCGCATTTCCTATCAGGTTTGTCAGAATCTGCTCGACCTTCTCACGATCTCCATAGACGAAAGGAAGATCCTTTGCGACTTCCATTTCGAGATGAATCGATTTCCCATCTGCTTGGGACTTCAGGGAAGAAAGAACAAAATCGATGGAGACACGTAGGTCGAGTTCCTCAAATTTCATTCCCATCTTCCCAGCTTCGATCTTGGAAAGATCGAGTAGGTCGTTGAGGATGTTCGTGAGACGATTGATATTCTTCTCTGCCAACGCTAAGAAATTTGTTTGGTTCTCATTAATCTCTCCTGCCTTCCCCCTCAGAACGAGTTGAACGGCATTCTTGATGGTGGTGAGGGGAGTCCTCAATTCGTGAGAGGCCACGGAGACGAATTCAGACTTCATCTCGTCAACCCTTTTTAGTTCCTGGTTAGCACTTTCCAATTGGGTGATGTATCCTTTCAGGCTTACAAACCGCTGTTTCTCATCCAACACCTTTTGAATCCGGAGCACTAACTCGTCGAGGTTGATCGGTTTGGTAAGATAGTCACTCGCTCCTCTTTTCATTGCTTCGAGGGCAGAATCAATGGTTCCATGGCCCGTCATCAGGATGGTAAGAATTTCGGGTTTCGTCTTGGCGATTTCAGTGATCAACTTGAGACCATCCATCTTTGGCATTTTTAGATCCGTCAAGATGAGATCAAGCTTATCCTGCTCAATCTTCTTTAAGGCGTCCTCTCCATCTTCAGCCATTTCCATATGAAACCCAGCGATTCGGGTAAGGGCCTTGGAGAGAAATTCCCTGATCTCTTTCTCGTCATCAACGACCAAAATCCTGCTTTGCATTTATTGCCCTTTTCCCTTGGGAGATGGACTTTCTCTCCATGAAAGCCATTCGTCCAGGGCTCCCCGCTTAAATCTCCAGCTTCCTCCTACTTTGCGACCAGGGATATCCCCATTTTTCGCCAGGCGGTAGATCGTTCGGACATGGACGCTCAAATAGTCCGCGGCCTCTCGGGGTGTCATGATTTCCCTTTTCGGGATTTCCCCTGTCCTCCGTTCCAGACTCACCGCGACGGCGGAGGATGGAGATCTTGGGTTCTGGGTTTCAGAATATTTGCTCATTTCTTATGTCTCCTTGTTTTCGTCACTCCGAACTCTGTACGGGCAATTCATGAACTGCCCCTCCTCTGTATTTATTTGTCCAGCACCTCACGGACCTTCCGTGCCAAGACCTCTAAGGTGAAGGGTTTTTGGATAAAATTCATGCCCTCCTCCAAAATCCCATGGTGAACAATAGCGCTATTCGTATAACCCGACATATAGAGAACTTTCATTTTAGGGAAGAGAGAATGGAGCCTTTCCGCCAGTTCACGGCCAATCATCCCGGGCATGACCACATCGGTCAGGATGAGATGAATCTCTTCCCCAACCCGCTTTTCTGCGATGCGCAATGCCTCACTGCCATTCGATGCTTCCAGCAGATGGTATCCCTGCTTGCGCAGGACGCGGGCCGCCAAACCCCGTACCAGGGGCTCGTCTTCCACAAGGAGGATGGTCTCATTTCCCCCTGCCAGAGACTTTTCCTCTTCTTGCTGGGGGAGGAGTTCAACCTCTTCTTCTGTCCGGGGCAGATAGATTTTGAAGGTGGTCCCATGGCCCGTTTCACTATAGACCAGGACATAGCCATTACTCTGTCTGATGATCCCATAGGCCGATGAAAGCCCCATGCCGGTTCCGCTGCTCATCCCCTTTGTGGTAAAGAAGGGCTCAAAAAGATGTGCCTTCACCTCCTTGGTCATTCCGATCCCTGTGTCACTTACAGCCAGCATCACGTATTGGCCTGGGGTCATCCCTGAGTGCTGGTAAACATAATCCTGGGTCAGGGTCACATTGGACGTTTCAAGAATCAGTTTTCCCCCACTAGGCATGGCGTCTCGAGCATTGACCACGAGGTTGACGATGACCTGCTCGAATTGCCCCGGATCGATCTTCACCAGACCCAAATCCGGTGCCGGAAGGATTACCAATTTAATCTGATCGCCAGCCAGGTGACGAATCAATTGATCCATATTGAGAAGCATTTGGTTGAGACTGACGGTCTGTGGATTTTCTGGCTGCCGTTTGGAAAAGATGGAGAGCTGTCGGACGAGAGCGACCGCACTTTCCGCGGCCTTTCGAATCTCATGGAGATCATTTTGAACAGGATCCTGAGGAGAAAGGGCATTGGTTGCTAACTGGGAATATCCCACAATGGGTGTCAGCAGGTTGTTAAAATCGTGAGCCATCCCTCCGGCCAACCGGCAAATAGCTTCCATTTTCTGGGACTGGTGGAGCTGCTCTTCAAGGGCAAGGATTTCCTTCTCGACTTGTTTTCGCTCAGTAATATCATGGACAACAACCACGGCATAACTGGGGGTCTCCTCCCTTTTCTTATACATCTTGGGGGAGATTGGAAGAACCTGAAAATGAAGATGGCGTTCGATCACGCGGTCCTTGACTTCACATTCGGAAGATCGATGATAGTTGAGCTCCTCTTTTGCCAGGGACCAGAAGGTCTCCAGGTAACAGGCAGAATCCGTGCAACGGGGGTGAAAAAGCTGGTGGATATTTCGCCCTTTTACATTGAAAACCTGTTCAAGGTTCCACCGCTCGATCGTTCGGTTGGTGCGAAGGATAGATCCCTGGTCATCGATCAGGCAGATGAGTTGGGGAAGGGAGTCCACGGCGGTCTCCCATTCTCGCTTTGCCCGGCCAATCACCTTCAAGCCCTTCTGAAGGGACATGTCCAACGGCCTGCGCTCTTCGAGTTTCCGCTTCAGTGACTCGTGTGACGTCAGCGGGCTCACGGGTTGCTCCATCATACGTCTCCTCAGACCCTCGGAGGTTTTTCTTAAGACCCCCCGGACTTGGGGACGCTCAGGAATCACCCGATCTTTCAGCGTTCTCGTATTTTTCCTTTCTCTTAAATGATCATCCATAAGTCATCCTCTTTGATCTAATACCTCGCGCACCTTACGCGCTAAGGCATCCAATGTAAAGGGCTTCTGTATGTAATTGACTCCTTCCTCCAAAACACCATGATGCACAATGGCATTATCGGTATAACCAGACATATAAAGGATCTTCATATTCGGATGTTGAAGGCCCAACGTTACCGCCAATTGACGGCCACTCATCCCCGGCATAACCACATCGGTCAGTAGCAGATGGATTTTATTCCCTGAATTTTTCTGGGCTACCTTTATGGCTTCTTCCCCATCCGACGCCTCAATCACGGTATATCCCTGACCCTTTAAGATCTGTGCGACGAGTTTCCGGACCTCTATTTCATCTTCCACCGCCAGGATGGTTTCGGTGCCCTTATGAATTTCAGCCGCCTCGGGCTTATCCTTCGTTTCCTTGGGAAACTCTTCCAACCAGGGGAGATAGATCTTGAATGTGGTTCCTCTCCCTGGCTCACTATAGGCCCAAATGTTTCCTCCACTCTGCTTCACAATGCCATAACAAGTTGACAGCCCTAACCCTGTTCCCTTTCCCTTCTCCTTGGTGGTAAAAAAAGGGTCGAATGCCCGTTCTCTGATTTCCGGGGTCATCCCCACGCCAGTGTCACTCACGGACAGCATGACATAACGGCCTGGTTTGGAACCGATGTGGGTATGTGCGTAGGCTTCATCCAACTCTGCGTTAGAAGTTTCTATGGTGAGTTTTCCTCCAGAAGGCATGGCATCCCTGGCATTCACCGCTAAATTGAGAATGACCTGCTCAATCTGGCCGGGGTCGATTTTCACCTTCCCGATATCATTGGCCAAGAGATAAGTCAGTTCGATATCCTCGCCGATGACCCGGCGGAGCATTTTATCAAGATCTTTTAAGAGAGCATTCAGGTCGAGGATTTTCATCTCCATGATCTGACGGCGGCCGAAAGCCAGAAGCTGCCGCGTCAAATCCGTCGCCCTTTGAGTGGCTCGTTGAACCTCTTCGATGTTTTCTCTGAGTTTGTCGTCTGCTTTAAGTTCAAGAAGGGAGAGTTGGCTGTAACCCCTGATGACCGTCAGAAGGTTATTGAAGTCGTGTGCGATCCCTCCGGCCAGCCGGCCTATGGCCTCCATCTTCTGGGATTGGCGAAGCTGCTCAGCAAGGGCTGCCTTCTCTTCCTCTGCTCGCTGAATCAGGGTGATATCTTCAGAGCTCATTAAGTACTCACCCCCCTCCAGCTGGACCGTTATAAATCGAATGATTTTTTTTGTTCTATCTTTACAGGTGACTGTAAATATCCTGGGTATCTTTTCCTCTGGCTCAGAAATATTTGAATCGTTGATCCAAGTCTCGATCACATCGTGTCTATATTCTGGATCAGGATAGGCTTTCCTGAACCATTCTCTTCCATTCGGGATATCATTAAAGTCATAGCCAAATAATTCGATAAACTTGGAATTGACGTATTTAAAATTCCCTTCTTTATCAATCATGATCACTCCAAACGGAGCATTTTCTAAAAGGATTTCAAATCTTTGTTTCTCAGTGCGAAGTGCCTCTTCTGCCCGCTTCCGCTCCGTGATGTCACGAGCAATGCCCCGAAACCCGGTCGGCTGTCCTTTTGAATCCTTTATGAGAGATACCGAAACTTCGCCGAAAAGTTTCGCCCCGTCTTTTGTAAACACCTGCCAATCAAATCCTTTCGTGGGTTCCCCTGTCCTGTAGACTTCATTGAAGGCTGCAAATAATTTCTTGCGGTTCTCTTCATCTGTGTACTGTTTGTTGCTCATGCCTATCATTTCATCTTTGGAGTAACCCAGCGTTCTGCATAGTGAATCATTGAAGAAGGTTAAATTACCGGGAAGGTCAGTCTCGTAGTAGCCGTCTTCAATGTTTTCAAGAATGGTTCGATATCGTTCTTCCGATTCCCGAAGTGCTTCCTCAGCCCGTTTGCGATCGGTGATGTCGCGTACGACACTTACCCAACCCATAAGTTTGTCTTGTTCATCTTTGAGCGGCACCACAGCGTTTTCTGTAGGGAAGACCGTTCCATCCTTCCGCTTCATTTTGAACTCAAGTTGTGACAGAAAACCTTTTGTCTCCACCGCGGCGTATAAGTTTTTTCTGAACTCTTCCAATGATGCCTCAGTAACATGCAAGAAAGTTGTTGCCCGATCCAATAGCTCATTTCGGGTATAGCCGAATATTTCAGAAGCCGCAGGATTACATTCGATGATCTCTACCGTTTTCGCATCAATGATAAATACAGCGTCTCGAAGACTAATATATGTACTCTCCAACAAGTGCTGGGATTTTCGGAGCGCCTCCTCGGTCCGTTTACTCTCAGTGATGTCTTCACACGTCATTAAATTCTCGCCTGTTTCTAACTGAACGGGTATGAAATTAATTATTTTTTCCATCCCATCTTTGCAGGTGACTGCAAAAGTTCTGGATCTTTTTTCACCGGGCTTGTAACTTTCTAAGTCTTTAATCCAGGTTGAGATAACATGATGTCTGTAAGTAGGATCGGGGTAGGCTTTCCTGAACCATTCTTTTCCACTGGGAACATCCTTCAGATTGTAACCAAATAACTCGATGAATTTAGGGTTGATATATTTGAAATGACCCTCTTGATCAATCATGATCATTCCGAATGGAGCGCCCTCTGATAGTGTTTGAAAGCTTTGCTTCTGGATCTGCAACTCATCCTCTGCCCGCTTCCGTTCCGTGATGTCACGAGCAATGCCCCGAAACCCGGTCGGCTGTCCTTTTGAATCCTTTATGAGAGATACCGAAACTTCGCCAAAAACTTTTGTTCCGTCTTTTCTAATCACCTCCCAATCAAATCTTTTAGTAGGTTCCCCTTTCCTGTAGACTTCATTGAAGGCTTGAAATAATTTTTTGCGGTTTTCTTGGTCTGTGTACTGTTGGTTACCCATACCTATCATTTCATCTTTGGAATAACCCAACATTCGGCACAGGGAATCATTGAAGAAGGTAAAATTACCGGGAAGGTCAACCTCGTAGTAGCCATCTTCAATGTTTTCAAGAATGGTTCGATATCGTTCTTCCGATTCCCGAAGTGCCTCCTCAGCCCGTTTGCGCTCAGTGATGTCATGTAGAAATACAAACATGCGTCCGCCGCCAATCTCCATATAATTGACACCGACCTCGATATCAATAATTCTACCATCCTTACACTTGTGGCGGGTTTCAAACCGGTCTCCACCAACCTCCATTATCTTCTGGATGCGCCGAGCCGTCTCTTCCGTTCTCTCTTCTGCTTCGATATCTGATATGCTCATGGTCAGCAGTTCATCTCGGCTGTAGCCTATTACCCGGCAATAGGCATCATTTACATCCAAAAAACGCCCTTGCATATCTACAATCCAAAAGCTATCCATGGTAGTGCTGACAATGGTTCTATACTTTTCCTCCGTCTGTTTGCGTTCCATAAAAAGCTGTGCGTTGGCAATGGCGCCGGCGATTTGAGTCCCAACCCTTTCGGCGAGTCTCAGATCTATTTCTGTATAAGCGTTTGGCTTGGTCGATCGAAAATGAAGGGCCCCGATCACCTGATTTTTTGCAGTTAGAGGAATCCCCATCATCGATCGAAATCCGCTCTGTATCGTGGGCAATAGGCCTGGAAGTCTATTGACAGTTTCTCGTATCTCCTCTCCCTGAATCAGCAAAGATGATCTTGTTCGTAGAATTTCTCCAGTTAATGATCCCTTTAACGGGATGATGTCGCCCTGATGGCGGCCTGCAATTTCGAGTCCCGCAACATAGGAAACGGTAAAGGTGCTATCATCAGGGTTAATGGTGTTGATTGCGATTCGGTCAAAAGAGATGAGGTAATGCGCCTCCTCGGCGAACCGCTCATATACTTCTTGGATATTGAGGGTTGAGCTGATAATTTGCCCAATCTTCGCCATAATCGCACTCTCTTGGGCCAGTCGCTTTGCCTCCTCCTCACTCCTTCGCAATGCTTCTTCCGTCTGTTCGCGCTCGACAATATCGGCTTGCAAGGTTTCATTGGTTCGGGCCAATTCTTCGGTTCGTTCTCGAACCCTATTTTCCGAGGTGTTGTAAGCTTCCCGCAGTGCTCCCTCTGCTCGCTTGTGCTGGGTGAGGTCGACATTCACCTCAGCAACCAGCCATTCTCCTTTCGCATTCTGGAATGGGATAGTGGTCACCTGAATAGGTCTGTTATTTTCCTTGACCAAGACTTCTTCTGTAACAACCGGCTTCTTTGTTCTTAGGGCCACTATGATTCCACATCCAGGGCAAGGGTCTTTCCTACCCATAAAATATTCGTAACATTTCCTGCCTGTGGGATCGCCATAGACCTTTGCCCACTCAGAGTCGATATATCGGACGTTGAACTCGGAGTCGATGATATCGAGGCCCGTTTTTGTAGCACCCAAAATAAACTCAATTTGTTTGTTTAGTGTTCTAATTTCCTCCTCAATCTGTCTCGTCGCCTGCTCAGAAGACAGGGGTTTATTGACATGAGAGCGTATCGAAATCCCTTTGCTCTTACGATTCCCCAAATTATGATTCGTTTTCTGCTTTAAGTTCATTTGTCGACTTTTCAATCTTGCAGTCCTTTCGGGCTTTTGTTTCTGGCCGTCGGAAGCCTTGAGAACAGATAAAATCCATCAAGAATTGACAAAAAGAGCAAATTTTGTTCCAAATGCTCCAAATTTTATCCAAAAATTATCAATTTTATCTCTATTTGTCTGTTATTATTCGGTTTTTAACGCTCAAGGAGATTATGATTAGGATGACTACAGGGAGCGGTTAAAGGTAGGGGAGTGGACAATTTATGAAAAGTTTACGCTAGAATTAACAATTTTGCGCAGAAACGCAGAAATCCGGAAGAATGAGTAATCGAAGAATAAAAGGATGGAGAAATGGAAGATGAGCACTGAGATGCTGGGATAATGGAATGCTGGGTTTAAGAAACGCTATCAGATTCTAATACAAAAAATCAGAGAATTTTCTTCCAACATTAGGGGTGGAAAACCCTGTCATTCCCGTGAAAACGGGAATCCAGGCTCAATCCCTGCGGAAGCAGGGAACCATATCAAGACTGGATTCCTGCCTCCGCAGGAATGACGGAAAGGGCGAACCAAAGAATTTCAAAGATTTTCGGTTATCTTTTAGATTCTTCTCACCCATTTTTCGAATATTCCATTACTTCCTTTTTTCTTTCAGCGCTGCCAGGACCTTTTCTGGGGTAATGGGGAGGTCTTTGATCCTCACCCCGATGGCATCATAAATGGCATTGGCAATGGCTGGAGCTGTTGGGACCAATCCTGGCTCGCCAATTCCCTTGGCACCAAAAGGACCAAACTGGTCATTCGTTTCGACGACAAGAGGTTCGATATTAGGAACATCTTTGGCTGTCAACATCTTATAGTCAAGGAAGTTTGGATTCATTACCCTGCCATCCTTGAGGATTAGCCTCTCCGTCAAAGCATAACCAATACCCATGGTGGCTCCACCGTAGACCTGGCCTTCGAGGAGCATGGGATTGATGGCCCTCCCCACATCATGGGCGGCTACATATTTAAGGATCTTTACTTG
>Ga0299915_10003867_pt1 | contig 10842 bp, 9 predicted proteins | sample RVTome_13_FD_200263 | JGI IMG/M metagenome (GOLD analysis project Ga0299915, IMG submission 200263) | Soil microbial communities from uranium-contaminated site in the Upper Colorado River Basin, Wyoming, United States - RVT92D227 (version 2) ... | reverse complement strand
ATCAGTTTGAAGACCGTCCTGGAGCGCGGGAAGGAGCTGGACGGAAAAGAGCCCGCCCTTTTTGACGTCCTGGTCCGAACGGGGAAGGGCAGCGACGTGGCCCTCCTCTTTTACACTTCGGGAACCACGGCCCTGCCGAAAGGCGCCCTTCTCAGCCACTACAACATGCTCGCCATGGGGCAGAACCTCATGCGGGTGGACCCCTGTTATGAAGATGACGATTTCGTGTCCTTCCTGCCCTTCGCCTGGATCGGGGAACAGATGATGTCCCTCTCCTGCGGCCTCCTGGCCGGGTTCACCATCAATTTCCCGGAGGAGCCGGAAACCGCCCAGGAGAACATCCGGGAAATCGGGCCGCAGGTCATGTTCTCCCCGCCGCGGATCTATGAGCAGATGGTCCGGACGGTGCAGGTCAAATACCTGGATGCCACTTGGATCAAGCGGAAAATGTATGAGGGGTCCATGGCTGTAGGTTATCGCGCCGCGGACCTGAAGTTCGCCAAAAAATCCGTTCCCGGCTGGCTGCGGATCCTGGGGCTCCTGGCCCATTTCACGGTGCACAAGAAACTCCGGGACCACCTGGGGCTTTCCCGCATCCGCAACACCTACACGGGCGGGGCGGCCATGGGACCCGACCACTTCCGCTTCTTCCATGCCATCGGGGTGAATCTGAAACAGATCTACGGGCAGACCGAGATTGCCGGCATCTCCGCCCTGCACCGGGACGGGGACATCAAGTTCGACACGGTGGGCAAGCCCATCCCCGGGACCGAGATCCGGGTCACTGGGGAGGGGGAGATCATTTCCAAGAGCCCGTCGGTGTTTTTGGGATATTTCCGGATGCCCACGGAGACGGCGAAAACCCTCCAAGACGGATGGCTCTATTCCGGGGATACGGGATTCATCGACAGCGACGGGCACCTGGTGGTCTTCGACCGGACCAAAGACGTGATGATCCTCCCCGACGGCACCAAATTCTCCCCCCAGTACCTGGAGACCCGGCTCAAGTTCAGCCCCTATATCAAAGATGTTTGGGCGATTGGCGACCAACGGCCCTATGTCACCTGCGTGGTGTGTATCGATTACGGAGTAGTGGGTAACTGGGCAGAGGAGCACAATATTGCCTACACCAGTTATCCGGAACTTTCCCAAATGACCGAAGTTTATGAACTGGTAAAAAAAGAGATTATAAAAATGAACAAGGATTTGCCACCGGTGGCCAAAATTAGAAAGTTTGTAAATCTTTACAAAGAATTCGATGCCGACGATGATGAGTTGACCCGAACCCGAAAACTAAGAAGGGCGTTCGTGGAAGTTCGCTATAAAGATATTGTGGACGGCCTTTATTCCGACAAAGATAGCGTCCATATGGATACGAACATTACCTACGAAGATGGAAGAGTGATACATATTAAGACAGCCCTGAAAGTGATGGAGGTACCACAATAAACTTGGAGGGTATGGAAAATTGGAATAATGAAATGATGGGTGATTTACCCCATATTCAAACGTTTCATCATTTCCAGATTCCGTCTGCAAATGGGAGGTTTCATGGAACTTTTTTTCCAGCTCTTTATAACCGGGATTTTGGTAGGAAGCATCTATGCCCTGGTTGCTCTCGGGTGGACGCTCATTTACAAATGTTCTGGCGTCCTCAACCTGGCCATGGGTGAACTCACCCTGATCGGGGCTTATGTCTGCCTCAGTTTCTACAACTGGGGAATTCCTTTTATCCTGGCGTTGATCTTTACCCTTGGGGTTGGCTTTGCCCTGGGCCTCTTAACCGAGCACCTCTTCCTACGTCCCATGGTGGGGGAACCGGTATTAAGCGTTATTATGGTGACGGTAGGTCTTTCCTTCTTCTTCAAAGGAGTGGTGGAGTTAATCTGGGGAACGGATACGGTCGTCTTCACCCCTGCGGTATTTCCGATGGAACCCATCTTTATAGGGAAAATTGTTGTTGGCCAGGTTTATCTCTGGGCCTTTGTAGCATCGATCATCCTTCTTCTCGCTTTTGTCACCTTCTTCAAGTATACGAAGTGGGGTTTATCCATGCAGGCGACCGCAGATGACGAAATGGCTGCTATCTCTTTGGGAGTAAACGCCAAGATTGTTTACGCACTTGCTTGGGCCATTGCCTTCATGGCTGCCGGGGTGGGTGGAACCCTGCTGGGCAACATCAACGGTCTAAACATTTCGGTTGGTTATTTGGGTTTATTGGTATTACCGGCAGTCGTCCTGGGAGGTCTTAACTCCGTCCCTGGAGCCATTGTGGGTGGATTGGTGATCGGGGTTCTGCAAAATCTGGCGGACGGTTATTTGAGTCGATTTACACCCGGCGGGGTCAAAGAAGTTTTCCCTTTTTTGGTAATGGTTATCGTTTTATTATTTAAACCCTATGGTCTCTGGGGCTGGGTCCGGATCGAGCGGGTTTAAATCGATCTCTCGCAAAGGCGCAAAGAAAGAATAGAAAAAGTCAGAAACCATAGAGGAAAATGGAAATCCTCCAGAAGATCTTTTCTGATTGTGCCTTGGCTTCTCTGCGATCTTTGCGCCTTGGCGTGAAATAAGGGGGGTTCATGGGTCATCGACCTTGTGGCGTTTATCATCAATACTATCGCCAGGATCATGCTTGGTGGCAGACCAGGTTTGTCTGGGGGAAAATGCTCCTCCTCTTCCTTACCATTTTTTACATCATTCCTAACTTCGCCGGCCTTTATTTAATATCCGTAGCCAATGTGGTTGGGTATACCATCCTTTCGGCAATGGGCGTCCAATTGCTCATCGGTTATTGCGGCCAAGTCACCTTGGGGCATGCCGCCTTCCTTGCCGTAGGGGCCTATACCAGTACGTTGTTGATGCTTCAACTGCACCTTCCTTATCCCATCACCCTCGTTATGGGAGGGATCACCGGTGGTTTGTGGTGTGTCCTGTTCGGCCTCCCCTCGGCTCGGGTTAAGGGATTTTACCTCATTATTGCTACCATGGCAGCTCAATTCATTACGGTTGAATTCTTTATAACCCAATATGTCAGCCAGATCGGGGGAAGGGGAGTCGCTTTTTCTATTCCACCCGGGACAGTAAAAATCGGCCCGTGGGCGATTCAATCCGAAAGAGAAGTTTATTATCTGATGATAACCCTGGTCGTATTATGTAACCTAATCCTGGCCAATCTTCTTCGCTCCAAGATCGGCCGAGCCTGGATCGCGATTCGGGATAATGATATCGCTGCCGAAACTCTGGGAGTGAATATTTTTTTATATAAGTTACTTGCCTTTTTTGTGGGAGGGTTTTTTGGTGGAATCGCGGGTGCCTTCTGGGTTACATCCCTGGCTGCGGTCAGCCCTGAGCACTTCCAGTTCGGCTGGTCCCTTTGGCTGGTGGGGGTCATCCTCATCGGAGGAGTGGGAAGTATTCACGGAACCATCTTTGGCGCATTGTTCATGACCTTGATCCCGGAAGGACTCAAATTTCTTATATTCATCCTTACCCAGAACCCTTTCTTTGTTGAAATGATGCCTTTTTTACCCCTGCTCCTCGAAAAATTCCTTTATGTTAAAGAAGCAGCCTTTGGCTTAGCCATTGCTTTGTTTCTCATCTTCGAACCGAATGGGCTCGCTTATCGCTGGTGGCAGGTGAAGAATTATTTTAATTTATGGCCTTTTTCATACTGATTTCTCACTATGGGTTCACCATCCGCAAACGCTGAAAATCCCCCATTATCCTCCTTACATTAAAGGGGGTTGGGGGATTAGGAAATTTTCCCAGGCAAAAAAAATACGAAAAAAGGGGGTGATACCAAAGCATTGGACGAAGGGAGCAAGAAAGGGATCGCGTATTTTCTTTTTACTCAACATTCTGCAGGAGGTGAAAAATGAGAGTGAAGATTAAGCTTTATGCGTTCTTATTGACATTCCTCATCATGGGTTTCACTTCTTCCTGGGTCTTGGCCCAAGAGGTAAAACTCGGCGCCCTCCAGGATACTACAGGCGCCACTTCTGACGTGGGTAAGGACGAAGCCATGGGCGTTCGTGAAGCCGCCCAATATTACAATGAAACAGGAGGAATCAACGGCAAGAAAATCCGTTTGTTCCAGTATGATTACGGATATCGAGTTCCTGAAGCAGTAACTACCTACAAACGATTCAGGGATTATGATAAGGTCGTCATGGTTTTAGGATGGGGAACGGGGGATACCGAAGCCCTTTCTCCGACAATCAATGCCGATAAAATGCCCTATCTCTCCAGTTCTTTTTCCGGCCACCTGTGCGATCCTAAGAAGACCCCTTACAACTTTGTTTATGGCACAGATTATTCGACCAACGCCCGGGGGGCGATTACTTATTGGTTTGAAGAGGTCTGGAAGAAAGACCCGAAATGGAAAGAGCTGAGAGAAAAAGGCGTCAAGCCCAAATTTGTCTGTTTTATGGACACAGCTTCTCCTTACGCTACCGCTCCGATTAAAGCCATAAAGGATCAGGCCACCATCTTAGGATTTGAAATCGGTTCCGATGCGAACATATCCTTGACCGCCCTGGATACTAAAAGCCAGGTGATCGCGGCCAAAAGCTTCGGGGCCAACCTGGTTTGGCACGGGAATACCACCATGTCTGTATCTGCGGCCCTTAAAGACGCGTACGCCCTGGGGCTCGGCGCAGATCATATTATCAATAACTGGGGATTCGATGAGAACCTTTCGAAATTGGCCGGGCCCGCTGCTGAGGGCGCAATGGGCTTGCTTGCCTGTGCCCTCTTCATCGATGAATATCCAGCCAAGAAGAAGGTTCTTGAGTATGCTAAAAAATTGAACCCTGGCATCCCCCCCGGCAAGCGACTTATCCGAACCGTCCAGGGCTGGGTAAAGGTCAGCTTAGCTGTCGATGCTATGAGAATTGCGGATAAGGCCGGAAAGCTGAATGGGCCTGGAATTAAAGAGGCCTTTGAAACCTATAAAGACTGGCAAGGGTTGAAGGAATTTGGGGGGCAACTGGTGACGATCACCCCTACCGACCATCGTTACAGTTCGATTGTCAGGGTTGGCCGGGTGATCCAAGGAAAACCGCAAACCGTCGGCGAAGTGGACATGCGGGCCAAATACCAGGACAAGTGGGCTTCCTGGCTCGGCTGGTAAAAAAGTAATTGAGTTCGCAGTTGGAAGTTCGGAGTAGGGACGGGTTTAAAACCCGCCTCTGCGGCGGAGGACGCGTTGGAAGCCAATAGCAGCATCCTCAAGTTGAACAGTGTCGAGGTCATGTACCAGGAGGTCATCTTGGTGCTAAAAGGTGTCTCCATTGAAGTGCCTCAAGGGGGGATTGTTGCCCTGCTGGGGGCCAATGGAGCCGGGAAATCGACCACCTTGAAATCGATTTCGGGCCTGCTCAAGCATGAGGATGGTGAGGTGACCGATGGGAGCATTGAGTTCATGGGAGAAAAGATACACCACCTCTATGCTGAGGAGATCGCCAAAAGAGGAATCTTCCAGATCATCGAAGGAAGAAGAGTCTTTGAGCACCTTACGGTAGAAGAAAACCTCCGGGTTGGGGCTCACCTCAGGAGGGGTGGTTGGGGCTTTAAAGATAGGTTGGAGATGGTCTATAACTACTTCCCAAGGTTGTTGGAACGGCGGAATGTCCTGGCCGGCTTCATCAGCGGTGGGGAACAACAGATGGCGGTCATCGGCCGGGCGCTAATGGCTCAGCCTAAACTGATGCTGCTCGATGAGCCTTCCATGGGCCTCGCTCCTCTCCTCATCAAGGAGATCTTTGAGATCATTACCAAGTTGAACAGGGAAGAGAAGATTTCCCTTCTTCTGGTAGAGCAGAATGTGAAATTGGCGCTCACGGTGGCGCCCTATGGCTATGTTTTGGAAAACGGCCGGCTCGTGATGCATGATACCTCGGATCGATTGAAAGAAAATCCAGATATCAGAGATTTCTATCTGGGCCTATCCGATATTGGCATACGAAAGAGCTTTCGCCAGGTAAAGCACTATAAAAGAAGAAAAAGGTGGCTGACTTAAAAGAACAATGCAAAATGAGCAATGATCAATTAGCATTGATAATTGGGCATTGACCATTGGGCAATGAAAATTGAGCATCATCTTATGAAAGGGGGTTCCTAATGCGACGAGTATTCTTGGTAATCATGATAGCGGTATTGGGGGCGTGGGGAATGACGGCTTGTAAACCGGGCCTTCTTCCAACGGAAGAGGTAGGGAAGCCAAAAATCACCTTAGAGCGCGTAGAAGTGCAGAGCTATTTCCCCTGGGCAGATCTTCCTGCCCGTACCCCAATGGTCCTTGGTTTCGTGTTTAACGTACAAAACCCCAGCGGATATAACATTCTGCTGGATAATATTAAATTCACAGTCTCCTTTGAAGCCGCACCCGGCCAATATATCGAAATAAACACTCCTGTCGCCTATGACCGGATCTATTTCCCCTCCAATACCACGAGTGAATATAGAATTGTGAGTATAATGGATTCGATGACGATGAATTTAACCCTTTTGGTCGCCCAGGCACCCAAGATTCAGGCTTTGGGGCTTAAACCTGCCGAATTCATCAAGAACATGTATGTCAAGATCGGAGATTTTGCCTTTGGGATCCAGGTGTCTGAAGGGATGGCCGTCTTCTCAAGCGAGAAGGGAGATATTTTCGTCCCCTTTGAAGGGCAATTCCCTAAGAAGTAAGCAGGCAAGCATGGATCGGCCGGGCCCATCGGTGCTGGAGGATTGCGCGCCACGGGAGGCGCCAAAAAGAGAAATGCTTAGAATCAGGACGCTCCGCCGATCGCCCGGATCAGCGATGCACGACTGAGCAGGACTGCGACGTTTGAGCTGGGAAATTGACAAGGCAGAAATGCCTATGCTAATTTTGACTTATGGCATGATTGCCCGTCGCAGAACCCGCAAGCTTCCGGAAATAAACTTCATTCCCAAGGAAGCTTTCCCTGGCGGGAGAGGCAATTCCATTTACACACATCTTGGGGAAAGGAGAATCGAAAGGTGTTTCCGATTTTGGGTGCTCGGCTCTTGGCGGCCTCAGTGAAACAATTTACGGTGGCCGCACCGGAGATCGCCAAAAAAAGGAAACCCGGGCAGTTTGTGGTCCTGCGGACCCATGAAGAGGGGGAACGGATTCCCCTGACCATTGCCGACGCCGACCCGGCAGCCGGGACGATTACCCTGATCTTTCAGGAAGTGGGCAAATCCACCATGCATCTCGGCAAGCTGAAACCCGGGGATTCGATCCTGGATCTGATCGGGCCTTTGGGCCGCCCCACCCACATGGAAAAATTCGGGACCGTGGTCTGCATCGGCGGAGGAATCGGCATTGCCCCGGTCTATCCCATCGCCAAGGGGATGCGGGAGGCGGGCAACCGGGTGATTTCCATCATCGGAGCCCGGACCAAGGACCTTCTGATCCTGGAAGAGGAGATGGCTGCCGTATCCCACATTTTGAAGGTTTCCACGGACGACGGAAGCTACGGCTATCACGGGTTCGTCAGCGATGTCCTCCAGGATGTCATCGATGAAGGAAACCCCATCCATCTGGTGGTGACCATCGGGCCGGTGGCCATGATGCGGGTGGTCTGCAACGTGACCCGGAGCCGGAACCTCAAGACCGTGGTGAGCCTGAACCCCATCATGGTGGACGCCACCGGGATGTGCGGATCCTGCCGCGTCACCGTGGGAGGCAGGACGCGCTTTGTATGCGTGGACGGGCCGGAGTTTGACGGCCACGAAGTGAATTTTGCCGAACTGGTGAAGCGCCAGAGGGCTTACCTGGATCAGGAGCAGCAGGCGGCGAAGATGTTCCTGCATCCGGAGGGAGCCTGCCTGGGAGGAAAGAGCTGATGACCGAGCCGACCGAAAAGAAGAAAAAAACCCAGATTCCCCGGACCCCGATGCCCGAGCAGGAGCCCAAGGTCCGGGCCAAAAACTTCGACGAGGTCCCTTTTGGTTACAACCCCGAACTGGCCAAGCTGGAAGCCAGCCGGTGCCTGCAGTGCAAAAAACCGGCCTGCGTGCCCGGATGCCCTGTTTCCATCGACATCCCGGCGTTCATCTGGCTGATCCTTCAGGAGGACTTCCGGGGCGCGGCCCGCAAGCTCAAGGAGATGAACAGCCTCCCGGCGGTCTGCGGCCGGGTCTGCCCCCAGGAAGACCAGTGTGAAAAGGTATGCATTCTGGGGAAGAAGGGAGAACCGGTAGCCATCGGGCGACTGGAGCGCTTTGCGGCGGATTTGGAACAGAAGCAGGGAGAGTTCATCCTGCCCCCCATGGCACCCCCTACGGGGAAAAAGGTCGCCGTGGTGGGCTCGGGCCCGGCGGGATTGACGCTGGCCGGAGACCTGATCAAGAAAGGGCACAAGGTTACGGTGTTTGAGGCCCTGCACAAAGCCGGGGGGGTGCTCGTGTACGGAATCCCGGAGTTTCGCCTGCCCAAAGCCATCGTCCAGGCCGACGTGGAATACCTGGAAAGGCTGGGAGTGGAAATCAGGTGCGACATGGTCATCGGACAGATTTTCACGGTGGATGAACTCATGGCCAACGGGTACGATGCGGTCTTCCTGGGCACTGGAGCTGGCCTCCCGACCTTTATGAACATCCCCGGCGAGAACCTGAACGGGGTTTACTCGGCCAACGAATACCTGACCCGCTCCAACTTGATGAAGGCCTATCTCTTTCCCAAATACGATACTCCCATAGCCTTGGGAAAAAAGGTGGCGGTCCTGGGGGGCGGAAACGTGGCCATGGACTCGGCCCGCACGGCCCTTCGCCTGGGAGCCGATGAGGTTTCCATTGTTTACCGCCGGTCCAAGAAGGAATTGCCCGCGCGGATTGAAGAAGTCCACCATGCCGAGGAAGAAGGAATAAAATTTAATTTTCTGACCCTGCCGGTGGAAATCCTGGGCAAGGATGATGGGTGGGTCTGCGGGATGAAGTGCCAGAAAATGGAACTGGGCGAGCCCGATGAATCCGGCCGACGCCGGCCCATTCCCATCCCGGGCTCAGAAATCGTCCTGGAAGTGGATATGGTGGTCGTAGCCATCGGAACCGGCGCAAATCCCTTGATTCCCTCGACAACCTCTGATTTGAAGACCAACAAGTGGGGCTACATCATAGCCGATCCGGAGACCGGAGCCACGAGTAAGAAGGGGGTCTACGCCGGAGGTGACATCGTAACCGGGTCGGCCACGGTCATCCTGGCCATGGGAGCCGGGCGGAAAGCGGCGGATGCGATTCACAAGGACCTCATGGGGTAAAACGCAAAGAGCATAGGGCATAGAGCATAGGGGAAAAGGCGAAAAGCAAGAAACAAGGAGCCTAGCGAAAGGCGAAAGAATTACGAACTGCCATTCCACCGCTGCTCCGCAACGGGGGCGAAGACCCTCTAGGGCGATGCATTTGGTGGCAACCAGAAAGGTCCCGTCCTTCCAATCTCCTTGAGCGTTCCCACCCTTTCCTTGCGGTACTCCTCGCTGTGAGATAAAAAGTCCAGGTCGAGGCGCCGGCGAAATAATTCCCCCGAAAATATCTTTACCAAATCATTCAGCGAAATAATTCCGTCTTCCTTACGGGAATCGAACTGGGCCCACTTACGAAGGTGCTCTTCCGACCGGAAGAAATTCATCGTGCTTCAGGAATAAGGGAGGTTTTCGTACCATTTCCACATGGGAACAGCCACATATCCCATCACCCCTTCGGGCTCAATCCGGAGGAGGACGCCATCTTTTATATCCAGCCGCATGGGCAACCCACAATCCAGACAGGGTGCATCGATCCGAACCGTTTTCCCCGGGAAAAGCCAGCAGACTGCCAGCGACTCAAAGGCTCACTGGCCAAACCACTTCTGTTGGCCATCGATCGACAGGCGATATTGAGTCGGGAGATTGTTGAAGGGGGCAAAGGAGACAATATAATCAGTCCCCGGGAATAGCCAAGCTGGAATCCTCATCCGAAAGAGCTCATGGAGAATTTTTCGCCCCTCTTCCGGTGAAACCTTCAACTCCGAAGCGATCTCCGTATAATGCGGCGCTCGCCCGGTTTCGATCATACGTCTCAGGATGAAATGAAAGGTTTTATCAAGAATCGTAGGTTCACTCATGAAAGGCCCCCTTTCTTTTCTTTTTCCGCCTGGTTTGCCGTTTTTCCAAATTGAGAACAGGCCATTGCCTATCCTTTTAACATCCCTTTGATTCTCTTTCATTACGACTTGGCATGGCTGGGCTGATTCCCTTTCTTTGCCCCGGCCTGAAGGCGACGCCGCTCTTCTCCCGCCCGGGCGAGCGCTTCACGGTTACTGTCGTCGACTTGCATGAAGGCAAGGCGCCAATCCTCGTTGTCCCAGCGGAACGGCGTCTGAACCGTGGTGCGGGGCATCCAGGCCTTCTCCAGAAGATCAAGGGCGGTTCCCACGATCGAGTGCTGCATCCCGGCGTCCCAGGGCTTTCCACAGGGGTTTCCCAGGGGAAAGTCGGTGAAAACGAAGCGGGGGACCCCGCATTCCTCGACGACATCGCGGGCGGATCCCATTAATACCGTAGGCACGCCGTTCTCTTCGAGGTGCCGGGAGACCAGACTCACGGTCTGGTGGCAGACCGGTCAGAGTGCGGAGAGGAGCATGGCGTCGACGCCATCCTCACGGCACCACTCCAGGATCTTCGGGGCGTCGCGCAACGATGTCTTGCCCTGGCTGTACTCGGTGGGGACCCCGTAGAAGCGGGCCGAGACCGACCGGATGCGGCCGCCGGAAGCATATTCGGCTAGGCGGTTTAACGGTAGGAAACTTTCGACGTCATTGGTGTGGGTTGCAACTTTGTCCCAGGCCAGGTCGGC
>Ga0299915_10003866_pt1 | contig 10843 bp, 8 predicted proteins | sample RVTome_13_FD_200263 | JGI IMG/M metagenome (GOLD analysis project Ga0299915, IMG submission 200263) | Soil microbial communities from uranium-contaminated site in the Upper Colorado River Basin, Wyoming, United States - RVT92D227 (version 2) ... | reverse complement strand
CTGCTCGAGGAAGGCAAGAAACCCGGAAAAGTACAGGCTGAGCAGCCGCTGGATCCGGAAACCCTGGAGATCCTCCGGACTTTGGGCTACATCAAATAGGAGGATCTTCGGAAACGGCAGAGCCAGCCAAGGGCTCAGTTTTTCGGCTGGCGCTCGAAAACGATGTCCTTGACCGCTGGCTCGAAGTTTCCGGCCACAGCACTGACCTCGCCCTTCGCATTGGTTTGGAAAGTCAGCTTCTGCCCCTGGAACTCTTTTCCTGATATGACGAAGGTCTCATATTGCCAGTGCTCGAGGGCGAGCGTAAAGCCGTGGAGAACCGCATGCAGCGTCCCGTCTGTTTTCTCAATCGTTAAAGTCCCGTAGGCCGGGTGGAGATAATCGCCCGCGTACTCCTCGAGTTTGTGCGCGGGCGCCGTGCCCTCAATACGTTTTTCCTGAGTGACGGCCTGCCGGCCCGCCTTCATCTGCTCTTCGGCGCGCTTGGCCCAGTCGATCGGAGAAAGCCCCAAGGCGAGGTCGGATACGCTGCAGGCGAGGATGTAGCTCGCGGGCGAGCTGGCGTTGATCAAGACGACGATTCCGGTTTTCGCCTGGGGAAAAAGAGCGACATAGGAATTGAATTCCAGGGTCGAGCCGCCGTGATGGACGCGCCACTGCCCGCGGTACACATCGGTCATCCAGCCGAGACCATAGGAGGGGGAGAGAACCTCCGCGGCGCTCGCGGGATTCCAGGGGATTGGAATCTGGGGGGTATGCATTTCGCGGACGACATCGCCAGGGAAGACCTGCGTGCCGTCCACCTGGCCGGACTCAAGATGGGCGGCCATCCACCGGCACATGTCCTCGGCTGTCGTGTTGACCGATCCGGACGCCCGCGGCCCGTACATCAGCTTTTCGCTTGGCTGGGGGAGGGGCTGGACGGCGTACTTATTTTCTTCCCAGCGATAGGAAAAGGCGTATTCGGAAGCCGCCGTGTAATCGGGAATGGTGCAGCCGCTCTGGGCCATTTTGAGGGGCTTGAAGATCTTTTCTCGGACAGAAACGTCCCAGGGAACGCCTACTGCCTTTTCGACAAGGTATCCCAGGCTGATGTACATCAGGTTGTTATACTGGAAGGCGGCCCTGAGCTCACGGCTCGGCTCGAGAAAACGGAGGCTCCGGACCATCTCTCCGAGCTCTAGGGGCGAATTGACCCAAACGAGGTCATGGCGGGGGAGCCCGGTTCGATGAGCGGCCAGGTCCCGGATGGTCGCGTGGAGTGTCGCGTACTCGTCCATCAGCCGGAAATCGGGAAGATAGGAGGAGACGGGCTTGTCCCAGTCAAGCTTTTTTTCGGCGGCTAGGAGCCCGATCACCATGGTGGTAAAGGCTTTGGTCGTGGAGCCGAGGATGAACCGCGTCCGCGGAGTTACGGGCAGACCATTTTCGACATCGCGCCGGCCGAATCCTTCGAGGAAGACGGCTTTTCCGTCCCTGACAATTCCGATTGCAGCTCCGGGTACGTTCCAGGCCTTGAGGATGGCTTCGACTGAGGTGCGGACTTGAGCCGCCTGTTTGGCCGACAGGCCCGGGCTGGACTTCGGGGGAGGGGTTTGGGTAAGGCCAGCGAGGGGAAGCAGGATTGTCGCGGTCGCCAACAAGGCTAGGATGTGCCAAGACCTTGGTCGCATTTGATATCTCATATTCATCTCAACGGATCTCCTTTCAACAAAAACCTCTGTTGTTTTTGAGTATACGAAATTCGAACCCCTTTGTTCAACGGATACGATGGGTCGGCCGGAGTGTGACCGGGGCTATCTTGACATTGATTCAATTCGGGACTTACAATTCCGCGGCGATGGGGGGGTGAGAAAATGGGCGGGGTCTGAGCTGCGGTTTTGACAGGGGTAGAAAGATGAGACAACACACGATCCGAAAAAGCCGGCTTATTTTGTTTCTGATAAGCTCTTTTGTCATCGTCTTACTTTTTCCGGTTTCGAGTTTCTCGCAGAAGAGGACAGCGTCCGTGGAGCTCGAGAACCTGACCTGGGTCCAGGCGGAGCAGGTCCTCAAGAGATATGAGGTGGTCTTGATCGCCCTCGGCGCTCGGACCAAAGAACATGGGCCTCATCTCCCTCTTAAGACCGACTACATCATGGCCGAGTATCTCAAAAACCGAGTGGCCGAGCAGGTTTCGGTTGCTGTCCTTCCTACGCTTCAGTATGGATACTATCCCTCTTTTCTCGAGTACCCCGGATCGGTTTCCATCCAGGCGGAGACGTTCAAAAACGTGGTCAAGGACATCTGTCGGTCGATGAACGGCTACGGCGTAAGAAAATTCTATGTCTTGAACACCGGCATTTCGACCTTGAGGCCTCTGGAGGAGGCGGCCGAAGAGCTGAAGCAGGGCGGCATTATCCTCCGCTATCTGAACCTTTTGGACGTGGACAAGACGCTTCCCCAAGGCCTCCTCAAACAGGAAGGAGGCTCGCATGCCGATGAGGCCGAAACCTCGATGATGCTCTATATTGCGCCCGAAACCGTGGATATGTCCAAGGCGGTTAGAGACTTCGATCCCAGACCCGGCCGCAAAGGTCTGACCCGGAGTCCCCAAGGCTCGGGGACCTTCAGCCCGACCGGGATTTGGGGCGATCCCACTTTAGCGAATCGGGTAAAGGGCAAGGTCATTGTCGAGGCAACAGTCCAAGCAATTATCGGCCAAGTTCGGGACCTTGTCGGGCTCAAACTCCTTTGACATTCTTCCTATCGGTCGAGTTTCCGGCCTTCAGCTTGGCCGGTAAGGATGATCCGTAGGTCTGGGTGGGTTCAATGGCTCTGTTTGACATGGGCTTTCGATTGCGGAAAAATATCCTGTTCATGTCATTCATTCCAGCCCCCGAGGAGAGGTGCTTTATGAAAAAGACCATGGTCATGCTGGCTGTTTTTGCCCTCTTGGCCGGCGCTGCGCTGGCCGTCGAGGAGGGGCGGTTCTTCCGCTTCCCGAGCATTCATCAAGACAAGATTGTGTTCACCTACGAAGGCGACCTCTGGCTGGTCGGCTCCCAGGGAGGAAGAGCCTGCCGGATCACGACTTTCCCCGGCATCGAGGCGATGGCCAAGTTCTCGCCCGACGGGAAATGGATCGCTTTTTCGGCCGGATATGAGGGCGGACAATCCGTCTATCTCATGCCGGCCGAGGGCGGAATGCCTACCCGTCTGACCCACCAGCCCGGCCTCGCTCAGGTCATCGCCTGGACCCCCGATGGCACGAAAATTGTCTTCCGGTCCATGTTCGAGAATGTCATCGGTCGCGACCCCAACCTCTTTTCTGTCTCGATCAAAGGCGGCGCTCCGGAGCGTCTCCCGCTCGATCGGGGGGTGCTCATCAGTTTCTCTCCCGACGGGCGGAGCTTCCTCTACTGCCGCCGCGGCGACGAGGAATACTACTGGAAGCGCTACAAGGGCGGGCGGTATCAGGATATCTGGGAATACAATGGCGATGCCAAAAAATACACGCTCCTGTCGGATTATGTCGGCAAGAACAGCTACCCGATGTGGATCGGCGACAGCATGTATTTCGTCTCCGACCGTGGCAACGGCATCAGCAACATCTACAAGCAGAGGATCTCCGGTACAGAGGTTCAGCCGGTCACGACGTACACGGACTTCGACGTGATGACGCCGGCAACCGACGGCCGGACGATCGTTTACGTCCAGGACGGATACATCCGCCTGCTCGATGTCCAATCCAACCAGTCAAAGAAGATCGCCGTGCTCGTTCCCTCCGACCGCTGGGCGCTGCGCGACCGGGTCATCAACCCTCGCGACTACATCCACCACTTCAAGGTCGGCAACGACGGGAAAGCCGTTGTCCTCGAGGCGCGGGGCGACGTTTTCACGGCGCCCGTGGAGAAAAATCCAGCCGCGAACCTTTCCAACACCCCCGGCACGCGGGAGATGTACCCCGCCCCGTCTCCCGACGGAAAATGGATTGCCTTTTTCTCGGATGAGAGCGGAGATTATCAGCTCTACCTTCAGAAGGCCGAGGGCGGCGAATGGACGCCGCTCACGACCGACCTCGACCGGACCGTCTATCATCTCCTCTGGTCTCCGGACGGGAAGAAAATCCTCTTCGGCAACAAAGACTTCTCTATCTTCGTCCTCGACATCGCTTCCAAGAAGCTCACCAAGGTGGATTCCTCCAACCAGATGAAGAACGACGAATTCTACTGGGAAATCAGCGATTATGCCTGGGCGCCCGACTCCCGATGGATCGCCTACAGCCTGGTCCAGTACAACCGCAACAGCCAAATCTTTATCTGCGATACGGCGACGGGAAAGCGCCATGCCATAACCGATGACTTCTATGACAACCTGTACCCGTCTTTTGACGCCGACGGCCGCTACCTCTATTTTGTCTCCAGCCGCAATTTCGGCGTCCAGATGGATTTCTATGAGGACAATCACGTCATCGCTACCCCTCAGCAGGTGATGGCCGTCCAGCTCCGGGGCGGCGAAAAACCGCCCTTCGCCGGAGAGGCGGTGGAGGAAAAAACCGACCAGAAAGGCGAGGCTGAGCCCTTCCGGATCGACCTCGAAGGACTGGGAAAGCGGGTCTATCCGCTGCCCGTGTCGGCGGGGAATTATTTCTACCTCAAGGGCGGCAAAGGCAAGGTCCTTTGGGCTTCCGTGGATAAGTTCAGCGAAGACGAGTATGAGGAGATTTTCAACCCGCGGGGCGCCACGAAGTGGGTCCTCCACATCTTTGATATGGCCGAAAAAAAGGAGGCTGTCCTCAACGACAAGGTGCGCGAGTTCGATGTCTCGACCAACGGCGAGCAGCTCATCGTGCGGAAGGAAAGCGATATTTCCACGATTTCCGTAGACAAAGCGTATCAGAGCAAGGGATTAGGCGAGCGGCTCAGCCTCGAGACGCTCGTCTACTGTGTCGATCTTCAGGAGGAGTGGAACCAGATCTTCAACGACTGCTGGCGCTGGTACAGGGATTTCTTCTATGATGCGGGCTTTCATGGCCGAGACTGGAAGGCTATGGGGGAAAAGTACCGTGCCTATATTCCCTATCTCTCCTCGCGGGATGAGCTGAACTGGGTCATGTCGCAGATGGTCGGAGAGCTCTGTGTCTCCCACACCTATATCGGCGGCGGGGACTACGGCCCTGCCGCGGGGCCCAGGTCACCCCTTTACACCGGACTGCTCGGCGCGGACCTGGCTCCCGATTCGGCCGCCGGGTTCTACAGGCTCGCCAGGATATACGGACCGACGGAGATCAATCTAAACCTTTCCGGGCCGCTCGTCCGGCCGGATATCGGCATCAAAGAAGGCGACTATCTCCTGGCGATCAACGGCGTCCCCCTCAAGGCCGGCGACGACTACTTCAAGCTCCTCCAGGTCGCACAGGGGCAGAAGGTCAAAGTCACCATCAACTCGCGTCCGTCCATGGAAGGGGCCAAGACCTACGAGGTCGAGCCCCTCCGCAGCGACCAGCAACTCCGCTACTTCCGCTGGATCCAGGACAATATCCGCAAGATCAACCTGGCGACGAACGGCCGCGTCGGTTACATGCACATCAACGCCATGGGTTCAGGCGGCATCGGCGAGTTCGACAAGTACTGGCGCGCTTTTCGCTACAAGGACGGGATCATCCTCGACCTGCGCCGCAACTCGGGCGGCTGGACCGAGTATTTCCTGATCGACAAGCTCGAACGGGAGCTGACCTCCTTCAACGTGCTGCGGGGCATGGTGCCCTTCCGCTATCCCGGCACGGCCGGCAACGGCAACTACGTGGTCATCTCCAACGAGAACAACGGCTCCGACGGCGAAGCCTTCGTCGATCATTTCAAAACTCGCCAGCTCGGCACTGTGGTCGGTGTGCCTTCTTGGGGAGGCTTGGTCGGCATCCTCAACGGCCAGACGACGATTGACAACGGCCGGGTCGAACAGTCGAACAACGCCTTCTACGGCAGGGAAGGGAAGTGGATTGTCGAAAACCACGGCGCTGACCCGGACATTCTTATCGATAATGACCCTGGGTCGGCCGTGGCCGGCCGGGACCTCCAACTCGAGAAGGCCATCGAGGTCATCCTGGACAGGATCCAGAAGAACCCGCTGAAATTCCCGGAGCGGCCTCCCTATCCCAAGAAGTAGGACTGTCGGCGCGGCGTTCGGGCGGAACTTTATAGGTCTCACTTGCGTATTTTATGAAAGGTGGACTATTCCACCCAGATTTCGAGGAGGAATAGACATGAAAAAACTGATTTTCCTGTTTCTTCTGCCGGTCGCAATCGCTTTCGCCTTGGGCCCTCTTTTCGGTCAGGAATCCGACCTCACCGGAACGTGGGTAGGATCGACCTACGTCTCCGATTCCGGTGATGACCAAGTGACCCTGGTTCTCCATAAAGAAGGGGAGGCCTATTCCGGGACAGTGTCGGATTCCATGGGTATGGCCAATGAGGCCAAGCTGGAGAATGCCAAGTTCGTGGACGGCACGCTGACTGGGGAATTCACGATCTTCAACGGGTCCGACTACATGAAGATCAAGTTGACGCTGAAACTCAGCGGCGATTCGCTCGTTGGGAATTGGGAATCTGCGGACGGCGAAACCGGAAGTCTCGAGCTCAAACGTAAGAGCTAGCCATTCAGGGGTTCTCGAAAAGCCAGGAATAAAAAAACCGGCCTTTCCAATTGGTGAGAGAGAGCCCGATACCTTGGAAGTCTGCGGGAACGCTCTCGGCATACGACTTGAGAATCTCTCCCGCCTTGTCAAAATCCTCCTCGGTTTCATAACGAAAATATCGCGCCGGCGCGTTGTAGTAATGGCCTTCGCTGGAGCGGGGATAGGGGATTTCCCCATAATCCGGGAAATGGAGCTCCTCGAGGTCGACCTCCTTCAAGAGCCGGGACAAGAAATCATCACAAATCCAGGAGGTCTCCGTCATCGTCCCGCAGAGATAAACGAATGAGTTTTTTGGATACCGCCAAAAGACGCTGAACTCGGGTTGGGAGAAGGAGGGGGCAGTGCTGACGACCTGGAGCGAATCCGCGTCGATGATTAAATGATAGCGGTCGACGGCATAATTGTAATAAAGGTTCAGGGCGTACGTCCCCTCCGGAAGTTCCAGGACTTTCCTGGCAGTTGCCGGTCCCAATGCCGCTGGGGCGGGCCCCTCGGGGGGCTTTATCCCCAAGATCTTGAGATCGATTTGCCCTCCCGAACGGAATATCTCTGTCTTGATTTGGTAACCTAGATAGCCATAAATCTTTTCGGTCGTCATGGCCAAAGTGATATCGGGGGCGCAGTTGCAGTCATACGATCGATGGATTTCCATCACGCTGAAGAGAATCTTCCCCTCGACCGGAAGAAGATCGCTGATGCTGCAACGCGTGGTGAGGAAAGCCGATACCAGGAAAATGAAAATAATAAAAGCCCTCAGTCTCATGCCGATCAAGCCCCTTCTCTATCCAGAATATAAGTCTGGACTAGAGGTTTGTCAAATCCAGACGGGGGCGATGTAGCCTGGTGTGCTGCCTTTAGGATGGCAGCTGGGCTTATAGATAGACCTTGAATTTACACTCCTTGGCGCCAGTGACCGCCGTTTCCAGGACTTCCGAGGTTGCGTCCTAGGTCCTCGATCGCCAGCACGTGTTTCTTGGCGATTAGATGATTTCCAGATAATCCTTATCAGGCAGCTTCGGGAAGGGAGCGTGGGGTTCCTGCTGGTACCAAAAGGCAACAGATGAAATATCATCCTGAAGAGGGAGGTAGCGGCCACCCGAACGCCAGCCGAGCGCCTGGATCGTCACCTTCAGGTCTTTCTCGAACCGGATCGGATCCATGATGTGCCACCGGTAGAGGCCGAACCTCTGCTCGACGTCGTAGTGCCCGTCGCCCCTTATGACCTGGGCCAACCCGCTGTACGGGGTCGTATGCTCGGTGTATTGGACCGTGCCGTCGGGTCTCTTGGTGTCGAAATCATAGGACCCGCAGAAGTAGTCCTCTGTGCCCGTTCCGCAGATCGTCGGGAAATCCTTGTCGCCGTCGAGGTAGAACTTGATCTCGCCCTCTCCCCACCAGTTATTGTTGTTGACACCCCAGGCCAGATATGTGCCGACATAATGGCCCCAGCCCTTGATCCCGTCCACAAGAGTGTAAACGCTCTTATAGGGCAGGGGATTGACCCTCCGGAACTGGGCGTGAAAATAGGCGGCGTCGTCCGGAACATCGGTCAGCGTGTAGTTGATCTGGTAATAGAGGGTGAAGTTATCGTCGGCGATATTCTCGAGCGTGACCTTGAACCCCTTCCGGAACGGCATCTGCCAGTAGCAATTAAAGGCGCTCCCGGGGTTAACGCAGACGGCCAGCGACGAGATCTGGGCGTAGCGGCCCCAGCCGCAGGCGAAGAAGTCGCCGACCGGGCATTCGACCGAGGGCTCGGTCTCGCCGTCCCAATAGAACCGGATAATGGCGAACCGCCAGGCTCCTGCCGGTGTCAGCCAGATCTGCTGGATGGCGCCTTCTCCCTTGACGTCGGCCATCACAAAGGTCTCCTTGGGCTTAATCCGGACATAGGGCGAGACCTTCCATCCCTGGCCCAATTCGCGGGCGGCGTTCATCGCCGGACCGTCCACCGACATCCCGGCCCTGCCCTTTTCGCCCGTGAAGTTTTCCGGGCTGATCGAACGGGTCTGAGCCTTGGACAGGCGGGTCAGATTCCCCAGGTTGAGGTTCAGGCCGTTGAAGGGCTGATCTTCATCAGCTGCGATGAAAAGCGAAGCCAACACAAGAATCAACAAAAGACCATAAACTCTCCTGTTCATACTGCCTCCTTTGTATCCGAGTGGATATATATTTTTTTGACCTCGGCCTGTCAAGCGCTGGGCTTGATATTTTCGCGGCCGGCGCCCCCGTCTGGCCATCCTGGGCGATCTCTACGTGGTCTGTAACAGCACGTTCAACCCTCATGTCGAGGAAGCCATCGAGACGGCGGGAGGCGAGGCTCTGCCCTGCTCGTTCATCGATATCAGCCATTACGGATACCTGAACAAGATCGACCGGTTCTACGACGGGCTGCGCAGTCCGAACGAGAACTTGGAGCCTTACATTTTTTACTTGCGGCAGAAGACGAAGCCGTCCGGTTCCATATCTTACTAAAAATATCAGTTTAGTAAGGATTGTTCTTGAAAAGCCCCCTCGTCCATGCCATAATCCCTGTTTCTTTCGGGGAAACCCGAGGGGGCGAACTATGAGCCGTAGACTTGTCATCATCAGCGGAGCCACAGGTTTCATCGGCCGGCCTCTGGTCTTGCATCTGGCTGAAGCCGGCTACGAAGTCGCCGTCCTAACTCGTCATCCGCAGAAGGCCTCTGCGTTGTTCGGAAACGGCGTCAAAGCGGCCGGATGGGACGGCCGCACCTCCGAGGGATGGCTCGAGCTGGCCACACGCGCGCTGGGGATTATCAACCTGGCCGGTGAGAGCATCGGTGCGGGCCGGTGGACAGATAAAAAAAAGCTGGAGATCATTCGCAGCCGGATCGAGGCCGGCCGGGCGGTAATGGACGCCCTTGAGAAAGCGTCGGCCAGGCCAAAAATTCTGATCCAAGCGTCGGCTGTCGGCTACTATGGCCCAAGGGCCGACGAGGAGCTTGAAGAGATGTCTCCCGCCGGTCAAGGCTTCCTGGCTGCCATGACCCGAGATTGGGAGGATTCTACCGCCGGCGCGACTTCGCTCGGAGTGAGACGTGTGGTCGTCCGTTCCGGACTGGTCCTGGACAAAGACGGGGGTGTTCTGCCCCGGTTTCTTCGGCAGTTTCGGCTGTTTGCGGGTGGTCCGCTGGGCAGTGGAAAGCAATGGCTTTCTTGGATCCATCGCCGGGACGAGATCGCGGCCATCCGCTTGCTTCTCGAGAGGGAAGACCTGGCCGGCGTCTTCAACCTGACGGCACCAGCGCCGCTGACCATGAAGGGTTTCGCCCGGACGCTGGGACGGGTGATGAAACGTCCGGCCTGGTTCCCAGTGCCGGCGTTTCTTCTTCGCCTTCTTTTCGGCCAGATGGCCGAGGAGACGCTCCTCGCCGGCCAGAAGGTTCTGCCCCGGGCCCTGCTTAAAGCCGGTTTCCGGTTTTCTTATCCTAGCCTGGAAAACGCTCTCCTGCAGATCCTCAGATAAAGACCTCCCTGGGAATATCTCGCAAGTTGAAGTTCGAGGCCATGCTCCGGCCGTAAGCCCCCGCGCCTAGCACAGCCAGGACGTCGCCCCTTCGAGGGACCGGCATCGGGATCTCCTTGCCGAAGACATCGCCTGTCTCGCAGAGGTTGCCGGCCACGGTCACAGGCCTCATTTTCCCATCATAGACCCGACTGCAGTGGACGATGTGGTGGCGGGCTTGTGGATAGATGGCCGGCCTGGGCAGGCTGTTGTATGTTCCGGAGTTGACGCAGGCGAAGAGTTGACCATAGCTCTCTTTGAGGTATTGGACGCCTAATAAAAGCACTCCCGCGTCTGCCACCAAGTACTTGCCCGGTTCGACGGCGATGGCCTCGATTCCGAGCCCGGCTTCAGCGACGCGGCGGGCAATGTGAGCGGCGTATCTCCGGAGCGGGAATACCCGCTGTCGCTCTTCATACCGGGGTCCGAACCCGCCGCCGAAGTCCAGGAATTCCAGTGGGAATCCCTCCTTCTCCGCCCGGCTGGCCATGGCGATTATCCTGTCGACGGCCGCGCTGACGACTTCGTAATCTTCATCCACCCAGCCCGAGCCGAGATGCTGGTGCAGGCCGACAGGAATAAAGCCGGAGGAAGAGGCCTTCTCGAAGGCCGCCAGAACCTTGCTCTTTTCAACGCCG
>Ga0299915_10003865_pt1 | contig 10844 bp, 12 predicted proteins | sample RVTome_13_FD_200263 | JGI IMG/M metagenome (GOLD analysis project Ga0299915, IMG submission 200263) | Soil microbial communities from uranium-contaminated site in the Upper Colorado River Basin, Wyoming, United States - RVT92D227 (version 2) ... | reverse complement strand
AGCAGGGGGCAGCTCACCAACGGGAGTCGGAAAGCCCGTATGAGGGAGATTTCCGAATTCCAGCAGTTTGTCCCTGACTGGAATTGACCGCTTGCGTATACTCATGGCAGGTATTGTTGGCGTTATTAGGCAGTGACTCCGAAAAATGACGAAGAGGAAAGATTTGGCCGTTGAAGAACGCTGGGTTGACGTCGACGACGTGGCGACCCACCATGGGGTGGCCAAGGACTCGGTTTATAGATGGATCGAGGAACGGGGGCTTCCTGCTCACCGGGTGGCACGGCTCTTTCGTTTCAAGCTACCCGAAATAGACAAGTGGGTGCGCAAGGGCAACGAGCGGGAGAAGGCTCCAAATCTCGTTCAAAGCCGATCCTGCTCGAAATCGCAGACGCACCAATCAACATCGAAGAGATGTCAAGGGAATAGGGGCGGCAATGAGTAACAGTCTGCTCACATCTCAGATCGGGCGGCGGATATTCCTCCCCGGGCATTTCGATGTTCCCGTGGTCCTGGAGGATGCGCGACCGCTCGGATCAGATGATTCGGCAGGCTATGAGTGTCGCGTTCGTCTTCCCGACGGTTCATTGGAGGAGGCTGTCATCTCCGCGCAAGAGGTGGCGACCGTCCTTGGAAAGGGGCCTAGCGAAGCCAAGGCAGAGACTCCTGTGGATGCCGAAAAGCTTCGGCTTCTGATCGAGTCGGCCCGAGTCCGCCTGGCTTACGCGCACGATCAACAGTTTGCCGTGAGTCTTTCAGGCATCCGCACCCTGCCCCACCAGATCGAAGCGGTGTACCAGGCGATGCTTCCACAGCCCAGGTTGCGATTTCTTCTGGCCGATGATCCTGGAGCCGGCAAGACGATCATGGCCGGGCTTCTGGTAAAGGAGCTGAAGCTGCGTGAGGCGATTGAGCGCATTCTCATTTTATGCCCCGCGCCGCTCACAATTCAGTGGCAGGACGAGATGCTCCGCTGGTTCAATCAAGCATTCGAACCCATTGACTCAGCGCGTGATAAACAGAGCCTTACGAATCCATGGGCCAAAGAGAATCAGATCGTGTGCTCCATCGACTATGCCAAGCAGGAAGACGTACGCGAGCGTGTCTGGCAACAGCGGTGGGACCTCCTCATCATCGACGAAGCCCACAAGTGTTCGGCCCGGACTGCTTCAGGCGGGCAGAATCGTGAATCCAAGGTTGCGACGACGAAGCGCTACGACCTGGCGTCGCGCCTCACGCCCCAAGCGGATCATGTCCTCTTACTTACGGCCACGCCCCACCACGGAGATGAAGACAAGTTCGCTCATTTCCTTCGGCTCATCGATCCCGACCTGTTCCCGGAGCCACACCGCCTCGGAAAGCAGGCCACTGCAATTCGCAAGGACGTTTTTCGCCTCGGCAAGGATTCGCCGTGGTCTCTCCGGCGCTTGAAAGAAGATCTCAAGGACGCGGATGGGAAGCGGCTCTTTCCGGACCGGCACACCATAACCGTCACCTTCTGTCTGAACAATGATGAGTACGCTCTTTACAAGAGCGTCATCGCTTACATCAACGAGTTCATCCCCCAGCAGACCGGGCAGAGACATTCGTCGGCAGCGCTGACCCGAACCGTCCTGCAACGCCGATTGGTGAGCTCCACATGCGCCATCCACGAGTCGATCAAGCGCCGGCTAAAGAAACAGGAAAATCTCCTGGAAGAACTTGAGAGACTTACCCCAGCCCAGCGCGCCAAGCGCCTGGCCGCTTTGCAGGGTCGGCTGCCGGATGCCGAACAAGACGAAGATGATCTTGACGATGCGGTCCGCGATCAATTGGCGGACGAGTACACGGCTGCGCTGGAACTTGAACAGTTGCGTGCGGAAATCTCCGCTCTCAAGGAATTGGTGGAGCAAGCCCGACGCGTTCGCGAAAACGCGAACGATTCCGAGCTGGCTGCGTTGAAGAAGTGCCTCGGCGAGGCGCAGTTTTTGGAACTGAAGGACGGCCGGGGAAAGCTCCTCATCTTCACGGAGCACCGGGACACCCTGGGCTACGTGCGCGATCATCTTGAGCGATGGGATTTCAGCACCTGCGAGATTCATGGCGGCATAAACCCCCATGAACGCAAGCGGGCGCAAGAGGCCTTCAGGACAGGCGCTCAGGTATGCGTGGCGACGGAGGCCGCCGGCGAAGGCATCAACCTCCAGTTCTGCCACCTGATGATCAACTACGATATGCCTTGGAACCCGGCCCGGCTGGAGCAGCGGTTGGGCCGCATCCATCGCATTGGCCAGGACCGGGACGTCTACGCCTTCAACTTCGTGGCCACGGATTCCGAGGACGGTCAGCCCATCGTTGAGGGCCGGATTCTCCATCGCCTTCTGGAAAAGCTGGACCAGATGAACGAAGCCCTCGAAGGCCGCGTATTCGACGTGGTCGGCGAGGTCCTATCGCTGAACGACGTCAACCTTCCCGACATGCTCCGCGACGCAGCATATGATCCCAGACGGCTCGACGAGTACCTGGATCAGATCGATCGCATCGATCCGGCCAAGCTCAAAGAATATGAAGAAGCCACGGGCGTCGCCCTGGCGCGCAGCCACGTGGACTTCAGCGCGTTCCAGCGCCGCAATCTCGAAGTCGAGGAACGTCGGCTCATGCCGCGGTATGTGGAAGCGCAATTCGTTGCGGCTGCGCGGGAAGTGGGCCTTCGGATCGAACCAAGAGCAGACGGTCTGTGGCGCGTCGCACACGTCCTGGCGGATTTGCGCTCGGAACGCCTCCGCTGCGTCCAGAAGATTGGGAAACCGGAGTCATCTTATCGAAAGATCACCTTCCACAAGCACCATCTTGAACAGGACACCCACGTTGACGCCGTGCTGATGGGACCGGGGCATCCGCTCTATGCGGCCGTGGACGAGAAGCTAAACGAACAACTGGCAGCCATGATCGGCGGCGTCAGTTTCTTCGTCGATCCCTTATGCAGGGAACCTTACCGTATCCATCTTTTCGAGATATCGATCCGCGGCAAGCACTCAAAGGGAAACGACGCGCCACTCTACGGCGAACTCGTGGCCGTTCGGGAGGAGCGTGGGCATTACGAGGTGATCCCGAGCGACATCCTCCTCAACCTGGCGGCGCATCCGCATCCGCCAAAAGAGATTGAGCAGATTCCTATACAGGCGGCCACCGATTTCGTGAAGCGCACCTATCAGCTTGAATGCCGCGCCCGTTGTCAGAGCGACCGGCAGCATTTCGCCCGGGTTTGCCGGGAATACCTGGAGAAATCATTCAAGGCCCGGATCGACCGTGCACAGGAGCGAGCCATGCTGCTTGCCGCCGAAGTCTTTTCCAAACCGGAATACAAGTTGACTGCGGACGAGGCGAGGAAGTACGTGGATGAGCTTCAGCGCGCCCGACAGGAACGCCTCGACGGTTTGAAGCGGCTTGAGATTGCCCGGACGGGACCGGTCAGGCATGTGGGCACGGCCTTTGTCCTCGCCCCTGATGCCGACACGCAGGCCCAACTTGCCAATCTGGCCGACGAACTCGATCCGAATATCCGCCGACAGAGCGAGATCGCCGCGGAAGACAAGGTCATCGAAGCGCTGGTCGCGGAAGGCTTCCCACAGGACCGCATCGAACGGGTCGGTCATCTGAAGCTGGGGTTTGACATCCGCGCCCACAAGATCGCAGACGAAGCCACCGGCGAGGTCTTCGTCAAGAGAATCGAAGTCAAGGGACGCCTGCAGGGACAGGCGGTCCGGCTTACCACCAACGAATGGTATAAAGCCCAACAACTGGCCGAGACTTACTGGCTCTATGTGGTCTGGGACCCCTTGGGCGATTCGCCCGAGCTGGTGCGCATCCACAATCCCGTGGCCAAGCTCGACCATGCCAAGCGCGAGATCGTGGCAGCGAGGTTTGTTAAATTCCCGGCTGGGGCGGTTCAGCAAGCGGCATCTTCAATCGGAGAGGAGAAATAATAGTCATGGATAGCAAGACGTGGACTGACAATCATGGAGGGCAAGACGAATTGGGAAATAATTCTCGCACGGGCAAACGAAAAGATTTAAAAAATAAGCCACTTGCCGAGGCGATACTGGAAATCAGATGGAAGCTGCAAGGCATGCCTCAGGGTCCACAAGTCGATCCGCATTACAAGCTATTGTTGGGACGACTGTTTGATCGCATGCTCAAGGACTATCCAGAACATGAACAACTGCCGACCGCGAATATCCCTGACGAGCTTGTAGGCCATGTCGTTCAGCACCGTTTTCGCGCCGCGGCCAACTCGTGGCCGTTGGTTCAGGTTGGTCCAGGCATTTTCACTGTAAACTCGACCGCCGACTACACATGGCTGGACTTCCGCCCCCGTGTCCTGTCCGCTATTGAGAGGCTTTACAATGCGCACCCGAAAGTCGGAGAGCTAAAAATAACCAATATAATCCTGCGGTACATTGACGCCGTAGATTATGACTACGCTTTTGGCAATGCCTTTGAATTCTTGAGAGACAAGCTGAAGCTGAACATTTCGCTACCGGATACCTTGTTCGAGAACACTCGCGTTGAAAACAGGCCACATAGTTTCACATGGCAATCCTCCTTCAAGTGCGAGAAGCCTCGTGGACTGATCAATATTCGGTTTGCCACTGGCCAGAAATGCAATGCACCTGCCGTGGTCTGGGAAACAACCGTGGAGTCAGCCGGAGACGATCTGCCCGATATGCCGAAAGCCTTTGAAGGCTGGCTCGATGCGGCCCACGAAATCACGGATGACTGGTTCTTCAAGATGATCGAAGGAGAGCTTGAAAGGAGGTTTTCAGGTGAATAGTACGTATACCATTGACCTCCTTGATAGAGGACAAACACCGCAGGCTCTGGCAACCGGTTTCTGGCGTGGAAGCTATGAGCATCCCCAAGAGAAGGGCCTTGACTTTCTCTGCATGGCCAAAGTTGCCGGTTTCGTTGTTTCACTTGCTGTTTCTTCGGTTACGGCAATGACTGATCCATGGCTGACGGAACAGATGAGCCGTGATGCTGTGGTCACCATTCGCACTGCAGAAAATAGAATGTTGATCGACCATCTGGGCTGGTCACGCGAGCAGGCCCTCGAAACGCGGATGCGCCTACGGACATTCGAGGAAGACTGGGATGCGCCGGGCATGGAGGGCTATGATGAGCTTTAAGCGTGCAGATGTCGTCCTTGTTCGTTTTCCCAACTCTGACCTGAAAACCTACAAGAACCGCCCTGCCCTGATCGTTCAGACAGATGGTCTGAATACCGGCCTGCCTCAGAAGATCATTGCCCTGATCACATCAAACCTCAGCAGAACGGGTCAGACACGGGTGCCTGTGCAGAAGAACAGCAAACTTGGAAGACACATGGGAATCATCAGTGATTCGGTGATCGTGGCAGACAATCTTGCAACCATTCTGGAAAGAGAAATCGACAAGGTGATTGGGAATTGTGTTGAGACCGAACACGTAGATCAAGCCTTGCGAAGAGTATTGGCCTTATGACCGACGACCGTAGCTTGATAGAAGACTTCCTGCCCGTGAACTCGGTCGGGGAAGCGGCTTCGAGTGAGCCCCGTACAAAAGGGCACATCTCGACCTTGCATGTGTGGCGTGCGAGGCGGCCACTGGTTGCCTGCCGGGCCGCCGTTTATGGAGCGCTGGTGCCAGCATCGCTGTTTATCCCGGAGAACGGACCCGACAACAAGAAGCAAAGCCTTGGCAGGGCCAATGCGGCCAAATTTATCGAGCGGCTCTGCAAATATCCGGGCAACCCCACCGTCATAAAGGAAGCTCAGAGGCACATTCTCGAAGCCCATGCCGCGCGGTTGACTAAAAAAACCGGCAAGAAAGTCACTATCGAGGACATAGAAGAAGGCCGCGCGTCTCGTCCGAAGTTGCTGGATATGTTCGCTGGCGGCGGGGCTATTCCAATTGAGGCGGCGCGGCTGGGATGTGAGTCACATGCGCTTGACCTCAATCCGGTCGCGTTTCTCATCGAGCTCTGCACCGTCACCTTCCCGCAGAAATTCGGAGCGGAACTGGCCGACGATATAGAGACGTGGGGCAAAACCATTCTGAAGCGGACGCAAGAGGCTGTGTCGGATGTCCTCGCGCGCATACCGATTGCGCGAAATCAACCCCGGGCCATCCAACGAATGCTGGGCAATGAAAACGAACTGCCATCCGACGAGTATTCGGTCGTCGCCTACTACTGGACGCGGACCATTCCCTGTCCAAACCCACAGTGTAAAGGAACCGTGCCGCTCTACCGGCAGACTTGGCTATGGAGCAGGAGCGGGCCAATGCCATCGGGACCTATCTCGGTGTCTGGGTAAGCCGTTTGACTGACCGATGCAACGGACTGGCGCGATGGGACAATTCGGGAGAAAAAGTTCAAAGTCTGACATCATTGAAACGATTTGCGATGACGTGGGATTTTCCAGAGGTGAACCTGTTCGGAGGCGCGGCCGGACCGAGAGCGATTGCGCCTGATGGCCCAAGCCCTGGCCGGAACCGCGCTGGCCGGCAGGAAGGACGACGGGCCGGAACACATCGTGACGACCACCCCCGTGGAGCAGGCCGCGCTCAAGAAAATCGTCGCCAACTGGCGAGCCCTAATTGATCAGCGCCTGGCCACCCGCGCCCTGCCGCTGTTTGATAGATAGGAGGTATCGGATCATGGAGTTTAATTGGAAAGATCGCATTTCGGTGAACCCCAACATTTGCCACGGAAGGCCGTGTATCCGGGGCACTCGGATCTGGGTATCGCTGATTCTCGATCTACTGGCAAGCGGAAGCACGACGGATGAGATTCTGGGGGAGTATCCGCATTTGAAGCTGGAGGACATCCAGGCTTGCATCGCTTATGCCGCCGAGACGGCACGCGAACGATTTATTCCGATCGCGGTTGAAGGATAGACAGATGAAATTCAAGCTGGATGAGAACTTCGGGAGGTCTATCCAAAGATTCATTCGGGACGCGGGGCACGACTGCCTTGCGGTTGTTGATGAGAACTTGTCCGGCGCGCCCGACAACGAGGTGTTCGATGCCGCAAATGCCGAAAAGCGCATCCTCGTCACAATGGATCATGACTTCGGAAATGTATTGGTATATCCGCCCGAACACAGGTACGGAATGGCCCTCATCAATCCGCCCGGGCGCTCTTCAATGAAACTGCTGCACATACTGGTCTCGACGCTGCTGGAAGCGCTGAAAAACCACGACATCAAAGGCCGGCTGTGGATCGTCGAACCCGGCCGAATACGAGAACACGAATCATCCGGCGGGGAGGATGCAAAATGAGCACACACGCACTTCGACCATGGACCGATCTGGTGAAGCTTCATCCCGACGTGGAAGCGGGGGCGCTCACCGAGGCGGTGTTCGCCATCGATCTTGGAGCCATTGCCGCCAACGATCCCAACGTGCCCGTCCTCAACCGGGACCCAGAGGCGTTCTTCCGGGTGACCTACCTGACGACGGACCTGCAAAAGCTTCTGCAAGAGGTGCTCGCTTCGCTCTCCGGCAAGACAGGTTACAACCGCATACTAAAGCTCCGGACTCCCTTCGGCGGTGGCAAGTCGCACACCCTGGCCTCGCTTTTCCATGCCGCACGAAAACGGGACGCCCTGGATGGTATCCCCGAGGCGAAGGGATTCGCCCGCCCGGGCGAGGTGGCCGTGGCCGTCTTTGACGGCGAGAAATTCGACGCGCGCAACGGCAAAACACTGGATGAAAGACAGACGATCCAGACTATGTGGGGATGGATCGCCTGGCAGATCGATCCCGAAAAGGCCTTCTCCATCGTCGCCGGCCATGACAAGGACCGCGTGGCCCCTAGCGGAGATGTGATCCGCGACCTGCTCACGAAGGGCGCCGGTGGGAGGCCGGTTCTCATTCTCCTTGATGAGGTGCTCAAGTACATGGAGCGGTCCGCCGCCGTCAGCGTCCGCGATTCCACCCTCCAGCGCCAGGCCAAGGACTTCTTCCAGAACCTGACTGTCGAGGTGGCCGGGAGCGAGAAGGCGGCGCTCGTCTATTCCCTCAACTGGAGCGCCAGGGAGGCCCTTGGGAACGTGGGTCTGCTTGCCGAGATCGACAAACTCGCCGCGCGGGTCGACCAGCTTAGAGAGCCCGTCTCGGGAGATGAGGTTCTCCCGATTCTGCAGCGGCGCTTGCTGGGAAGCGCGCCCGATGTATCCACGGCCGGCAGTGTGGCCATGGCATATCAGGACGTCGTGACCGGCATGCAACGTGCCTATGCAGAGACGCCATCCGAACGCCAGCAGGCCGAGGAAGAAGGCCGCCTGCTGCGCGATAGAATGCGAGCGGCTTATCCGTTCCATCCCGCGCTCATCGACATCATGCGGGAGCGATGGACCGCCGTGGATGCGTTTCAGCGGACGCGCGGCGCGCTGCGGTTTCTGGCTTCCTGCATGTACTCCCTTAAGAAGAACAGAGGAGCCAAGGCGCTGCTTGGACCCGGAGACGTCCCGGTCAGGGACGTGGATGTCCGCGTGAAACTGCTCAAGGAGCTGGGGGTCCAGAACGAGTATGACCCGGTCATCACGGCGGACATCGACGGTCCAAACGCTCGGGCCAAGCGCATCGACGAGCGGATGGCGCGCGCGACGCCGGCGCTTGCCAGCGTGAAGCCCGCCACGCACATCGCCACGGCCATTCTCCTTTGTTCGTTCGGGGGACTCCGGCGGGAAGGTTTGGACAATGACGAGACGCTTCCGCCCGGCGTTACGGAAAACGAGCTACTGGCCGCATGCGTTGGTCCCGATCTGGACAACATCACGGCCACGGCCGTCTTGTCCGAACTTCGCAACGCATGCCTATATCTGCATTATGATGGCGTCCGATACTGCTTCAAGAAGGACCCGAACGTCACCAAGCTCATCGAGGACGCCGAGCAGACCGTTGCCCGCGAGGATTCCCAGGCGCGCGGCCATGGCCCGGTTCGCAGCATGATCATGGAGATGCTCGATTCCCGCCTGGCGGGACACCACACCACCATCGTGTGGCCGGCGAAAAGCCAGGATATATCCGATGAGGACCCGCGTTTCCTCGTCGCCTACCTGCCCCTTGAATTCGCCGCTGAGGGCAAGACGGAACAGGACCGCCAGGCCAGAGAGTGCCTCACCAGGTATGGAGATCGCCCCAGGCGCTTCCGCAACGGTCTTGCATTGGCGATCCCGGAGAAAAAGCAGATCGAGGCCTTGCGGCGCGCCGTCCGCTACCTGCTGGCCATCGACCGTGTGGAAGCCAAGAAGCAGCAGCTCCGGCTCACCAAGGACCAGCTTGATCAGCTTAAGGAGAGGAAGCGTACCGAGCAAGCCGCGGCCGAGTCATGCTTCCGGGAGCTTTACACGGCTGCCTGGTTGCCCCGGGTCCAGGACGGCGAACTGGAGATCGAGAAGGTGGAACGGGGCGGGCGTCCGCTTCAGGCCACCGGCGTCCACGAGCGGATCATGGAACTCCTCACCAGTGTGGGGACGCCGCGGATTCACGGCTCGGTTACGCCGCGGAAAATCGCCGAGCGCGTGAGACTCGGCGAGTCTCTGGGCGAGGGCGAGCTGCCGATCATGGGCATCAAGGCATCCGATGTGCTTGAGTCCTTCTTCCGGGATATTGCTCCACCCCGATTGGAATCCACTGCCACACTGCGCAAGGGGATCGCCAGGGGTGTGTCGGAAGGCCTCTTTGCCTATACGAGTGGTGGAAGCCCTGCTCTCGGCAGCGACGGCAGGTTCCAGGTGAATCGCGATAAGGTGATTCTCGGACGCCCCTTTGCGGACGAGATTGATTTCGATTCCGGCTGGCTCATGGTGCCGGCTGCGGTCCCAGAAGCCCCTGCGTCCTACCCCTGCGGCAGCGGCCTTGTTGAAACGGGTGCAGCGCCCGCGCAAAGCGTACATGAGGATCTGACCGGTATAGCCCCGGCCACTAGTTCTGGAACAGCAACGACGGGACCGGAAGTTGCCGGGCACAAGAGACGGGTTGCCTTGACATTCGAAGCCACCAGGGAGCAGGTTTTCAAGGCGTTCCCAGCCATCGCGAACTTGGCTGACAAGTGCGATGGAGCCAGGGTGCGAATACGCATCGAGGGCTCATCGGCTGCCGGCTTCGATCCATCATGGCTTCGCAACGCAGTGGACGAACCGCTCGACGAGGCTGACATCGAGCGGCTTGCAGAGGAATAAGGCGATACGAAAACACTTCATGAGTGTTTATACGACGGCTTGACCGGCCGGCTGCACCGCCTGCATCCCGGCAAGATCGAGGTTCGGATCTACGACTACGTGGACAGCGCAGTGCCCATGCTGATGAAGATGTTCGAGAAGCGCTTGCGCGGCTACCGGGCGATCGGCTACGCCCGCGACGAGGCGCCACTCGGACTGAAAGAGATCGAGTACGAGACCGTCGTCGAGTACGACGAGGAGGTGCTTCGCAACCTCGATGACGAGACATGAGGAGAACGATGACCAGAGATAGGAGAACAGCGCCAAAGAGGAAGGGTCGCAGCAAGCCACCGTCGAACGCGAGGCTAGACCAGATGATCGAGGAGGCCATCGTCGACGCCTATGGGGAGTCCGAGCAGATAACTGGATTCTACACAATGCTCGATGACAGCCTTGCAGTGCCCTTTCAAACCGAGATCCTCGGCGTCGAAGTCACGGTCGAGCGGGTTGACATGACCGATGATGAGCAGATCGTTGCGATCTGCGCGCGCGGCAAGTCGCGCCAACGCGTCCCGATCCTCGATCTGCCGCTGCCCGATCCGCCACCCGAGGGCGCGGATTGGATCGACGCCTTTCGCCGTTGGGCACGAGGGAGATAG
>Ga0299915_10003864_pt1 | contig 10845 bp, 8 predicted proteins | sample RVTome_13_FD_200263 | JGI IMG/M metagenome (GOLD analysis project Ga0299915, IMG submission 200263) | Soil microbial communities from uranium-contaminated site in the Upper Colorado River Basin, Wyoming, United States - RVT92D227 (version 2) ... | reverse complement strand
ATCGAGACGGTGCACGACCCACAGTCGGCCGTACGCCTCCTGCGCCTCGTCGTACAAGGTCGTCTCGGGCGCGCCGCGTCCCGGGATGACGAGCTGACCGGCGGGCTTGTCCACGGCCACGAGCTGCTCGTCGGCGTACAGGAGGGAGAGGGCCATGACGCCGGGCCTCGGTCAGACTCGCCTGCGCTGTTTTCCGTGCTTGTGAAACGTCGGCATTGGCGAGTCTGCGGGTTTCGAAGAAGGGCGAACGCGAGTCAGATCACCTTCCTCGCCGGGAGCACCGTGATCGGGCCGAACGGCTCCAGGGCGGGAGCGACCTGCTTCACCGGTCCCACGGCGACGATGACGCCGCGAGCGAGCGGGAAGTGCCTCCGCGCCACCTCCAGGCACTGCTGGGCCGTCACTCCGCGTACCCGCTCCCGGTAGTCCGTCACATCGGCGAGATCGATCCCGTAGAGCTTGACGTCGGCGAGCCTCTCCGCCACTTGCTCGTGCGTCTCGAGGGAGAGAGGAAAGAGGCCGGAGAGATAGTTCTTCGCTCGCTCCAGCTCCTCCTCCCGCGGGCCGTCGGCGCTGAACCGCTCCGCCTCGTCGAGCACCACTCGTACGAGCTCCGCCGTGGTGTCCACCTTCGTGAACGAGGAGACGAAGAAGATCCCGGTGGCCCGGCTCATGGCGAAGCGGCTGCGCACCCCGTAGGAGAGACCACGGTTGACGCGGATCTCCTCCATGAGGCGCGAGGTGAAGCCGCCGCCGAAGACCGCGTTCGTGACGAGGGCCTGGAAGTACTCCGGCGTCGCGCGCGGGATGGCGAGCGACGCTATGCGCACCTGCGTCTGGGTGATGTCCCCCTTGTCCACCACCAGCACGCGACGCGGCACGGCACCCGCGGGCGGGATGGCGGGAGGCTCCTCTCCCCGGGTCCGCCAGCGCCCCAGCTTCCTGCGGGCGAGCGCGAGCGCCGCCGGCGGGTCGACGGCCCCCACCACGACGAGGGTCGTCGCAGCCGGGGCGAACCAGCGGCGATGGAATGTGACGGCGTCGGAGCGGCGCAGGCTCTCGATGTGGCGCGCGCGCCCGTCCGTCGGGTGCCCATAGGGGTGGCCCCGGTATACGGCGTCGATCATGGCCCGGTCCGCCACCGCCCCGGGCTCGTCGAGCACGTGGGCGAGCCCCGCCACCTCCCTGCGGCGCAGGCGGTCCCACTCCCTGGCCGGGAACACCGGGCCGGTGGCGACGTCCACGACGACGTCGAGCAGCTCCGAGAGGAACTCTGCGGGCGCGGACAGCCCGAAGTAGGTGGCGTCCTCGTCCGAGCCAGCGCCCAGCTCGCTGCCGAGCGACTCGATCCGGTCGTCGATCTGCCGGCCTGTCCTCTGCGCCGTTCCACGGCGCGCCACCTGTGCCACCAGGTTGGCGAGTCCGTGGCCACGAGTCGGATCGAGCGCTGCCCCTGCAGAGATCACGAGGCGCACCGCCACGAGCGGCACGCCCGGCCGCTGGGCGACCACCACAGTCGCTCCGTTGTCGAGCCGCTCCTCGTGCAGGGGCGGAAGCTGGATCGAACCTGTGGACGCGCTCACTTCGCACTCTCCGGCTCCAGGGTGACCACGCACCGCTTGGCAGGGTCGAGCCAGCTCGCCGCCACCCTGCGCACGTCCTTGATCCCGACCGCCGCATACTGCTCGAGCGCGCGGCCCGCCTCGCGCCAGTCGCCGAGCAACGCCTCGGCCTGGCCAAGCGAGTGAGCGACGCCGTTGTGCGTCGCCAGCTCGTGGAGCACCGCGCTGCGGAGCAGCCGCTGCGCGCGCCGGAGCTCGCCCGGAGAGATCCCCTTCCCGGCGACCTTGGCGATCTCTTCCCAGAGCACGCGCTCGGCACTGCCCACCTTCACGCCCGGCGCGAGCTCCGCGAAGGCGAGGAACACCCCCGGATCGATGCGCCATCCCCAGGAGACGTGCACCGACACCGCCAGCTCCTCGGACTCCACGAGCCGCCGCCGGAGCCGGGAGGCCTCGCCGACGGCCAGCACCGTCTGGAGGATGTCCAGCGCGGCCGAGTCGGCGCTCCTGGCCGCCGGCCCCCGCCATCCCACCAGCACGGCAGCCGCCTGCGAGGGATAGCGGACGACGGCGCGCCGCTCACCCCGCTGGGGCGGCTCACCCTGCGCCACCGGTCTGGGCGCCGGTCCGGCCGGGATGCCGGCGTAGGCTCCTTCGATGCTGGCCAGCGCTTCCTCGGGCTGGAAATCGCCCACGGCGTAGATGACGGCGTTCCCGGGAGCGTAGTAGGTGCCGAAGAACTCCACGCAATCCTCGCGGGTGATCCGGTCGATGTCCTCCATCCAGCCTATGACGGGCCAGCGGTACGGGTGGGCCAGGAAGACCAGCGCCTCGAGCTGCTCCTCCATGAGGCCGAAGATCGAGTTCTCGGTGCGGAGCCGCCGCTCCTCCTTCACCACCTGCCGCTCCTGCTCCAGCGTCTCCGGCGTGAGCGCGAGCGAGCGCATGCGGTCGGATTCGAGGTCGATCACCGTCTCGAGCGCATCGCCGGAGAAGTCCTCGTAGTAGGCCGTCACGTCGTTCGACGTGTACGCGTTCGAGCTCCCCCCGCGCGACTCGAGGACGCGGTCGAACTCCTTCGGGCCGTACCTGGCCGCGCCGTTGAACATCATGTGCTCGAAGAGGTGGCTGATGCCGGTCGTCCCGAGCCGCTCGTTTCGCGAGCCGACCTGAAAGAAGGTGTAGTAGCTGACGGTGGGAGCGTTCCGGTCCGCCAGGAGCCGAACGCGCAGACCGTTGGGGAGCTCCCGCGTCACCACGCGCTCGAGTTCGATGATGGGCGCTTCTGGCGTTCGGATCACGGGGTTCCTCTTCCTGGAGGAGGCGCCCGGAGGAGGCGCGCGGCTGGATATAGCGACGGATGGACACTCCGTCCAACGACCGCTCGCTCGCTGCGAGGGAGTAAATGGTTTATTAGAACATAGCTCGAGGCGGGTGTCTGTTTTCGACTACTTTCACCGTACGTCGCTAAACCATCAGTCGGTGGCGATGCACGAACTGCGGGTCTAGTAAGATCGGAGGGCCCGTGATGGGTTCTCCATCAGTGTCAGCCATGACGAGGACTTCGAGAAGAATGGCCAACAAGAGACTGCAGCGAGATCCGCGGCGGGAGGTGCTGAGGAAGCTCGGCGAGAAGGTCCGGGCCCTCCGTCACGAGCGCGGCCTCACCCAGGAGGCGCTCGCCGAAACACTCGATCTCTCGGTCGCTTACGTGAGCCTTATCGAGCGTGGCGGCAGGAACCCCCCGTACACCACGGTCGTCGCCATCGCCCGTGCGCTCGGAGTCTCGGCGCGGGACATCTGTGACTAGACCCGGTCCTGGGGCGAGGTTGGCCGACGGCTGGTCGCCCGGGACATGACGGTCTGCCCCCTCCTCGGGATCACAGGTCCAGCGGCCGCCCACACTCGGCGCAGCGGCCACGGCGTTGCCGCAGCGGAAGACCGCAGCCGGCGCAGCGCGCCGGGGCCTTGGCGCCACTCCTGACCATGGGCCGCGTCCTGCCGTCGCCTGGAGGAGGGCGTCCCTTCTCGAGCCGGGACACTCTCTCCTCGAGGGCCGCTACCCTCGCGGAGATGTCCCGCGTGGACACTGCCGTGCGCGACGTGCGCGCCGCCTTGCGAAGCGTGGGCACCGCCTTGCGCATGGACCGAGCCTGCACGAGGCTCGTCTCGTGGTCAATGGGGTAGCTGCGGGGTGGCTGCCGGGTCAGCCGCAACCACGGGCACTGCGGGAACGGCCGCCCCTCGCCGGGGACGGGCGCCCGCGATGAATTGTGAGTCCCCTGGGCGCGTGTTATCTCGAACGCGGATGCGCCACCACGATCGAAGCTCCAAGCGTGAGCCCGTGGACGCGCCGGGCCAGAGCTACTCATCCCCCGACGTGACGGCGTTGCTCGAGCGCCAGCGCCCGCAACACAGGGAGGTTCCCTTCGCCCGGCAGATCTTCGTCAACCGGAACCTCCGGATGGACAAGATCGACCTCGTCGGCTTCGACATGGACTACACGCTCGCGATCTACCATCTGCGGCAGCTCGAGGAGCTGGCGTTCCAGATGACGGCGACCCGGATGATCGAGCACCACGGGTACCCGCGAGCGATCGGCGAGCTGCACTACGATCCCGAATTCGTGATCCGCGGCCTGGTGGTCGACAAGGAGGCCGGAAACATCTTCAAGATGGATCGGCACAACCACTGCGGGCGGGCCTATCACGGCAGGAGGCTGCTGGCCTACGAGGAGGTGAAGCGCCTCTACCGGGAGGAGAAGATCCACCTGTCCCTCCCCCGCTTCGCCTGGATCGACACGCTCTTCGCGCTGCCCGAGGCCTGCCTGTTCGCCGAGATCATCGAGGCGCTCGAGGGCCAGGGCGAGCAGCTGCGGTACTCGAAGCTGTACGACGACATCCGCGAGTCCATCGACATGGTTCACCGGGACAACTCGCTCAAGCAGATCGTCAAGCAGGACCTGGCGCGGTTCCTCGTGAAGGACCTCGAGCTCGGCCCTGCCCTGCACAAGCTGCGATCAGGCGGCAAGAAGATCTTCCTGCTCACGAACTCGTTCTGGGACTACACCGAGAGCGTCATGGCCTTCGTCCTGGACGGGGTCCTGCCCGAGTATCCGAGCTGGAAGAACTACTTCGACGTCATCATCACCGGGGCACAGAAGCCGGGGTGGTTCTCCGAGAAGAGGCCCATCCAGGAGCTCGACGAGCGGGGCGCACCACTGGGCGAGGCGCACGCCCTCGAGCGCGGTCACATCTACCAGGGGGGCAGCCTGGTGGAGTTCGAGCGGGCGGCCGGCATCGGCGGCGACCGCGTGCTCTACGTGGGCGACCACATCTACGGCGACATCCTCCGGTCGAAGAAGAGCTCCTTGTGGCGCACCTGCATGATCGTCCAGGAGCTGGAGCCGGAGCTCGCCTGGCTCGAGCGCAACGCGACCTCGCTCGAGGAGATGGCTCGGCTCGAGGAGCTGCGCGCCCGCCTCGACGACGAGATCTCCACCCGGAAGACCGGCCTCAACGTCCTCGACCGGCGCATCGAGCGCGACCTCGTCGACGACTCCGCGCGCGAGCAGCTGGAGCGATCGCGGCGGGACATGAAGCACGAGCTGGAGCGGCTGCGGCGGGCCCTGCGCGACGCCAACGGGCGCGTCGCGGAGCTGGAGCGGGAGGTGGAGCTCGGGTTCAACCGCTACTGGGGGCTCACCTTCAAGGAAGGCCACGAGAACTCGCGCTTCGGCGAGCAGATCGAGGACTACGCCTGCCTGTACACGAGCCGGGTCTCGAACTTCCTCTTCTACTCCCCGATGCAGTACCTGCGCGCGCTGCGGGCCGCCATGCCCCACGAGCGCCTCATGCTGCGCATGGCTCCTTATGGCGACGAGCACGCCCCGCCCGCGGCGGGCGCGCGACCCTCCAAGGCGCACGCCGACACCGCCGAGGACCTGGCGCCGACCCGGTCCGCCTGATCGTCGCCGCACGACCTTCAGGCCTGGGGCCTCAAGCCGAGAATCTCACTCGGTGCCGCCGCGCTCGGAGCGGCAGCGCGAACGGCCAGGAGCAGCCAGGTCGAGAGCGCCGCGCCGCCCGCCAGGGCGAGCGCCGCGGCGACCTCCACCCGGATCCCGTACGGGCGCCAGGCGACCACCACCGCCGCCAGCACCACGACGCGGGCCAGCTCCAGGGCCACGCCCCAGCGCTTCCCGTCCAGGAGCCCTCCCACCCCGATGAGCGTCCAGAAGACGAAGCCCGCCGCCACGAGGAGCGGCCCCTTCGGCGCGCTGTACTGCCAGAGGAGCATGAAGAAGGTGGCCGCGATGAGCGGAGCGAACTGCGCGAGGGCGTAGGCCTTGAGCGCGCCGGGTATCACCGTCGCGTGCTTGACGCGAGATCGCAGCTCCGCCTCGCCGGGAGCCGGCCGGCCCAGCGGATCGTAGGAGGGCGGCGCGATCCAGATGCGCGCGCGATCGCGGAGGCCGCGGAGCGGGCGCGCCTTCTCGGCGATCTCGAACCAGGTCTGGACCTGCGCCCAGGCCGGGTTGAAGCTCCCGATGGGCTTCGTCGTGCCGAACACCGGGGGCTCTCGCTCCTCGACGAAGGTCCCGAAGAGGCGATCCCAGACGATCAGGATCGCGCCGTAGTTCCTGTCCAGGTACTGCGGGTTCACCGCGTGGTGGACGCGGTGATGGGAGGGCGTGTTGAGGAAGCGCTCGAGCCATCCCAGCTTCCCGACGAGCTCGGTGTGAATCCAGAACTGGTACAGCGTGCTCAACGCCACCATGGTGGCGTAGACGACCGGCGGCACTCCCAGGAACGCCATCGGGTAGTAGAAGGGCAGCGAGGTGAAGCTGGTGAGGATCGACTGGCGCAGCGCGACGGCGAGGTTGTAGTCCTCGGACTGGTGGTGCACGGCGTGCGCCGCCCAGAGGAAGTTCACCTCGTGAGAGAGCCGGTGCCACCAGTAGTAGGCGAGGTCCACCACCACGAAGGCGATGAGCCAGGGTACGGGGCTCCCCTCGCCGAACGTGACGAGCCGGAAGCGCTCGTAGAGGGCAGCGTAGACAGCCACCAGGGCAGCCCCCGCGAAGACCATCACGACCTGCTGGCCTATGCCGCAGCCGAGGTCCGCGAGGGCGTCCTGCAGGCGGTAGACCCCGCGCCGCTGGGCGCGCGCGACGATGAGCTCGAGCCCGATGAAGACGAGGAAGAACGGTATCGCGTATGCGATGAGGTTCTGGACCTGCATGCCCAACCCAGCCCTCCCTTGTAGGTAAGGACGGAGCGAGCGCTACTCATCCCGATCACCCCATCGGGACGGGAACGGATGACGGGGACGGTCTGGAGCTGGTCGGCTCACTGCCCGGGAACGCTGCTGCAGGGCGTCACGTCCCGCGCGCATCGCCGGCCAGGCTACCGCCCCAGACGACGTGATGCTTGAAATCGCGCTCGAACGCCTCGACCGGGATCCCCACCGCTTGCCGGAACGCCGTGCCGAAGTCGCTGCCCTGGGCCATGGTGACCAGCAGGAGCCGGATGCTCTCCTCGCCGTAGCGATCGAGCAAGAACTGGAACGCGCCGTGGGCGGCGCCGTAGACGAGCTCCGAGTTCGACCGGTAGAGCGGCTCCGGTGCGCTGAGCGGATCCCCCGCCGGGGCCGAGACAGCCGTCGCTTCCTGGTAGAAGCGCCGGAGCTCCGCCGGACCCGAGCGCTTCCGTTCACCCGCTGTCACGGTGGCCATGCCCTCGCGGAACCAGAGCGGGATCCGGACGGTCCACCAGGTCGATTTGCTGGCGGTCGACTGGTACATCACGCAATGCGTGAGCTCGTGGACGAGCAGCTGCGCCATCTCCTCGTCGGTGGCCTTGCCGCGCGACCACGTCCGCGGCGATTGCAGGTCCACGGAGCCGTAGCGCGTCCAGGCCCGCAGCCAGGGGTAGCCCCGGAGCCGCGCGGCGGACTCCAAGGCCTGGTGCGTCGGGTGGATGGTTACGAGGACAGGGCCAGAGAGCCTGCCCCACCGCTCTGCGACCGGAACGGCTCGGCGAAGCGCATCCCTCACCTGCCCTGCAGCGTGAGCGTCCTCGGCCTCGTACTGCAGCTCGAACACGGCTCCGGCGACCCGGACACTCTCCCGGCGCTCCGAAGGCTCGCTCGGCGCGTGTGCGCAGGCGACGAGGGCGATGAGCAGAAGTGGAGCCGAGCGCAAGCTCCATCAGGTGTACAGACATGCTCGATCCCGAATCCTTGACGCTGATCATGTCAAGGAATGAAAGCGATCCGCCATCGTTCGAAAGTGCCCCGCCACGGGCCGCGCGCGCCTCCGAACCATCTTCCTGGTCGAGCGTCTTGCTGCGGCCCACCCTGCTGTCGTCCTTCTCGCCGGAACGCCTCCCGGCGGCCCATGACGGGCCCGTCGATCTTCCAGAGGGAGAAGCCGCAGCTACTTGCTTGACCCTCGGCGGGAGAGGCCATAAACCCGAGCGCGGTAGAGCTTCCTAGGCTGGTGCCGGGCCCGGTCTTCAAAACCGGTGTGTGGTGCTGAACGGCGCTGCAGGCGGGTTCGATTCCCGTGCTCTACCGAAGCGGATCGCCTGCGGCACAGGGCTACCGATGTTGATGCAGGGCAACTGTCACCAGGGTGTCACCACGGCGCGTTTCGGGGCCGGGCCAGCGCGACCAGCTGGTCGAGGACCCATGCCTGATCCCCGAGCCGGGACTCCTCGTGCAGCGCGCGGCCGAGGTGCCAGTCCGACGTATGGAGGAGTCTCCGGTTCACGAAAGGGAGGATCCTGGTCCCGCAGGCCGAACAGGAACGCTTCCATCGCTCCGAGCTCCTCTTCCAGACGTTCCATGCGCGCGAACAGGCCCGGGCTCGACTGGTACTGGCTCCGGAGGAGGTGGATCCGGGCCGCGTGCTGGACCTCCTCCCGGGCGAACTCCTGGAACATCGTGCTCACCGAAGGATCTCCCGCGAAGCTCTCGGCGAGCCTCGTGTAGATCTCACTCGAGACCCGCTCGATCTTCTCCGCCCGCGTCAGGGTGTCGTAGGTGGTCGTCGCCACGGTGAGATCCTCCTCGCAGTCACGGCTCCACCGGCGAGAACGCCTCGATCACAGCGCGATTGCGCCCCCCCTGCTTCGCGCGGTAGAGCGCCGCGTCGGCGAACCGCAGGAACTCCCTCGCGTTGCCGTCGCGCTGCGGCACGCCGCCCGTGACGCCGAGGCTCACCGTGACGTGGGGCGCCACCCGCGAGGCCTCGTGGCGGATGTCCAGCGCCTCGACGCCCTGCCGCAGGCGCTCGGCCACTGCCAGCGCCTCGGCCGGCGGCGTCCGGGGTAGCACGGCCGCGAACTCCTCGCCGCCGATGCGCGCCACCACATCGGCAGCGCGCTGGGCGCCGCCCAGGAGCGACTCCGCGACCCGTCGCAAGCACTCGTCGCCGGCCGGGTGACCGTACGTGTCGTTATAGCCCTTGAAGTGATCGACATCCAGCATGATGACGGAGAGTGGCTCCCCATACCGCGCCGCGCGGGCCCACTCGCGCTGCAGGAGCAGATCGAAGTAGCGCCGGCCGGGCGCGCCGGTCAGCGCGTCGAAGAAGGCGGCGCGCGCCAGCACGCCGTTCGCTGCCTCCAGGCGTTTCTTGGTCTGGCGCAGCTCGTCGTAGGCCAGGCTCCTCTCCAGCACGAGCGAGATCAGCGCTGCGATCTCCTGGTAGGCGGCGGTGTGCGCGGCGGTGTAGGTCGCGGGCCGGCAGCTGGAGAAGAAGAGAAAGCCGATCGGCTTCGCGTTCGCGATGAGCGGGCAGGTCAGGCTGGAGCGGACCCCGTCGGCGACGATCCGTCGGGTGGACTCGGAGCCTGGGTGGCGGCGGAGGTGCTCCTCCAGGTCGTTCAGGATCCGCGGTCGGCCCGTGGCGATGATGTCGGCGAGGCCGCTGCCTGCCAGCGGCGCCGAGTAGCCCGCGGTCAGGGCCAGCCCCTTGGCTCCGGAGCGTACCCAGAGGGACCGGACCCACCCTGACCGGGCATCGATGACCGCACAGCCGAGCCGATCGTAGGGCAGCAGGTGTCGAAAGCCCTCGTACACGTGGTTGAGCACCTGCTCCGTGGTGAACCCGGCGTTTATCCGGACGGAGATGGCGAGGATGGCCTCGAGTTCGGAGACGCGCCGCGCGGGGTCCGGAGACGCCGGACGGACCAGAGCCGGCTGCGTCTCGACGGAACCGCTCGCCATGGGCCGTATCGTCTGGAGGTCAGGGGCGCCCGCGGGGGGCGCCGCTTCCACCGCCTCCGCGTGCAAGCGGAATGGCTCGAGATGCTGTTCGTCGAGCGCCTCGTGTCCGGTTTCCAGCCGTGCTGTCCATTCGGCGGGTTCCATACCACGGGACCAAGCAAGGCCGGCGCCAGCCCTCGTCGCCCACCCTACGAGGCGTTGACCTGGCGCGAGGTCGACCCGGGTGCGCGCGACCCTTCGGCGGCTGGGTCTACTGGCGCACGGTGCCGACCCTCGGCGTCGAGCGGATCGAGGTCGTCCCGGGCGGTGGCTCGGCGCTGTACGGCAACTACGCGCTCGGCGGCGTCACGCAGGTCGTCTCGCGGGCCATCGCGCCCCGGAGCTTCGAGATGTCCGCCGAGGGAGGCTCCTTCGATACGGCCCGGTTCGGGGCCTGGGCGTCCCACCGCGCCGGCCCTCTGGGCGCGGCCCTGGAGATCGATCTGCTCACCTCCAGCAGCTATCCGGTGGTCGCCGACTACGCTCGCGGCCCTCCCGAGATCGGGCCGCAGAAGTGTCGCTCCTGCCCTCAGGGTTCCAAGGTCGAAGATCGCCTCCGTCCGAGGTCGTTCGTCAGGCGCGCTGGCGCGTTCGAAGACGTGATGGTGGGTGAAGTCCGCGCTGAAGGGCGTCGCATAGTCACCCGAGGTTGCGAGGAACCGGCCGTCCATGGCGACGGCGGCGATGACCTCCCGCGGCCGGCGAGGATGCTGGATGCCGAGGGTCCAGGGGCATCCGGGCTGCCGCATCCCCTCGGCGCCCATCTCCCCGCAATCGACGAGGGCGTCCCGGATCCCGCGCGCCTGGAGCGCCGCCAGGGAGAGGTCTGCGGCGTATCCCTGCGCGACCCCGTTGAGCGTGATCGCCATTCCCGGCCGACCGAGCGCGACCCGCCGGGGCGACACCTCGAGCGTGGTCCAGTCGCCGAGCGCCGCGGCGATGGCGGTGCGCGCGGCATGGGCGTCGTCGTGCACCACCGCGACCGAGACGGTCGTCCCGAAGGCGAGCG
>Ga0299915_10003863_pt1 | contig 10846 bp, 14 predicted proteins | sample RVTome_13_FD_200263 | JGI IMG/M metagenome (GOLD analysis project Ga0299915, IMG submission 200263) | Soil microbial communities from uranium-contaminated site in the Upper Colorado River Basin, Wyoming, United States - RVT92D227 (version 2) ... | reverse complement strand
CGAGGCCGCTGTCACCACCGATGTCATCGTCGGGTTCTGCGGGGAGACGGAGGCGGAGTTCCGCCGCACCTACGACCTGCTGGCCGAGCTGCGGTTCGACAAGGTGCACGTGGCCGCCTACTCACCACGGCCGGGCACCATCGCCTGGCGCCGGATGCCCGACGACGTGCCTCAGGAGGCCAAGAAGGAGCGGCTGCAGGCTGTCGAGGAGCTCCAGGCCCGCGTCGCCGGCGAGATCAACAGCGCTCTGCTGGGCCACACCGTCGAGGTGCTGGTCGAAGAGGAGAATGGGGGCAGGCTTGGCGGGCGCACCCGCTCCGGCAAGCTGGTCCACTTCGATGGCGAAGCGTGTCCCGGCGACATAGTGCACGTCGTCATCGAAAAGACCAGCCCGTGGTCGCTGCAGGGCCGGCTGGCCGAGGCTGCGGGAGCGACCGTGTCTCGGGCCAAGCTGGCCGGGGAAAAGACGGCCTGGACCGACCCGTAGGGACAGAGCTTCAGCTCTGTCCAGGGCCGAGCTTCCGCCAAGAGCGGACCCGCCTGCGGCGGGAAAGCTCGGCCCCTACGGGATCCTTCACCCACCGTCTGTCGCGAAGGCCGACGTTCTGCGCTGGCAGCCATAGGGGCGGCCTTCGGATCAACAGAGGCATTGTCTGCCATGGTACGCCGCCCCATCGACAGCAAGCCCGTGATCGCCCTGGTGGTCGTCATCTTGACGGTAGAGGACGGCCAGCTCCAGGTCCTCCTCATCCGGCGTAGCGCGCCCCCATTCCAGGGCGTCTGGGCCCTGCCCGGCGGCGTCTTCGGAGGCGCCGAAGCCCTGGAGAAGGCCGCCGCCCGCCGTCTGGTCGAGGAGACCGGCCTCGAGGACGTCTACCTGGAGCAGCTCTACTCCTTCAGCGACCTGGACCCGCACCAGCCGGCGGTGGCCGTCACCTACTTCGCACTCGTGAACCACACCCAGGCCCAGCTCCAGCGTCGACGCCGCTGGCGGCCGGCCTGGCACGCCGTCGCCGACCTTCCCCAACTGGCCTTCAACAACCGGGCCGTCATCGACTACGCCCTGACGCGGCTGCGCTACAAGCTGGAGTACACGAACGCGGCCTACAGCCTGCTGCCCGAATGCTTCACCCTCAGCGAGCTCCAGCGTGTCTACGAGTCGATCCTCGGCCGCCCCCTGGACAAGCGCAACTTCCGCAAGTGGATCCTGGCGCGCGGCATCGTCCTCCCGACGGGCGGCAGGCGCAGCGAGGGCGCGCACCGGCCGGCCCGCCTCTACGCCTTCACATCAAGAGAGCCGGTGGTGTTCTAGCGACAGCGCCCCAAAGTCCCCTCGGTGTAATGTATAATGCGATGGATAAGGAACTAGAGGTGGCTGCACTATGGCCCGCATGATCCGCAAACAGGTGTACGTCGAGCCCGAGCAGGAGGAACTGCTGAAGCGCCGGTCGCGCGAGCTCGGCGTGTCGGAGGCCGCGCTCATCCGGCGGGGCATCGACGAGGTCGCGCACAGGGGTCCCCCCGCCGCGCTCGACAGAGAGGCGTGGAAGGAAGAGCTTGCCTTCATGAAGAAGAGGGCGAGAATGAAGGTCCCCCAGACCGGGCGAAGCTGGACGCGCGAGGAGCTGTACGAGGAACGCTTTGAGCGCTTTTCTCGTTGACACAAATGTCCTCGTTTACGCTTATGACCCGCGCGATCGCAAGAAGCAGGAGCATTCTCAGGCAGTCCTGGACCGGCTCGTGTCAAGGCAGCTCGCCGTAATCAGTGTGCAGTGCCTCACGGAGTTCTTCCGCGTCGTTCGCTGGAAGCTACCTGAGCCGCTAAGTCCCGATGACGCCCTCTTACGAGTGGTGCGCCTCGCTCGCGCCTGCCGGGTCCTAGACCTGACCGCCTGGATCGTCCTGGAGGCCTGTCGGGCGAGCAACACGTATCAGGTCTCCGTTTGGGATGCGCTGATCTGGGCGTCCGCGAAAGTCAACCAGATCCCAGATGTGCTTACTGAGGACTGGGAGCACGAGAGGGTCCTGGAAGGTATCCGCTTCCTGAACCCCTTTGATGCCGCTTTCGACCTTGCTCTGCTGGGGGTGCGCCGGTGAACACGGCCTGCCGCATCGTCCATCCGACGGGCGGCAGGCGCAGCGAGGGCGCGCACCGGCCGGCCCGTCTCTACGCCTTCACCTCGCGGGAGCCGGTGGTGTTCTAAGGATGTCCCGGTACACGTTGGAAATCGTCGCACTGACGACTGGGAGATGGGCGACGAAGTCCTGCTGACCCGGCTAGGCTGCGCGCTCGCTCGGGAGCGGAAGGTGCCGGGCAGGGTCGAAGGGCTCGAAGAAGGCGCCGCCGATGGCGAACAGGCCGCGAGAGGGTATCCAGAAGTCACCCAGCTTGGCTTGCGCGCCGACACGTCCCATCGGACCCAGGTCAAGACCATCCAGCGTTGCCTGGCTGGAGGAGATGAACCAGACCAGGCGCGGGTTGGCGACGTAACTCTGACCGTTCGGGGCATGCCCTGCCATTGCCAACTTCCCGGCTCCCAACGCGACGCGGGCCACTCCACCCATCATCTTGAGGAACGCTGGCTCGTGCCACAGGCGCTCGGGCACCAGGCCGCCTACGACGTTCATCATCCGTGTGACGAGCGTTTCCGCCAGCATGACATCCCATTTGAGCTCGTTTCCACCGGACATCGTCACCGAGAAGGTGCGCGCACCCGTCCACACGATCTCGACGTCGCGGACCAGTATCCGAGCCAGGGCGCTGCTGAAGTAGCGGGGACAGGCCTGCGCCGGTGGCGCGTTCTGGAAGAACGTCCATGCTCCCTCAGGATCGCGGTACCACACGGAGGTATAGGCCGGACCAACCGAGGACGCTGGAAAGCGCCGCAGGCACAGGATGTGACCTGCGGCGAAGGGCGTGGCCATGACGCCATACCCGGAGAATCGTTCTTTGGTGCCCGCCGGGAGGCTGGGGGTCTGCTCGATCCGCCTTACGATGTCGCCTGGCTCTGCCATGACACTCCCTGCTCGGCATCGTTTGGCTCGCACAAAGCTGGGCCATGTGACCTATATTGTAGCATGACTTGCATGCAGCCTCACACTCACTCCCACTGCTCGCTCCTCGAGGGGTGCGCCCCCGCCGTTGGGAGTTGGTGCAACAGGCGCAGGTAGTGGTTACAGGCGCTAGACTCCCTCCCCACCATCATGCTAGGCTTCCTCACAAGCTCGAAGGCTGCCTAGAGAGAGGACGCTCGCCACGGACCCCGGTCTTCGCCCCAAGCCCGACTGGCTCAAGCCGCTCTTCCCCTGGGAGCAGCGCGCCCTCAAGGTCAACGGCCGAACGATGGCCTACGTCGACGAGGGCAACCCCAATGGCCCGCCCGTGCTGCTCCTCTCCGGCAACCCCACCTGGGGCTTCCTCTACCGCGATTTCATCCGCCCGCTGACGGAGGCCGGCTACCGCGCCATCGCGCCCGACTGGGTGGGCTGCGGCTACTCCGATCACCCCCGCGTCGACGCCGCGCTTACGCTGGCGCACCACATCGCCGACCTGGTCTCGCTCATGGACCAACTCCGGCTCCGCGGCTTCGTCGTCGTCGGGCAGGACTGGGGCGGGCCGCAGGGCGTAGGCGCGGCGCTGCAGCGCGTCGAGCGCCTAGCGGCCCTGGTGCTCATGAACACCTGGCTGTTCACCGGCTACGTGGGCCGCTTCCACTCGTCGCCGCTGCCCTGGACCACCTGGCACGCGCCGGTCATCGGCCAGTTCTTCATGAAGCGGCACAAGGTGCTCTCCCACGGCGGGCCGTCCATGATCAGCAAGCGCGGCATGACCGACCAAGAGGCCCAGGCCTACCACCACGTCTTCGACGAGCCGGGCTCCGACCACGTGGTGCTCACCTGGCCGCGCACCATCCCCATGCGCGAGGGCGACCGCGGCTGGGCCGACATGCAGGCCATCGAGCGCCGGCTGCCGGAGCTGGCCGAAGTCCCCACCACGCTCCTCTGGGCGCCCGAGGACGCCGTCTTCCCCATCGAGTACGCCCAGCGCCTGAAGGAGCTGCTGCCGCACGCCGAGGGCCCGGTGACCTTCGATAACGCTGCCCACTTCCTGCAGGACGACCGCGGGCCCGACATCGCCCGCGCGATCGTCGAGTTCCTGGACCGCACCGTGGGGCCCACCGCGACGGGTGGCCGTCTGGCGGCGCCATGAAGTTCATCACGCCGACCACCGAGGAGCTCTCGTTCCTCCGGCCCGACCCGCTGCTCTGGGAGCAGGAACTGGACGTGCGGCCCGACGTCGCCGAGGCCATCGAACGCGCCACCGGAATTCGAGCCGGTCGCGTCTACTGGCGGTCGCGGCACGACCACCTGTATGCCCTCGAGCTCGCCGATCTCGGCCGCGGGCGACCCTCGATGGCAACGGTGTACGGCCACTGGGACCGCTACGAGCCGAGACCGCCGGAGCACGAGATCGACGCCGACCTGCTGGACTTCTCGCTCTGGGTGGCGGAGGTGGCGGAGTCCCTTGACCCCGCCCACGTGACGCAGGTAGCGCAGTTCGCCGGCGTGCAGACGGCATGGCCCGAGGGCTCTGTGCTGCGCACGCCCGACGAGCGCTTCGCCGACCTGCCCGGCTTCCCCTACGAGCCACACTACGTGGAAGTCGAGGGCCTGCGCATGGCGTACGTCGAGGTCGGCGAGGGCGACCCGATCCTCATGCTGCACGGAGAGCCGACGTGGGGCTACCTCTACCGGCACATGATCCCGACGCTGGCTGAGGTCGGGCGCGTGGTCGTGCCGGACCTTATCGGCTTCGGCCGCTCCGACAAGCCGGCGGCGGACAACGCCTACAGCTTCAGGTCGCACTTGCGCTGGCTGCGGGCGTTCATCCGGGCGCTGGACCTGAGTCGCGTGACGCTCGTCTGCCAGGACTGGGGCGGCCTGCTCGGCCTGCGGGCGCTGGCAGAGATGCCGGAGCGCTTCGCCCGGCTGGTGGCGATGAACACGGGCCTGCCCATCGGCGGCGAGATGGGCGAGGGGTTCACGCGCTGGCGGCGCTTCTCACAGCAGCAGTCGTGGCTGGACGTGCCGGCGCTGCTGCGGTTCGCCGTCCGCGGCCGCACCCTCAGCGAGGCCGAGGCCGCCGCCTACGGCGCCCCTTTCCCGTCGACGGAGTACCAAACGGCCGCGCTCGTCTTCCCCCGGCTCGTGCCCTCGCGCCCGGACCATCCCGGCGCCTACGAGAACCGTATCGCCCTCGAGACGCTGAGGACGCTGGAGCTGCCTGTCCTGCTGCCCTGGTCGGAAGGCGACCCGATCACCAGACCGGCCGAGGCGCAGATGCGCGCCACCTTCCGGAACGTCGCGCCGCCACTGTTCATCGCCGGAGCCGGACACTTCATCCAGGAGGACGCGGGGGAAGAGGTCGCCGGCCACATCCGCCGCTGGATGGAGGGGGCGCCGTAGTGGAGCGAAAGTCGTAGGGGCGCAGCTTTTGCTCCGCCCAGGGCCGACGTGAGAGTCGGCCCCTACGATGTCTTTCTCCCTCTGGCCCGGCGAAGCAGTGAGCGATCTACTTCGTTTGACCCCCCGAGGTCTGCAGCTACGGCTGAATAAGCCGTCATGGGCGCCCCGTCCGTAGGCGGGGGTCTTCAGACCCCGCGAATGTGTCGGGGTCTAAAGACCCCGACCTACGAAGTCCGTCATCACGCTTCGGGCGGCGGCGCCCAGCGAAAGACGCGCTGGGCAACCCCAGCCAGGTCACTGAGCGTTAGCTGAACGGATCCGGCGCCCCGCGGACGCTCAAAGACGAGCACTCCGTCGCGGTGATGGGCGTTGTCGCTGAGAGGAAGCCAGGAGACGGCAGGCTGTGTCTTCCCTCCGTCCGCCACCAACTCGCTGCCTGCCGCGGGATCGTAGTCGCCCAGGTCACCGGAGTGAGTGTCCATCCTCACCCGCAGCAGGAGGTAGGACGCGGCATCGTATGAAGCCGCCGCATCGGCCAGGTCTCCGTCGGCCTCCAACTCCGCCGCCGTGAGCCACGACACCTGCACGGTCACCCCGCCTTCGCCGCTGTCGGTCTGAGTGAGGTTGGTCGAGGGAGCCCCAACGGAAGAGGCACCTTCGCCTCCTCCGCCTGTGCAGGCGACGGTGGCGAGGGCAGCAACAGCCAGGCCAGCGACGAGCCAGTACCAACTGCTCATGCCTTGACCCCCTTCGGCAAGGAAGCCGCAGCCAGTGTCGGTGACCGCCACTGTTTGGCCACCAGCCGCAGCATCACCGCCACGCCGACGGCGTTCGTCCCGATGCCCAGGGCCATGATGGGTATGCGATAGTCGGCGAGAAAGACCGCCAGGCCGGAGAGCCCGACCAGAGGCAGCGCATCCGCCAGGTGGTGAGCGCAACAGGCGACCATGGCGACGCTCGACGCGCCCGTCCCGGCGGCGGTGACGGCGGTCGAGGCGGCGAGCCGCCTTTGCCGCACCACCTGCCTGAGGTGAACGTACAGGCCGGCCTGGGCTCCGAAGCCCAGGGCAATCGCGCCCACGAAGTAGCGGTCCCCCCACAGAAGCTCGCGAGCATGCGTCCAGTCCTGCGCCCAGGTCACTAGCCCCAGATACAGAACTACCAGGAGCAGCGCACCCGCCGCGCCGGCGGCCACCGGGATCGCTGTCCAGCGCAACCGGCCCAGAGTCCAGTCCAATGGAGCCCCTCCTGTTGACGTACTCCTCCCTAGTATAGTAGGGCCTCCGGTCTCCTCAAGGGCCGTTTGGCTCGTCCTGAGCGCCCCCATTCCCCAGCACCCGCGCAGCCCGCCCTATCTTCGACGAAGTTTCGCGAGGCCTTCACAAGTTCTTCAAGTCACAGGCTTAGCATGGGGGTAGACAAAGCCGCCACGGAATCACATGGCGCGCCAGGAGGCGGGAAATGATGGGCTACTACTGGGGAATGGATGGTTGGGGATGGCTCTTCATGCTGCTCCCCACCCTGTTCTTCTTCGTGCTGGTCGGCCTGGGCGTCTGGGCCATCGTGGCCCGGAGCGAGCCCGGACGACACGGCGGCACTGCCCTTGACCTCTTGAAGAGGCGCTACGCCCTCGGCGACATCAGCCGCGAGGAGTACGTGGAGCGCCGGCGCGACCTTGCGTAGCGGGCTTAAAGCACCAGTGGAAGGAGGCAAGACATGTGGAAGGTGATTCTTATCGGAGCGGCCGTCGCCGCTGTGGTCGCGACGGCCCTTGGCGCGGGCCTGATCCGGGCGACGTCGGACCCCCGACCAGCGGAGGCTCAGGTAGAGCAGGGCGCCGCCCAGGTAGATGCAGTAATCATCAGCGACGATCGCTTTCAACCGGCCACGATCCGGGTACAGCCCGGCGCCACCGTCACCTGGGTCAACCAGGACGATGAGGCGCACAACGTCGTGGCCGAGGACGGCTCTTGGGAATCGCCGGTGCTCCAGAAGGGCGAGCGGTTCAGCCACACCTTCTCGGAAGGCGAGTCGGCCCGCTACATCTGCAGTCTGCACCCCTGGATGACCGGTACCGTGCTGGTGGGCGACGAGCAGGCGCCTCCCGCCCAGTCGCCCGGCATCGGGGCCCAGGAGATGCAGCGCCACATGGAGCAGATGCACGGCACCGGCAGCATCGAGGCCATGCGCGAGCACATGGACGCCATGCACGGCGAGGGCGCCTTCGACGCCATGCTGGAGCAGGGGACATATCCCTGTGGCTCTGGCGGCACCGCTGTCGGGCCCGGCGGCATGATGGGCGGCAGCGCCGGAGGCGGAATGATGGGCGGCGGCATGATCGGGTCTGGTCGCAGCGGTGGCATGATGGCCTGGTGACCCGCCGCGACTGCAGGGCAGGGAGGGCCGGCCGTCGCCGGCCCTCGGCATTTCGATATAATGTAGCTGCCCTGCCTATTGGGGCAAGGGATAAGGTCGCATGGCAACCAGAGTCCTGGTCGTGGATGATGAGCCCAAGATCGTGGAGATGGTCCGTCTCTACCTGGAGCGCGACGGGCACAAGGTGCTCGTCGCCGGTGATGGGGTGTCGGCCCTGGAGACGTTCCGGCGCGAGCGCCCGGACCTCGTTGTCCTCGACCTCATGCTGCCCGGCATCGACGGCCTGGACGTCTGCCGGGCCATCCGGCGCGAGTCCCAGGTGCCCATCGTGATGCTGACGGCGAAGGCCGAGGAGGTGGACAAGCTCATCGGCCTGGAACTGGGTGCCGACGACTACCTCACCAAGCCCTTCAGCCCCCGAGAGCTGGCGGCCCGGGTGCGCGCCGTCCTCCGCCGCTCAGCGCCGAGGCCGGCGGAGGAGCCGGAACGCCTGGAGGCGGGCGGCCTCGTCATCGACGCCCGCCGGCACGAGGTCTCCTGCGACGGGGAAGTCCTGGCGCTCACTCCCACGGAGTTCAGGCTGCTCTGGGCCCTGGCCCGCGAGCCGGGGCGGGTATTCACGCGCGACCAACTCCTGGACCTCGCCCTGCAAGAGACCTACGAGGCGTACCAGCGCACTGTGGACGCCCACGTCAAGAACCTGCGACAGAAGCTGCGGCGGGCGTCCGGCTCGAGGCGCTGCGCCGTCGTCACTGTGCACGGCGTGGGCTACAAGCTCATTGAGGACTTCGATGCCTAGCCGGATTGGGCTGGCCTGGAAGCTGGCGCTCGCCTTCTTCGCCGTGTTCGCGGTAACGCTGGCCGCCGTGCTCTTCGCGCTCGACAGGGCCACCACGGACAGCTTCCGCTCCTACCTCTCGCACACCCAGATGATGCGCGGCATGATGAACGGCGTTCAATCTATGATGGGACCCAGCGAGGAGGACTTCCTGGACCGGCTCCGCTGGTCGCTGCTGCTGGCCGGAGGCGTTGGCGCCCTGGCCGCCGGCCTGACGGCGCTCCTGGCGGGCCGCTACATCACCCAGCGGCTGCGGGCCGTGGCCGAGAGCGCCGGCGCCATAGCGGCCGGAGACCTCTCGCAGCGCATCGGCGATGCCTCGAACGACGAGCTGGGCGAGCTCGCGGCGGCCTTCAACCGCATGGCCGAGTCCCTGGCCGGCCAGGAGGAGGCCCGGCAGCGGCTGGTGGCGGATATCGCTCACGAGCTGAGGACACCTCTGGCCGTCCTCCAGGCCGAGATCGAGGCGCTCCAGGACGGTGTTACCCAGGCCACGCCGGAGCGGTTCGCCTCGCTACACGAGGAGGCCCGGCTCCTGGCCCGCCTCGTCGACGACCTGCGCACGCTGTCTCTGGCCGACTCCGGCCAGCTCTTGCTCGAGCGCCGCGAGGAGGACCTGGCGGGCATCGCGGAGCGCGCGGCGGCAGCCGTGGCCGCCCAGGCCCGGGTGAAAGACGTCCGGCTTGATCTTGCGCTTCAGGACTCGCTGCCACGCGTCGCCCTCGACAGCGACCGCATAGCCCAGGTGCTGCGGAACCTCCTGTCGAACGCTCTCCGCCACACACCGAGCGGAGGACGCGTCGCCCTGGCACTGCGCGCCGAGGACGGCCGCGCCGTCGTCGAGGTATCGGACACGGGGGCGGGCATACCGCCGGAGGCCCTGCCGCACGTCTTCGACCGGTTCTACCGCGCCGACCCGTCGCGGAACCGCGCCACCGGCGGCTCCGGTCTGGGCCTCGCCATCGCCAGGCAGCTTGTCCGCGCCCACGGCGGCGACATCACGGTTCAAAGCACGCCGCACGACGGCACCACCTTCCGCTTCTGGCTCCCTCTCTCCACCACCGCCAACTCCTCGCGTCGTCGCCCGGCCCCTGACGCATCCCGCACCTGACCACCGCTCTCGTTGCCCCTCGTCCCACAGCCACTCGTTCGGGTTGTCACAATTGACCAAAAGCCCCTGCCGATTGGCCCTGTCCAAAGCGACGGGGGGAGCCATACTGTACAGTAGTAGTGTATGCACCCCGCAGAGGGACTTGTCTGATGCGCGTGGAGAGGATTGCCGGCCGCGGTTCCCCTGGGGGAGCACGCGGAGCCGTGATCTCTGCCCGGCCCTTGCCGGAGGTTCCGCCCAAGCCTCCTCTTCTCCGACGCAGGCGCTTCCTGATCGCCGCCTCGGTGTTGGCGCTGGCCATGGCCGCTCTTATCTACATGGGAGTGCGCTCCACAGCCATGTACCACATGGACGTGGGCGAGTTGCTGGCTCAGGGAAGCGCCGCCTATGGCGAGAAGGTGAGGCTGGGAGGAAAGGTGGTGGAGGGGTCTGTGGAATCGCCCTCCTCCGGTAACGAGATACGCTTCAACCTCACCGACGGAACCCAGTCCGTCCCCGTGGTGTATCGGGGCGTGGTGCCGGACGCCTTCGAACCCGGGGCGGACGTGGTAATGGACGGCGCCCTCTCGCCATCGGGCACCTTCGAGGCCTCCTCGCTGCTGGCCAAGTGTCCCAGCAAGTACGTCCCGGCGCCCTGAATGGAGGCGACTCGGAGAGTGAGGCGTGACTGACATCGGCTACTTGGCCCTGGTCATCGGGTTCGCCGTGGCCGCCTACTCGGCCGGTGCTTCATTCATCGCCGGTCGCACTGGTCACGACGACCTCTGGCTCAGCGCTCGCAACGCCGTCTGGGCAGTCCTGGCCCTTGCCAGCGTGGCCTCGGCCGCCATGGTCTATGCCTTCATCAGCCGCGACTTCAGCGTCAAGTACGTCGCCGAGTACTCCAGCCGGGACCTCTCCCTCCCTCTTACCATCGCCGCATGGTGGGCCGGGCAGGCGGGCTCCATCCTCCTCTGGGCATGGCTTCTCTCAGTCTTCGCGGGCATCGTCCTGGTCCAGAATCGACGCCAGAACCAGGAGTTAACGCCATACGTAACCGCGGTCATGATGGCCAT
>Ga0299915_10003862_pt1 | contig 10849 bp, 8 predicted proteins | sample RVTome_13_FD_200263 | JGI IMG/M metagenome (GOLD analysis project Ga0299915, IMG submission 200263) | Soil microbial communities from uranium-contaminated site in the Upper Colorado River Basin, Wyoming, United States - RVT92D227 (version 2) ... | reverse complement strand
GCTTCTCAAACGTGACCGAGTGGTATATGAAGACAAAAAGGGTGTGGTTTAAAGGGGGATAGGGTGAGCGAATATGGGCGATCTGATAACCATGATCACCGATTTCGGAATGGGCGATGCCTATGTAGGCATCATGAAGGGCGTCATCCTGGGCATAAACCCCAATGCTAAAATCATAGATGTCTGCCACCCTATCGAGCCCCAGAATATCCCTCAAGCAGCTTTTGTTCTCAGCACTGCCTATAAGTATTTCCCACCTGACACTATCCACATGGTTATTGTTGACCCGGGCGTGGGCAGCGAGAGAAAAGCCATTGTTGTAAAGACGCCTGTGGGCTTCTTTGTTGCCCCTGATAACGGCGTCCTAAGCTATGTAATCGAAGAGGCCAAGGCAGAAGGGGTCGAGACGAAGGCCATCACTCTCACCAACCCCATCTTCTGGCGCTCGCCGGTCAGCCCTACCTTCCACGGTCGCGACATCTTCGCTCCGGTGGCTGCTCATCTTTCTTTGGGAGTGCCCCTTAGTCGAATGGGGGAGCCAATCGCCTCTCTTGTTACGTTCCCCATCCACCAACCTCGGCGATCCGCGGATGGGACGCTGGTCTGCCACATCATTCACATCGATAGCTTTGGCAACCTCATCACCGATGCCAAAAGGGAGGATATCCCCGTAGGAAAAGTGGTCATGGAGGTAGCCGGCCACCGAATCGAGGGCATCAGCTTCACCTACGCTGAGGGTAGCGAGCTCATGGCGCTTGTGGGCAGTAGCGGACGCCTGGAGATATCGGTGAAGAACGGCAACGCCGCACGGCTGCTGGGGGCTAAGGTAGGCGATGAAGTGAGACTAATAGTTCAGCAGCCCCCCTCATTGAACCTACCCTAGGCTCGGTCTAACCTCTTTCGGTGCCCCATCCTCCAACAGACCCCCACGGGATAACCAGCCATTTTGGCCAGGTCCCCGCAAAGCCTGATCAGGGGTACATGGAGGATGGCCGCTATCCTCTTCGTCCAGGGTAAGGTCGCTACCCTCGGTAGCAAGCGTTTGTATGGCCTGTATAGGTAGGCGAGCCCCCCAAGTATCGCCAAAGCCCAAAGCGGCGGGAACCAGAACCCTCCTATTACTATCAGCAGGGCGATGGTGAAAGCGGAATAGCGGGCGAGGTGACGCCAGAACCAAAGGTCGGCCTTGCCGTCGCCGCGGGCGTAGCGGTAGTACTGGCGGAAGAAGGCCCTGAGGCTAGGACGGGGACGGAAATATACAATGGCCCTTGGCACCCAGGCGAAACGAAAGCCAGCACGGCGCAGCTTGAAGTCGAAGACGAGGTCCTCGCAGTAGTCCAGCCATTCCGGATAGCCCCCCACTCGTTGCCAGGCCTCTTTGGTGAAAGCGATGGAGCGGCTGGAGGGAAGGAATTTGTTGGGGTCAATCTCTTCGATATCGGGCAGGACCGTGGCTCCCAGGGCTGTCTCGAAAACTGTACGCGCATCAGCGAGAAAGAAACCAGCGGCTACGGACGGCTGGTTCGATGTTGTAGGAACTGACTCAAGCCCTTCGTCCAGGAGCTTAGCCAGCTCGGCCAGCCACTGGGGGTCGAGGCGAACACCAGCGTCTGTGGAAGCAATGATTGGTCCGTGAGCGGAACCGATAGCCAAATTTCGACCCTGTGCAATATTGCAGTCCGGCGCGACTATAATCCTGAGAGGAAGCCTTTCACTAAAGGATTGAAGGACCTCCAAGGTGCCATCGCTGCTTCCGCCATCGACGATGACGACCTCGCCGGGCTGCCTTGACTGCGCCAGGATCGAATCGAGTAGTCCTGCTACCGTTCCCGCTTCGTTCAATACTGTAGCGACCAAAGAGACCTTTTGCATCTTTAGGCCTTTTACTGTCAGGGCTCTCTAGCGTATATCGATGTCTACCAGCTTCACCAGTCCGTCAGAGATAACCAAGTTTGCGCCCCGAGGTGGAATGAGCCGTTCATTTTCGCTCACTCCCAGGTATAGCTTATACTTGCCCGGCGCTAGGTCTAAGGGAAACCGATGTTGATCCCGAATAATTTCGCCTCTATCCCATTGTGAGGTGGGATAATCGCCCTCTATTGGCGCTTTCTGCTTGGTAAGGATAACGCTGCCATCTTTTTCGTCGATCAGTTTCAGATTAACAAGGTAATCGCTGGTCGGTTTCTCCAATGCCTGCCAGTACAGGGTGAGGTGAACAAAGTCGCCCTTTTGGAACTGAGTCGTCGGCGCATCGGTTCCTAGCTTCACCAGGTCGTAGCCTATCAGGCGCAGGCTGGCGAAATCCACCTTTGCCGGATTTTGGACAAAAAGGTCTTCTAGTGGAGGCGCTAGCTCAGGCTTGCTTACATATATCGGCCCTATCAGGAGACGGTCGCCAATGCTAGTCCCCTTATCGTCCAGGAGAGGAAGGCGCAGGCCGGTATTCGAATCATATAGGCCCACCTCGATGTCGTACTGGCCGGGTGGGGTGCCCAACAGGATGGGAATCCCGTGCCTATCGGCGACAACCTCCTGCGGGAGCCACTGGGTGGTGGGTTTAGCCCCCCCCACAGGGTCGGAATCATGCTGCCCCCAAAGATGGTTATGCTGGTCGATGATATGGACAAATATGGTGTAAGGCTTTTCCACCTGTCCTCGGGCCTGCCAGAGTAGGGTGAGTGGCAGGACATCGCCAGGGTTAACCGAGGGGAGGGAGGGTCCGTCGATTTCCTCTCGTTGGTCAATCTCCAGGCGATAGGCCGAAAGCTGAATCTGGTCTCCGAAATTTGCTTTCGGTTCGCCCTCTAGGTTAGCGCCGACAGCAGCCGTAGAGAGGCTGTAGAGGATCAGTTTCACGTTGCCAAACCATTTGCTTATGGTTCGATAGGCGTGCTGATTCAGCCAGGTCTCGATAAAGCGTTGGGGGTCCACCTGGCCTTCGCCCCAAAGAATAACCCAGACACGGCGGTGTTGGGCAGCGATCCCTTCCAAATCGGTCTTTGTTACTGCCTCGTCGATAGGGCGCTGTTCAGGCAGAGGGTAGAGGGTGAGGTCGCCCTTGTAGTAGTAGCCGAAGATCTCTGTCTGGCCGGGGGCGTTCAGCAGGATGGCATCCTCCGGTTTCGACAAAAGCCCGATGTAGCGCGCTAGCCCTCGGTAATCATCCCGACCGTATTCGGGGTCGTGGAAGTAAGCCAAGAGGGGTGCTGAGCTGGCATATCCGATGCCGCTGAGGAAGAGGATAACGACGGCAATCTGCGTGATGCTGACCAGCACAGGAATTGCTCGTCCTTTGAAAAGCTCTGAGAGCTTCCTTATCATTCGATACAGAGAGACCAACCCCGTGCCCAAGAGGAGAAAGTACCCCGGGGTTGCCAAAAGAAGGAGTTTAGGGTCATATACCGGTCGTCTGAAGGAGAGGATGTACATGGTCAAGGCCGGCACGAGGAGGTAGAGGAGAAGGAAAAGGATATCGAACCAGCGCTTGCACTTGGGGCTCTCCCATAGCCTGTCCGTTATATCCCTTTTTCGTCTGTCTACCAGCAGCCACGTAGCGCTGGCTGCCAGAGAAAGGAGGAACACCAGTTCGGCTTTAGCGGGCGTGGTTGTTTCCCAAAAGAGGCCGAAGCTGAAGACGCCGAAGATACGCTTCGCTAGATCAATAATGCCAAATGGCTGACTTATCGCGGGCCAGCCGGCTATCTGGCCGCCGACCTTAACTAGCCAAGGCAAATAGAGCAAGGCGATGGTTGCTTGCCCTGCCATCCACCTCAACCAAAGGGTTCTACGCTGCCAGACCTGCCAGAAGAGCACGAAAAACACCAAATTCTGGAAGAGGACTATGGTAAAGGAGAAATATTGCGTGTAGAGGGCGGCGGCAGTAACGAGGATATAGAGGCCGAAAAGCACAAGATGCTTCTTCCTCGGCTCTGTTTGGCCTGCCCCGATTACATCGGGGCGGCAGAAGAGGTAGACGGAGAGGGTGACCAGCATCGCCATTTGCATGTACATTCTCGCCTCTTGCGAGTAGTAGATGTGGAAGGGCGAAACGGCGGTTATAAAAGAGGCGACTAGGCCCACGCCCGTCCCTAAAAGGCGTTCCCCCAGCTTGAAGACGAGGGCCACCATCAAAATCCCAAAACAGACCGATAGGAAGCGAAGGGCAAACTCGCTGTTGCCCATCGGAGCCGACCACCCGCGCAACAGGAGGTAGTAGAGGGGCGGATGAATGTCCCCGGCGGCGGCCTCGATGATCTGCCCGGCGGTGCGTCCGGTCATGAAGGCGCTAGCGCCCTCATCGGACCACAGGCTCTGCCCATCCAGGCGATACACCCGCAAGGCGAAGGCTAGGAGCAGAATCAGAACAAGGCCCCAAAGCGGCAGGAGGTGAAGGCGGGACTTTTCGCCCAAGTTAGAGGCCTCCTAATCTGATTCTAAGACAAAAGGTCAACACCAACGCTATTGCCAGGACTGCGAGCGTTACCCCAAAGCCGAGCCGCCACGGAGAGGTAGGCACTCTATCCACGATAAAAGCATCGATGGCGGCGGAGGTGCCATCGCCTACCTCAATTCTCACGCTGTGTTCGGCATCCTTCAGTCCGCTGGCAATGGGCACCTGGACATTGGCAATACTCAGGTCGATGTACGCCCTACCCGTCACATCCACGGGGAGCATGTTGGCGCGATGGGGCGAGCCGTCCACCTCTATGTATAGCTTCCCTGTCGGCATGTAATTACCCTTGAAAGTGACCAAAGTGAGTTCCGTGCCCTCGAAGCGAAAGGTCAGCAGGTTCCCCGGCTGCGAACTGGCCGTATATGCTCCCAGAACAGCATCCTCGTTCTCAACCTTGCTCCAGCTCCCTTCGTAGCTCAGCGCCCAGTGATCCTCTTGATGGTAGCCGCGGTGAACCAGAAGGGGTAAGGTGGTCAACTCTTTATAGGCATAATACACAGGACGAGGGGTAAAATCGGGGTCCACCATGCGGTAATAGAAATCGACCTCTTTGCGACTCTCATCGGATACTCGGCGGAAGTACCAGTAGAAGCTGACCCCCACCCAGGGCCATTCTTGTTGGGCTCGCTCATACGCTGCCACTGTATAGCGAGCCTGCCGCTCCTCAGTAACGCGCCCATGGGTAGCGGGGCCGGGGAAATCCGGAGGTGGTGCATCCCAACCCAATTCTGAAACCCAGACGGCTTTGTTGGCATCGCCATTGCGTACCATGACCTCGCGCAGGAGGAGCAGACGCGAGAGGTTGGTTTGGCTCTCCTCGGTGCGCCTATCACCGGGCCCCGTCCAAAGCCCGTGACCCTGCGCCGACAGAATATCGAAGTAGTCCTTGGCCCCGGCGTCGTACATCTTCTGCAAATAGACGATGTCGCTTTCGTTCAAGCCATCGGGTGTGCCCAGGGTGGGAGATAAGGGAGCGGATAGGATAACCACCTCGGGGTCGGCTTCCTTGGCCCGCCGATAGCCGATCTTCAACAGTTCCACGTATTTCGCGGCATCGGGAGGCGACCCCCACTCGCCATACAGGTTGGGCTCGTTCCAGATTTGATAGTACTTTATCTTGCCCTTGTATCTTTTGACAAAGCTATAGACGAAATCGCCGTAGTCCTCCAGGTTATCCGGCGGGCTGCGCGGGACGGAATTATCCGTTTTCGCCCAGGAGGGAGGTAGGTCCAGACGGGCGATGATGTTCAGGCCGTATTCGTTAGCGAGGTCGATGAAGCGATCATAATGCTCCCAACTGCTACCATAGGGATTTATGTACTGCCCTTTTTGAGGGATTTCGATTCTATCCCAGGGCATCTCCTGGCGAATCCAGCGCACACCGGCGTCGCGGAGCATCTCCATGCTCTGGCGCAGCTTCCATTCTTCCACCTCCTGCTCAAAGAAGGTGTTGGCCCCGTAGGGGTTGACGCCGGCGTAGGCGATAGGAATCATATCCTGAGTATTTATCTTGCGTTGCCGAAAACGAAGGTAGAGACCTTCTATCTGCTGCCGTAGCTCGGTTTCGCCTGTCCAATCTTCAAGCCGGAGGGAAATACGTTGCCTGAACAGGAGCAAGGCAACCAATAGGGTTATTGGGATCAAGAGGGCAAGCAGCCATTTACGCCAACGGGAAAGATAATCCATCATCGTTCAATGCAGACTTGATTGTAGACTACTTCTTTGCCCGTGTAAACTCAGGGGAGGATTTCCCAGATTGGCTCATCCAGGCAATAATACTCCGTTCTTCGCTGGAAGGGGAAATCCTCCTGACTAAGGCCGGCGGTGCGCCAGAGCCAGGCGCGGTCATTTTCATCAAGATCGTATAGCCGGACGACGTAGACCCTTCCTCCTTGAGCTTCAATCTGGGCAATATGCTCTTCGACAAGTTGAAGGAGCTTTGCCTTATCTCTCTCAGCGGAGAGGAGGTAGCTATCCACGATGCTCAGCACATCGCGCTGCGCAAAATAGGGCCCATAGCTGCCTGCCCAGTCCCAGCCGGGGGTGATGATGAGATCGCTGGGTTCAGTCTGGTCTTTAAGGCACATAGCCTTGGCGTAGCCCTCATTCGTGGAGAGGTCGGCGTTGGGTATCATAGCCGAGGCTAAATTGAAGGCAAATAGGGCAGTCACACCGAAAACGCATAACCCTTTAACGGCACTCTCGAAGGGGTCAAAACGGTTGCCTAAATGCAGCAAAACCATGGACAAAACCAGGGCCAGGGGAGGCAGGATGGTGCTCCAGAACTGTACATCCTCCGGCGCCCAGTAGAGATTGAATAGGGCGTAAGGCGCTGCCCAAATGATGCCTAGCGGGAGCAGAGATGGGTGAACCAACTGCCGCCGATAGCGAAGGGAGTAGGCCAGGGAGCCGATGATCCCTGCGACAATAGCGACAAAGAAAGCAACGCTCAAGATGTTGCGCCAGTCCAGCGTTCCACTGATAAGGGAGCGGAAATTCGGTCCGCCCTCCAAGTAGATCACCGAGCCTGCCAGGGCCTTTGTCCCTTGCCACAAGTTCAGCAGTTGTAACTGCCCCCAAACGCCCTTTGAGGGGGCGGATAGCGCCCAGTGGCGATAATCTTCCACGGAGCGGAGGTTATGGGCCAGGGAGCCCACCAAGAGGTAGGAGATGCCCACCGAGAGGACGAGCGGTATCGCCCAACGGAGCACATCTCTCCAGTGGGAACGACCGTGCCACAGGCCATAAAGCAAGGCAGGTATAAAGAGAACATGGGTGGCGTGAAACAGGATGGCCAGGCCACTGGTCGTGCCCAGGGCCAAAGCCAAATATGGCGTGCTTTTTCTTTGTCCCCACATGACCGCTAGTACAAAAAAAGAGGCGAGGGCAAAAGCATTGGCGATGATCTGGTCTTCGGCGCCGGTGCTGTGATACCAATAAGCGTAGCTGAAGGCCAAGCCGAGGGCAATGGCAAAGCTCGTGAAAGTGCCATTGCGAGTTTTGCCCAAGAGGAGGCGAAGGGCCAGGAAGAAGAGGGCTGCTCCGCCAGCGCCAAAGAGGGCGTTGAGTACTTGAAGCGGCCTCAGAGACCCTTCACCATAGCCGAAGAATTGCCATAGCTGATACCAGACCCAGCCTATTGCCGGATAGAATAAGTGCTCGGCCTGAAAGAAGAGCGGCTGATCGACCTCGTTTCGAGTAACCAGGAGGGCAAAGGCCATGCTATCGGGCGAGTAATGGTCGGATAGGGTGAGGAGATAAACGATAAGGACGATCAAGAAGACGGAGATGGCGAGGAGCAGTGGGTTGTTTCTCATCAGGGTTAGGCGGCGCATTTTGTCTTAAGCCGCGCATAAAGCTCCTCTAACGTGGGGGTAATCAAGCGCCAATCGTGATGTGCTTCCGCCAACTTCCGCCCTTGCGCTGCCAAACGACGGCCCAAGCTGACATTCGTTAGCACCTCTACCACCTTCGCCGCAAACTCCGCCGCCGTGTCGGCCAGAAGCACATTCTCCCCATCATCGACGGCGATTCCCTCTGCCCCTGCCCGCGTGCTGACCACCGGTATGCCGCCGGCCATGGCCTCCAGCACCTTCAGACGTACTCCACCCCCCATGCGCATGGGGACCACGTACACCGCCGCCTTCTCCAGATAGGGGCGTATGTCCTCCACCGGGCCGGTGACGGTGACGGCGGGGCTGGCTAGCTCCCGTACTGCCTTCGCGGGACTCTGCCCCACAATGAGAAGGCGGATTTGCGGTAGTTGGCTACGGATCGGGGGCAGGACCTCGTGGCAGAACCAGGTCATGGCATCCACATTAGGCCGAAAGTCCATGGTGCCGGTGAAGGCCAAGGTTGGCGAACCCGTGCTGTCTTTGTCCTGCACCAGAGGACGGCAATGGAAATACTCCGTATCTACCCCGTTGGGAACGACCGTGATGTCGAGGCCCGGGTCGAGCTGGAGCAGTGCCCGGCGGTCGGCCTCAGAGACGGCGATGACAGCGCTGGCCCTCCGACAAGCCCTACGCTCATAATTCTTGAGCTTCAGCCACTGCACGAGGCTGTAGGATGCGCCGAGCCAGCGACGAGGAGCGCGCGAGTCCACCTCGAAGGCGCGCCGCTGGAGAAGGTATTCGGCGTTGTGCTCATCTAAGACGATGACAGGGAGCTTAGCGGATGTTGCCAGATAATATTGAGCCATCTCCAGCCCCTCTACTTGCAGGACATCGAACTGTGTCCTCTCCAAGAGGGCTTTGAGCTTGTCTGCAAAAAGCGCTGAAGGCAAGCGGGAGGCGATGTCGGGCAAGGTGGAAAAGGCTAAAGCACGCAGCCTCTGGCGCAAAGAGCGTTTAGGAGCGAGGACAGTTTGAATGCTGGCGCAAAGTTCGTGTAAGGGGCTAGCCTCTGGCAACTTTCCTTCCTCCTCGACGAAGCTGAGGAGGTGGGTCTCGTGGTGGGGGGCTAGGTTTTTGATCAAATTGAAATTGCGCAGGGCTGTCCCTTTGTGGGGAGGGTAAGGCAGTTGGGGAGTGAGAAAAAGGAGCCTCATTGTCCATGAATCCTGCGATAGACCGCCAATGTCTGCTCCGCCGTTTTCTTCCAGTTGAATTTGGCTGCTTGCTCTAGGCCCCGCTGTATAAGCTCCTTTCGCAGTTCTGCGTCCTCCGCCACCCGCTGGATGGCCGCTGCCAACGCCTCGGCGTCTAAGGGGTCGAAGTAGAGGGCTGCCTCGCCCAAGACCTCGGGAAGGGACGAGGTTCTAGAGGATACCACCGGTGTACCACAAGCCATGGCTTCCAAAGGAGGGAACCCGAAGCCCTCATAGAGGGAGGGGAAGACGAAAAGCTCGGCTGCGTTGTAGAGCAAAAGCAGGTCTGCCACCGAGGCGGGGCCAAAGAGAATTACATCATTGGTTAGGTGGAGCTCATCCACTAGGTTGAGGGTGCTTTCATAGAGCCACCCCTTAGCTCCTGCCACAACTAGCTTATGAGGTAATCCCTTCTCGCTATCCCGCAGAATAGCCAAGGCCTTGAGGAAGGTCTCCAGATTCTTGCGCGGCTCCACCATTCCCACCCACAGAATGAACGTTTCGGGGAGGTCGTGCTCCTGGCAGAACTCCTTTGCCGCTTGGGCATCCTGAAGAGGCCGGAAGCGCTCATCGGCAGCGTGATAGATGACATCTACCCGCGCGGCGGGCACTCCCAGAAGCTCTGCTAGATCACGCCGTGTGCTCTGGGAAACGGCGATAATGCCGTCGGCGCTTTCCACCGCCCGCCTTATCTGTCTGTAGTAGCGGTCGCTTTCTTCCGTCAACAGCTTCGGAAAGCGCAGGAACGCCAGGTCGTGGATGGTTATCACCGTCCGGCAACGGCGATGGAAGGGGGGGATGAAGTCGGGGCTGTGAAGGATGTCAAGGTCCGACAAGGCCAGCTCTAAGGGAAGTGTCAATTGCTCTAGTCGGAAATGGCAAGGCGTCCACAGAGGGCGTTGCCAAAAATTCAGTTGATCCTCGAACAATCTTGGGCCCTGGCGGTTTTGGAAGATGGTAAATCTATCCTCTTGGTCGATCTCGCGCAAAGCCCGGATCAACTGGGTTATGTACTGGCTGATTCCCCCTTGGCTGTAGTAGGTCAGCCTGGCGTCGATTCCGATATGCATTTGTCCTTCCTCTTTTCATTGCCCTTATTTGGGCAACAGAACTACTGGAACAATCACTAGGTCTATCACGCTTCCATCGCGAGGGCTCCTAGTAAACACCTCCAACGTGCCCGATTGCTGATTGGCGGGAGGTTCAAAAGCTAAATCAGCGGCGAAAATGCCCCACTGGGGTGCCCCCGCCGAAGCTAAAGTAGTCCCTTGGGCTAGCACTTTACCTTGGGTGTCCTTGATGGCGAAGACCACCTGCCCCTCGAAGACCCTCGCCACGCCTGATATGTGAACGGTGCGACTTATCCTGTCATTCGGAGCAGGGGTATTGACAACTATGGAGGCGGTAGGAGTAGGAGTCGGACCAGGGGAGGGAGTAGCCGTTGGCGTCGCAAGGGGGGTCGGAGAAGCGACAGCGGTCCGCGTAGGTGTGGCCTGCGCTGGCTTTGGTGTCGCCGTAGGCGTTGTTTTTGGCCTGACAGTGGGTGTGGTGGGCAGAGGTGCGGCCATGCAGCTCACCAAGCCTACTACTAGGGTGAGCAGGAGGGTGAGCCATCTTAGGTTTAAGTTTAGGGCACGGGCACTCAAAGGACGGCGATCCATCTTCCCTCTTGCCCCACGATCTCCGTTTCCGAAAGGGAGCCCTCAGCGAGCATCGATTCCACAATCCTTTGCGTTATATCCAGGCCCCACTCGAAGAGCCAGGCTATCTTCTCCGGTGTGCTCACCACTACTGTCTTAAGGTACTGG
>Ga0299915_10003861_pt1 | contig 10850 bp, 8 predicted proteins | sample RVTome_13_FD_200263 | JGI IMG/M metagenome (GOLD analysis project Ga0299915, IMG submission 200263) | Soil microbial communities from uranium-contaminated site in the Upper Colorado River Basin, Wyoming, United States - RVT92D227 (version 2) ... | reverse complement strand
GAGGCCGTAGTTGACGAGCCGCCCGGCCAGACTCCCGGGAGAGAATCCGGCAGCCAGGGTTCGAACCACTCGTACCTCATCCTCCATAGAAGTGTGCAGCATCCAGCCACGGTATTCTGCCGGTACGTGATCCCGCCCATAGTGAGGTGCGCTGGTGACGACGGTCACCTGGTCACCCGCGCGGGCCAGATCCTTCGCCAGCTGCGTGACGATCGGCGCCGTGCCCGTGGCATCCGGGGCGTAGCGCATGTGCACGATCAGGATTCGGATGGGATCGCCGGGGGACGGCACGATCAGCACGCCTCTCCGAATTCGTTCGGGTTGGCGAAATCCTTTGGGCCAGCCGCATGTGACGGAATGCGGGCCGGAGAGGGCTTCACTCTCGCCCGCCTTCGGTCTTCCGGGTTTCCCACGCATAGCTCCAACGGCGGAATCTCATGCGCCAGGGCATGATCGGCTCCACGGCTCTTCGAATGAGATACTTTGCGTACAACACCGAGAACCGGCTTCCCCCATTGCGGAAGTGGACCCGCATCATTTCCGGCCAACAGCGATAGGCCGCGGTGAGCGACTTGGACTCCTCCTGCAACCGGAAGTTGGCCCACGGCTCGGGGACGAACGCGATCGGGCTGAGCGAGGCCAGCCGCACCCACAGGTCGTAGTCCATGGCGTAGAAGAAGGAAGGATCCAGGGGGCCCGCCATTTTCCATAGTTTGGAACGGAAGAACATCGCCTGCTGGGGAATGGTTGTTCGGCCGCGCTGCAACCCACGCAGGTCGGTCGCCGCGGCAGGATAGCGCCCGACGATTCGGTCGGCCTCACTAATGTAGAACGCCTTGCCGTAGACCATACCGACATCCCGATGCGCCTGAAGGTAGCGCACGGCGGCAGCCACCGCGCCCGGCCGATATGTGTCGTCCGAATTCAGCCAGGCGAAAATGTCACCCGTGCAAAGGGCGAAGCCTCGGTTGATGGCGTCTGTCTGCCCTTGGTCGGGTGCGGAGGACCAGGCCGCCAGTCGATCGCTGTAGCGCCGGATGACCTCCAGGCTTCCGTCGGTGGACCCTCCGTCCATGACAACATGCTCGATCCGAGGGTAGTCCTGCTCAAGCACGGATCGAATCGCGGCCTCGAGGAAACGACCCTGGTTGAACGAAGGTGTCACGATGGAAACAAGTGGGAGCGATGGTTCCAAAGAGGCCTCAGATCTTGTCTCGTTTGTCTTGTTTCCGGCCACCCCGATCGCCGCGCCCGGTCGGAGGCCGGGTTCCGGCCGGCCGACGGGCGTCACACCAGCGACTTACGCGTCCGGTGGAGGTGGGCCTCGGAGGTCCAGCCGCTTGGACTGCCAGTCGATCTGCTGGCTGCCATGGGTCAGCCGACGGCGCGTGCCTCGATACCACATGAACAACGGCGCCAATCCGAGCGCGCTGAAGACTGCTTGAACGGCCTTATACCAGTAGCGGGCCACGACCGGCGGGTGATTGCGCGCCGCTCTTCCGATTCGTCGAACGGCGGCCGGGAACTCGCCCGCATCGATCAACCGGCGCGCGGCAAACACATCCACGCCGGCTTGGATGCGCTTACGCTGCTTCTTTGCCAGCGGACCCAGTTCCGGCGAAGCCTCTGCCCAGGCGATCAGCGCTTCCGCCTCGCCAACAAAGGCCCGGGCCAGGGAGATCGTCTTGGCCTCGGGGTGCGTTCGCTCCAACGCCCAGAAACTCGGGACATGTACGATGGGGAATCGAGCCGCAATGCGGACCCACAATTCGTGATCTAGGATCAACTGGTAGCGGTGGCTCAGGAAGCCGGCCTGCTCCAACGCGGATCGGCGCATGAACACCGCCGGCTGCAGGATGACTTCGAAGCATAGTAAGTCCAACAACGAAACCTGCGGGTAGGTGTGCCGATCGAGGAGCATCAGGTCGGCATCCACCATTAGCCCATTGCCATACACCAGTCCGGCCTGTGGATTCGCCTCTAACGCGGCGACGGCCTGCCGGACCGCGCCAGGCAGGTAGACGTCATCCGAATTCAGCCAGGCAACCACCTCACCGCTTGCACGTGCCAATCCTTTGTTGATGGCCTCCGCCTGCCCACGATCAGGCTCCGAGACCCAGAACGCCAGCCGATCTTGATAGCGTCGCAGGATGGCCTGACTGCCATCAACTGAGCCTCCGTCGATGACGATGTATTCGAGGTGCGGGTAATCCTGCTCCAGCACAGAGCGCAGCGTCGTTTCCAGGTACTTCGCCTGATTGAAGGAAGGCGTGACGATGGAGACCAGCGGAAGCTCATTCACTGCAATGCAGACCCGGGTGCGTGCGGATTGGGAAAGACAAGCAGATTCGAGTACGAACCATCTGTCGAGTAGTAGCTGATGTCAGGCAGAAGTTCGTACTGGCCACCGAGGTAGTGGTTGAAGATGATCCTGAAGGTGTTGACAGGCGTAATCGTCGGATACAGATCTACCTGACCTCCACCAGGCAGGTAGAAGGCGCTCAGGATCGACATCCTGCTGTGGGCGTCCCCATATGTGCCATGGTCACCCTGAATGATGATGATAGGCGGGCGCGCCGAGCGCGAAAGTATGCCGTCGACGGCTTCGAGCACTTCCTTGCTCACATAGTTGACGTTGTTGCGGTACCCGGCAAGATCGTTGTCGACACTCGCCCTGGCATTGTCGCTCTGCAAGGTGAACGTTCCGCCCGGATCGACCGCTTCGCCATTCGGGCCGAAGGCATAGGGGGTATGTGGTGCGACAACGTGAGCAAAGACGAATTTGGGAGATGCAAGTCCAGGAACGCCATCACCGATTGTGTCAAAGGCAAATTGGACTCGCTGCCGGTGTTCACGCATGGGGAGATCGACATCCGGGCGCAACCACTGCGGAATCGCGATCGACGCGTCCGACAAGACGAGGCCGGCGGTCGTGTTGAAGAGCATGGCTTCGAAGGCGTTCATGCCCGAGAGGGCCAGGCTTTGCGCGCCACGTTTTTGGGGAGATAGGAAGACATCGGCATCGCGCCAGCTGCTCGCAGGGGAGCTGCTATCGAGGGTAACGATCGTGTAGCCAAGGCACTCAAGGTTTCGGCGGACGGCGCCATGGTCCCGCATGGCCGATATCTGCTCCCGCTTGGCCGTGCGGGCCAGTTCTTGGCGAAGCGGGAGGTCGAGGTACTGATAGCTGAGCGAAGACGCAAGCGAGAGCTGAGTGGTGAAGTAGTTGCTCTGGCTCCACTCAGCGACATAGAAGCCTCGCTGGGTGAGTTGATCCAGGAAGGGTTGGTTGTCGTAGGTGTAAGTCTCCGCCAGGACATCCTGGCGCGTGTAGCCATCCAGGATGATGTAGTAGATATCCGGCAGCGCCTGTCCTTTGGCAGGATGCAGCTCGCATTCCGCCGCGCTGAGTTGCTCGCCGGCCGTCTGAGCGGCGCGAGATCGGCTCTCGACACTCACAATCTGAGCCATAGGCAGAATCAGCAGTGCCAGGCCGGTGATGTTGAGCCCTGTGGTCCACGGAGCCGGGTCTTTCAACCCCCGCACAATCGCGAGACTCCCAGCCAGCATGACGATCAGCGAGACTGGGATCAAATAGCGGTGCCGGCCCAGCATCTGACCGAGGGGGCCCAGCCCCCCCAGCCACTGATAGATGTGCCCATACGAGAAGAGAAGCGCCACCGCGAGCGTGCAAACCAGCGCCGCCCGGAGCGTGTCGCGCAGGATCAGGCGCAAGATAGCGAGCAACACGCCCGCTCCGCCAACGGCGACGATTAGCGCCCGCACCCCCTCCGCCAACCGCAGCTGGCCAGCATTGTGCGCCAGCAGCGCCAGGACCGGATACAGCGCGAACAGGAATGGGTGCAACGAAGAACGTCTCATCCATCACCAACGTCGAAATCAGTCAGTCTCACCCGCAAGGTCATCGAGCAACGGCCTGGGTCTCGAACTCCGGAGATGCTACTTCGCCGTGACGCGCTTCAGTCCGTAGGCATCGGCTAGACACCGGTTGACCCAGTCATTTGGATCGCGACTTACTTCAGCCAGCCCGGCCATGTGCGTCAGCGAAGCCACCGGGATCTCGTTTTCGCCGCGGGCCAGCGCTGCGTGGATCGCCCGATCGCGACTATCCCATGCCGCCGCGAAGCCCTGTGCATCCCCCAGGTAGACGGCGGCGCGCTGCATGGAGACGACGACCAGCACCGCCAGGAGCGTCGCCGCTGCCGCGGAACTCAAGGCGCGCAGGACGGCCGATCCTTTCCGACCCAGGGGAAGCAGGCGGCGCGTGAGGCCAGCGAAGAAGACTCCACCCAGGCCCGCTGCCATCACGACGACGAATACGCCCGTGATCATGACTCGACCATCCGGATATGCCGAGAGCGCGTACTCGGAGGGTGCCATCGTGGCCAACAGCATGGCCAGCGCCGCCAACGAGACGCCCATCAGCCCGGCAAGCCAGGTGAGGAATCCCCGCCAGCGGCCGCCAGAATCAATGTCCTCGGCTCGAAGTCCATCGACGGAGAGGCCGAAAGCCACCACAAAGGGTGCAAAGAGCGACCATGCAGATCCGCGCAACATGCGTACCCCAAACACATAAGCGTCGTGCCAGGTGCGTTGGAGAAGCAGCATCAGGCCGGGCGGTTCCGGCATGAGCCCCTGCCGCACGGCATTGCCGGGTGCCAGCGCGACGAGGGTCAGCGCCAGGAGCGACCCCGCCAGGCCGCAGCCCAGTGCCTGTGCCAACCATCTTCGCCGTTCACCGCGCAAGAACAGCAAGGTCGCGCCGATTGCGACAATCAGCCCCGCCGTCTGCACGCTGACGAAAGTCTCAGAGAAACCCCCGGCAATGAATGGGATCACGCCGCTCACCAGGAGGAGCGCGGCTCGTCTCGTGGGTATCGGACTGATGGATGTGAGCCACAGCAGCCACGCGGCGTAGCCAGCCAGGATCGCCAGGGGCACGCCATAGGTGATCAGACCGGTTTGCCAGAGCACCGCCTGGTACAGATTCGGCGCAGCGGCCAGCATGGCAACGAGACATGTGGCGGCCAAAACGAAGGCGGCAAGCCAAGAACCCCGCATTCGCAGCAGACCGCTGAGGCGCAGCATCAGAAGCATCAGCGCCCCCAATGCCACAACAAGGAAGATGCCCGGAAGCCAGGGGGTCAGGCGCGGCCCCGCGAGATGGGTCAGGCTGACGAGAAAGGTGAAGGAGAATCGTCCAGACCAGGATTGATACCAATACACCTGGCTTCCAGAGAAACCCATCTCCCGCAGCGTGCCGGCCGTACAGAAGTCATCCGCCAGGTAGCGCGAGAAGCTCCCCAGATAGGATGCCCAGATCACGGGCAATGCAACGGCCGCCGCCATGATCCCGAGACCGAACTGAAGCCAGCCCTGTCCAGAGCTCCCCTCCGACGCGGTCTCGACCTCACTGCCTCTGTGGATCACCCTGCCTCCATGTACGACGCAGCTTCATGGGAACATCCGATGATAGTCGACTCTTGGAAAGACCGTGAGCGCTCCATCCACCGTCGCGTCCAGAATCCGTCGCCCTGCGGCCAGGTAGGCCACGCTGGCCAGCCGGTAGGCCCGCTCGGACGCCTCCAGGTCGGGCAGTTGCCAGCGGAATCCCGGACCGAAATAGCTGGCGGAGAAATGGTCCGGGTCGGGGCCCTGCGATGTCACGGTCACATTCGGCGCACCCTGCGCCTGGAAGCGATGATCCACCCCGACCAGGATCACTTCGTCGAAGCCCATGTGGAAGGCAAGCTGCAGGGCCACATACGTGACGGTGGAGCCTTCGTAGACGCGTCGGCTGACGTCGGGACTGAAAGTGGCGGGAGGCGAATAGTCCGTGTCAAGAAAGACGGTGCCCGGGTCCTCGGCCAGCCAGCGCCTGCCTCTCCACGTCACGTACTTTGGCATGGCCAGTGCTTTCAAATCCCGTGCACATTGCTCGACCACCAGCGTATTGACCACGACCAGATACGTTGTAGAGAATCCCATCTCCGGGAAGAGCAGGTAGATCCGGTTCAAGCCGAAGGTGTTCTCGCCTCTCAGGCGGGAGAGGTCGGTCTTCTGCAGGCTTGGGCCATTGCCGAGGATGAAGCACCGCTCCCCGCGATGGCTGTCTCGCAGGCCGCGCAAGTGGCGCTGGTCTTCCCGCAGCCGCGCGGAGAGAATCGCCGCGGCCTGATGCCGCGCCCGGTTGTACCACCACCAGTAGGGAGCTGTGGCGGCTGACCAGAGCCGCGCGGGCACGAATGCCTTCACACGGTAGATCATGCGAAGCGCCCACGAGGGATCGTCACTCATCCTATTGGATTCGCAGCATGGTCAGGCCAGCCTTCCGCCAATCATGGTGAGTCCGCTGCAGGACAAGCCACGTCAGGCCTACACCGGCCTGCAGCTCGAGCAGGCTGCGCGTCTCCGCAACCAGCGCCACCTCTCCTCGGGTTGTCGCCATCATGGGAACAACTGGATGAGCATCTAATAACCTTGAATGGAGAGCTTGTTGCCCTCCCCGATGGTTGGAGGGTAGCCGGGAGTGGTTCGATCCGGTTGGCGCCTGGTCCGAGGGGTTCTCTCTCGCGGGCGCGACCTTTGCCTGCCCGGTGCCTCGCCTTGCAAGGGACGCAACGCGGGCAAGGCCGAAGCGTCCGGCGTTGAAAGTTGTCCGGGCGCCGAGTTCGCCGGCGAGCCGGTGATGGATTGGAGCGTTCTACCGCTTGAGGAACAGACGGAATTTCCCACTGTGGAAGACTTCCAAGAGTCCGTGAACCTGCACCCAGGAAGAGGGACAGGATTGGCAGATCACAGCACACGGTGTGAAGTCCTGGGTGGCATAGCGGGCGGAAGGCGTGCCACCCACGAGCCATTCGAGTTGGACGCCGGACCGAGGAGCGCCGAGCAGCACCCAGAGCGGATACTCCGCCGCGTTTCCGCCGAGAGCCAGCCCAACGCGCCGGCAGTCGGCGCGCTGAATTTCGCGGACCATCTTCTCATACGGTATTTCGAGGAACTTCGCTCCCGAGAAATACAGCTCCATGCGCGGAGTCTGCAAGATGCCGGGGGGTGAATCCTCGGCAGATGCGAGCAGGGGACGGGGACGGAGGCTGATCAGACACGGCAGGGAGCCGGCTACCAGGAACAAGGCCAGCACAAGTACACCTGGCTGACCGACGAGCTCGGACATCACGACCCCGGCCAAGGGAGCCAGGAGGACGAAGAACGGCAAGTGGTAGCGGCTGCCAAAGACCTGCCACTGAAAAAGCCAACTGAAGGCGAGGAACGTCCCGAGGACCACCAGCGCGTACCCCAACACTGCCGGGTTGAAACGGCGCCTCCGGACGACTAGCAACCCAAAAACCACCGCACCGAGTGTCATCTGGAGCGGATTGCCCACCCTGGTCTCAATCGTCGTCGGCGCGTTGACTTCAAAGTCGCTGTGGGCAGTCGTCCGCGGGTCACTGATGTCCAGGCCGATCAGCCGATGGACGGCATCGATGCCCAAGTACATCGCCTTGTTGATATACGGATTGGGGGTCCCCAGATGCAGCGAGGCATTGCGCAGGACGTTCGAAAGCAAGCCCCGGAGATCCCGCACCTGGTTGAGGTGGATCGCCGTTTCTCCCGCTTCGAAGGGTCCGCCGAATGTCGCCACCGTCCTTGAAAGGTAGCCCGCATTGATGAGGAGGACCAGGAGGACGGCAAGCAATCCCCCCTGGATCGTCTTCCACGCGCCCGCTCGCCGTAGGAGCACGCCTCCCGCCGCCAGAGCAAAGGGCAGCAGGTAGGCGAGGGCTGTCGGTTTGGTCAGAATCGCCAGGCCGGCCGCCAGCGAGAGGTAGATCGTCGAAGCCATGTCCCAGCCTGCCTGCGCCAGGCTCAGGAGCTCGACGGCAAGACAAACCATCCAGAAGGCAACGACGATGTCGTTCATGGTGCTCGAGGCTTGCGCCAGGGCCATCGGCAGAGTGGCAACGAACACCGCAGCCAGCCACTGCCCGATCGGCTTCGCGCCAAGGCGGGCCGCCAAAGCACTCCCACCAACGACACAGCCCGCAAGCGCGAACCATGAGACGAAATTGGACAACCGATCCCCTTGCGCAAGGACATAGAGTTGCAGGACGGCCATCTCCGACATCGGCGGGCGGCTGTTCTGGTTTTCGATCCCGGTGGCGAACTGCGCTACGGATTGGTCTTGCGCCCAATGTGCCACCCGGCTCATGTGGTAGTTGAGCGAATCCCACGTTTGCGGAGGGGCTTGCCAGGCCACCAGCGCGCTGATCCCGAGAATCACGGACACAACGACGAGGAGAAGCCTGGCAGAGTGCGCCACGGGCACACGCACGCGCGGCGCGAGTCGTACACCGATCCGGCGCGCCCGAAGGATCGCAGCAAGCCATGCAGCCAGGGCCGCCGCAGTCCAGGCGATACCCAGGTTGGCTTGCGTGATGGCGTGCCCGAGGCTGAGCAATTCGCTGAACGCCACAGCCAACAATCCCCAGATGATGCCGGCACGCAATTGGCGATGACGAGAATCCACCTGAGGAGAAAGGACGAGGAGCAAGCGTTCGATCCCCGCGAAGGCGAGCAGGGGGAGCACGATCATCCGGATGCACCTCTCCGCCACTCCACGATCACTCGTCGGCCTCCGGCCGATAGCCCTCACCCGCAAAGAGTCTGGCTCTGCCAGATTGCTGTATCAGCGGCAACCCATGCACTTGCTCAAGATTGCCGCACACCGTGCACAGGATAGCGCATGGGGCAAACTCGCGATCGACATACCTCGTCAAGGAAGGGAGCGGATCCACGATCTGAATCTCGACGCCTTCGATCCGCCGCTGCAGAGTCCACCAAAACAAATACTCGAGATCTCCGGAATCGATCTTCAGGCCCACCTGCCGGCAGCCTGCGTTGTCAATCGCCTGCGCCAATGCAGCGTAACGGTCCGCCAGAGCGGGGGCGCTGGCGAAGAGGAGGTCGCTCGCCTCGGCTTTGAGGACGCTGTCGACACGCGTCGGCCAGGGGGTCATGCCGATCAGGGGTCGGGTGTTGTTCAAAAGCACCCATGGGAGGCAAAGCAAGAGGCATCCCACGGAAAGCAGATTGGCCATGCGTGGCCGCAACAGGCGCGCAAGCACCGCGGCCGCGCCTGGAGCCCAGAGCACGAAGAAGGGCAGCTGATAGCGGATCCCGAAATACACGCTGCCACGCTTCAGAACCAGGGGAAGCACCAGAAACCCAAAGAAGGAGCAGGCCAGGTAGATGGCCAGGGGTCCCCCCGCCAATCGTTTGCGGAAGAGGATGACTGCCAGTGCGATCAACAAGTACAGAAGCAGGTGAAGGGGATTGCCGGCGGTGTCCTCGTGGTTCCATGCAGCACCCTGGAGGGAGGCAATCGTGCTCTCACCGAAGATGGCAGGGAATGATTCTAGGAGTCGTTGCAGAAGTTGGTTCACGGCGAAGGAAGGCGTGATCAGATTTAGCGCGGCCGCGCGGGCGACACGTGCCACCCCCCAGGTCATGCCCGCCCTGATCGAGCGCAACGCCGCAGTGCCCTCCGTGCTTGCCCCCTCAGTTGCGGATGGCAAGCTTTCCAACGTGACCGCTGTGAGGATGAACTTGACGTCTCCCACGGGTGTCCCGTAGGTGACCGCGTTGCGCGTCAGGTAGGGTAGATTCACGGCGAGCGCCAAAAGCATGGATACCAACACAGCCAGCATCGCCTGCCGTCCGCCGGATGATCTCCAACGGCCGACCAGATACCAAACAAGGAAGAGCGGCGTGAATAGAAGCGTTGTCGCTTTGGTGAGGAGCGCCAGGCCCAGCGCCAACCCGACGGCGATCGGCATCCAGTGGTCCGATGCCTGGCGCAGGCTGGAGAGCACGGCATACCCCAAGCCGAGCAACCAGAGAGCCGCGACCAGATCGTTCTGGGTGCTGGTGGACTGCAGCAGGGCCATGGGCAGACTGAGGACCAGGGCGGCGGCCAAAAACTGGAATGGCCGGCTGGCGCCCAGCAACGCGGCAACGCCGGAGGCGAGGATAAGGCTGGCGGCCAGGGCAGACCACTGCACAAGATTGACCAGCCGGTCTCCCCCCCACAGGACATACAGGTTGAGGGCAGCCAACTCCGCCCAGGGAGGCATGCTCAGTTGATGTTGGTAGACCGCGGCGTAGTGGCTCAGGCTCCCGTTCTGCGCCCAGTGGGCCACGCGGGCCATGTGGTAGAGCAGCGAGTCGACATTGTTCGGCGGTGAAACAACCGCCACCACGAAGAGCGTCGCCCAGACGGCGGCGATCCCCGCCGCCAGCACCCCTTCCACTGGGGTGAGATCGAGGCGATAGGCCCGCACCCGCGCCACGGCGATCCGGAACAATCCCCGACGCTGACACCACGCGGCGAGGCATGCCACGATTACAGCCCACGCGGCGGCCAGTGGAGCCTGGCGGATCCCATCGACCAGACTCAACCCTTCCAGAACAAGGATCAGGATCGTTGCCCAGGTCACCAGCGCCAGCAAGAAGGCGCGCCGCCAACGCGTTGCCATCTCCGGCACCCGCGTCTCTCCACCGGCAAAGAGAAGCCACAACAGGATAAACGCCAGGCAGGGGAGGACCGTCAACATCCTTCGCCGCCTTTGGATCGAATGCGGATCACGGTTATCGTGCGCCGTCTTACCATCATGCGGACGCCCGATGAAGTGATTTTCTCGGCCTCACTCGGTGCTCAAGCGGGCCGTCGCCCCGCCATCCACTACGATGGATTGCCCTGTGACAAAGGACGACTGCCCTCCATCCGCCAGCCAGAGAATCGCACGCCCGATCTCCACCGGTTCGCC
>Ga0299915_10003860_pt1 | contig 10850 bp, 9 predicted proteins | sample RVTome_13_FD_200263 | JGI IMG/M metagenome (GOLD analysis project Ga0299915, IMG submission 200263) | Soil microbial communities from uranium-contaminated site in the Upper Colorado River Basin, Wyoming, United States - RVT92D227 (version 2) ... | reverse complement strand
CGAGCTATGCAGCCCATATACAAGCCCGCAGGGATAGACTCCGAGAGCGGCAACAGGCAAGCCAGGAACAAAGAATGACCGCAGGAGGCGGCGGCAATCAAATTGTTGCCGCATACCTCAGAAGCAAAAACATCGACTTTACGATGAACAGGCTTCTTCAGATCGAAGGTAAGACGATCAGCGCCGACTTCCAGCTTACCGACAGGAACGTCATCGTCAAGTACTGGGACCCGGTTGCGATATTGGCCCTGGATCACCAGGCGCAATACAGGAAGCTGGCGTATGAGAATTACCTGAAATCGTGGAAGGACTTCTGCGGGCAATATCAACGCGCGGGCGGAAAGATCTATTCAATCGTCTCGGCGGACTCCGCGGAAATACTTGCCAAGCTGGCGGATTGCAGCGACCTGAACGGCCAGGTAACAACCTACGCGCTTGCTCAAGACAACGCCTCGACCGTAGAGAGGCAGTGACGCCGACCCGCGTGCTCTGCAAACGTGTAGCTGCCTGACACTTGCCGGTTTAGGTGACCGGCTCAGGGCATTTTGGAAGCGAACCGGTAGTCTCCCGATGCTACGGCAAAGACAGCTTCGTTTCCTTCCAATCGCAGGTAGCGCACACCTTCAGCGCTGCCGGCGGGCCGTCCGCTTTCCGTGACGCTCTCGGCGCCGCCGGACGGCACATAGACGGTCGCAGTCGCATTGGCGGGGATAGTCACGTTCAGCGTGAAGGCGCCTCCACTAAGGCGCCAGTCGCTGACGATTTTGCCGTTGATGCAATCGTAGGTTGCCTTTGCACTGGTGATGCCGCCGGGCCTGGGGCGGATGATAATCTTGCGATAGCCCGGCCCGTCGGTATCAATGCCAGCCACGGTATTGAAAAGCCACCGGCCCACCGAGCCGAACGCGTAGTGGTTGAACGAATTCATGCCCGGCGTTTGAAAGCCCTTCTCTTGCGTCCAGCCGTCCCAGCGCTCCCAGATGGTCGTGGCGCCGTTCCTGATGCTGTATCCCCAACTGGGGAAGGTCTCGTTCAGAAGCAGCCGGTAAGCCACGTCCAGATGCCCCGTTCGGGTAAGGCTCGGCAGCAGGTAGCTGAGCCCCACGAACCCGGTGGATAGATGCCAGTCCTTTTCCCTGATGGCTTCGACGAGGCGCTGGGCGGCGCGGGCGCGTTTGGCTTCGGGCAGCAGGTCGAAATACAGGGCCAGCAGGTAACAGGTCTGTGTCTCGCCTTTGATGCGGACGTCCTCGGTGACATAAGCCTTATTGAAAGCCTCTTTGATTTGCTCGAATAGCGCTCGATATTGTTCAGCCTCGTCTTCCCTGCCGAGCACGCCGGCGGTCTGGGCGACGAGGTTGGTGCTGTAGGCGAAATAGGCGGTGGCGATAACGTCCTTGGGGGTGTCCGAGGCGATGGAGACCCAGTCGCCGTAACCGTGGGCGGGCCGCAGCAGGTCTTTGCTGTTGGTCTGCAGGTACGCGATCCACTTCTTCATGGATTCGTAGTGTTTTTCGAGGACCCGCTTGTCGCCATAGACTTGGTAGATCGTCCAGGGGCAAATCACGCCGGCGTCGCCCCAGGCCGGGACGCCGCTGCCCATCGCCACCTTATGCGGCGCGACATCGGGAAACGCACCTTCTTTTGTCTGGGCGTCCTTAAGGTCCACCAGCCACTTGGTGAAAAACGCCGCGACGTCCATGTTGTAGGTTGCCGTGCGGATGAAAATCTGGGCGTCACCCGTCCAGCCCAGGCGCTCATCACGCTGCGGACAGTCAGTTGGGATCTCGATGAAATTGCCTCGCTGGCTCCAAACGATGTTTCTGTAAAGCTGATTGACCATCGGGCTGGAGCACTCGAAGGCGCCGGCCGGCGGCGTATCCGAATGCAGCACGACACCGGTAATCGCGCCGAGGCCGGGTTTGCCCGGATAGCCGGTGAGTTCCACGTATCGAAAGCCGTGAAACGTGAAGCGAGGCTCCCAGGTTTCTTCGCCGCTTCCTTTGAGAACATAGGTATCGGTGCAGCGAGCCTCACGAAGGTTTTCGGTATAAATTGTACCGTCGGGGTTGAGCATTTCGGCAAATCGCAGGACGACTTTCGTCCCGGGCTTGCCGCGGACCTTCAAACGGACCCAGCCGGCAAAATTCTGGCCCATGTCGAACACATACGCGCCTGCCTTCGGTTCGGTAACTTTCTTCGGGTCGATCTGAACGGTCTTCTGAACCGTTACGCCGGGATAGGCTTGAAGCTGGCCTTCGATCCTGTCGGTGACCGCCACCGGCTGCCAGTCCGAATCGTTGAGCCAATACGCGCACCAGTCCGGCATCTCCCTGGCGCCGTCGTAGGTCTCGCCCATCAGGAAGTCCGCTTCGAGGAGCGGGCCATACGCGGCCTTCCATGATTTGTCGGTCGCAATCGTTTCTGTGGTGCCGTCGGCGTATTCGATTTCGAGCTGCACGCACAGCCGGGGTTTGTCGCCGTAATGCTCGCGCTTCTTGCCGAAGCCTACGTAGCCGGCGTACCAGCCATCGGCCAGGATCACTCCGATGGCGTTGCCGCTTTTTGTCAGCATACCGGTGACGTCGTAGGTCTGGTAGTACACTCGCTTGGTGTAGTCGGTCCAGCCGGGCGTGAGATAATCTTTTCCCACGCGATTGCCGTTGATATGCAGCTCGTAGAGCCCGAGGGCCGAGGCATAAACAGTTGCGCGCCTGACGGGCTTATTCACCACGAAGGCTTTACGCAGATAAGGTGGCGGGGGCAAAACCAGCTCCGGCTGCGCGGGTAGTCCCCACGGGCTGTCCCCAAACCGCGCGATCTGTTTCGAATCGGACCACATCCGGTCGTCGAAATCCGGCTGCTGCCAGCCGGTCTGTTCAACGGCGGAAGCTTTCCATGAATGATCGATCGAGACGCTTATGGGATCGCCCGTCTCAAACTCGATCAATAGCCTGCCGGCAAGCCCCGCCGGGTTGGGGGAATTTCCCTGGTTCGCTACGGCAATGGCCAGCACATTTGTCCCGGGCAAGAGATTCCCGGTGACATCGAGCACCTGAACCGACTGCCAGCCTTTGGCTTTGCCCGCCTCCCGGCCATTGATATAGAGTGTGGCCTCGTTGTCGGCCACCAGCGCAAAACGCCCCTGCTTGATTTTCCCCTCCGACGGGATTTCAACGGTGCGCCTGAAGTACCGTGTGGCAATCGCAGCGCTCTTGCGAGGTTCGGCCTCGTCAAACCAGATCCAATCACCTGCTTCGAGGTTCACTGCAACGGGCTTTTCTTTGGTGTAAGTCTCTGGCGGGTCCGCGTCGTAGCCGATCCATTTAGCCTGCCAGTCTTTCGGGTCGAGAAGTCCGATGGTCCACGTCGCCGGCTCGCTCCATGCCGAGACTCTGTCGTCCTGATCCCATATCCGCACCTTCCAGTAGCAGCGCATGCGCGACGCGAGCGGCGTGCCTTCGTACACCACCTGGCTGGTTTGGTCGCTACTGACTTTACTCGTGTCCCAAAGGTCGCCGATGTCCCGCGTGAGGCTTTGTTCGCTGCCGGCCACAAGAATCTGGTAGGCGCTCTGCTTTTGAGACCGCCGCCGGCTGTCCAGGATCCAGCTGAGCCGGGGTCTGGTCACGTCGATGCCTAACGGATCGACCCGGTACTCGCAACGCAAGTACTTGACCGTTGTTTGCGAGGGGGCAGTTTCGTCACCTACTTGTACGGCGCCCTTGTTCATACAGCCTGGGCCAAATAGGAGCAAACAGACGGTTGCTGTGGCAGATATGAGTTTGACCTTGTTCATACCAGTCATCCTTTCCTCAAAAGGCGGATGCTCGATACGTGGCACGGGCTTCCAGCCCGTGAAGACACGGCCAAGATGGCCGTGCCACATCAAGTATCAAGAATCAGAAATCGAGGAACCGCCGTAGATGAAGCGCATCCGGCCGACGTTGGGAATGACACCGAACGGAAATCTCGCGACCGGCTTGAATCCGCTGGGCCAATAGACAAACAGCGCCTTGCCGACCAGGTAGTCTCGCGGCACGGTCCCGACACGGTAACGGGACAAACCCCTATTCGCCAGGCCCGCCCTGTTCCACCATCTGCCGTCCTCGCTGTTGGGGCTATTGTCGCCCAGCACAAAAAACTGATCTTCCCCCAGGACAAAGGGGGAATCCTCCGTCGCCCTGCCATCGCCTCTGCTGTTGGCAAACTTGGCCGCGGTGTAGTGAATGTCCCTGAATATCCCGATGTGGGAAAGTGTCAGTTTGCCCGAGCCGAAAATTTCCACCTGCGGCTGGCGCTCTTCCTGGATGGGCCCCGCGCTGCCCGGCTCGCGTCCCAGGTCGCAGGTTAATTTATCGCCGCCGACGTCAAACACCATCTCGTGGTCAACGTTGGCGAACCTGACGGGAACGGATTTGTTGACGGCGGGTGGCTCAATGGACTTTCTGGCTAATTCGATTGCTTCACGGCCTTCCTCTTGCCTGGTGATAACCATTTCGCCGCGATAATCCACCCACGCTTTGTAGTTGGTTTGATACTTGCTCAGAGCGATCCCGATGGATCCCTGTGAATCCGCCGCCCGAGCACAGAAACGCACCATCAGGTCGCTGCAGTACGGCATATAGTTGTACGTGTCGATGTCGTCGTAGGCATAAGTCGCGCGGAAGTCGTTGCCGATCGACGTATCATAGACGAGCGAATGAACCTGGCCAGCCTGCCCCCCGGCTGAATCCAGACGAAAGACGGTCGGGCGGTCGCCATCGGTTGCCCATCTCGAATCGTTGAGATTCTTGAACGGCTGCCCCCACGGGTGACCGTTGAACGAGCCTTCACCGGGCTGGACGGGCTGATAGTCGTTCTCATAGACCGGCATCCACAGCTCATTCTGGACCTTGGGCGGCTTTCGGGCGATTCGGCCGTTGATATAGATGTCCCCGTCGATAATCTGGACGCTTTCGCCGGGAAGGCCGATCAGCCTTTTGATGTAGTTTATTGTGGGTTCGGGCGGGTTCTTGAATACGATCACGTCCCATCGCTTGGGCTCAAAGAACTGGTAGATACATTTGAGGACCAGTATACGATCGCCGTTCGCCACCGGCATTACCTGGTTGCTTGTCAGTTCGTCGCCACACCGCGGGCAATGAGTGCGCGGCCCTTGGGCGTCGCGGCCCGGGCCGTTGTCCCGGTCGTTTCCGTTCTTGCTTGCGAAGGCGCGGGAATCATACGATTGCCTGCACCGGCGGCAAATAGTCTGAGACGGGTACCGGCCGCAGCTTGGGCAGCGCGTGATGGGCACGGGAACATCGTTCGCCGGGACCGTATCCTCGCCCAGGCCATAATCGCCCGGCACGAAACCATACTCATACTTGTGCCCGCACTGCGGGCACGCCAGCCGGAAATGGGCCCCCTTGAGGGTGTCGGCCATACTGCCGGTCGGGATGCGAAACGCCTCCATGACGAATGCCCTGAAGACAAAGGCCAATATGAAGGCGGTGATAAGCCATTCGAAAGTATTTGCGATTTCCATCGCCCTGTCTTTCTTTTTTTCCGCTGGCTTACCGGAATCGCCCTTATCGCTCTTGTCTGAAGAAGACATAAATCCCAATCCTGTTTTTCAGGTGAACGTTGCGCCCTTTGTTCCAGAGCAGACACAAACAAGTAATTATGCCCACAAACTCCTCGATGGTCAACCCAGTAGTTTGGGCCTTGTGTTATTTTCCGTGGACGTTCCTCAATGCGGCCGTGCAAACCAGGTTATTTGAAAAGGGCCTCGCGGGTGGATTCTCGGCCGGCAATCTTTCCATCCGATCCCCGTTCAATACCTTTGCCCGCCGCGGGGCGGTTGCCGGCGAATTTCCCTGTGTCTGAAACCATGCTGAAAAATTTTCTTTGAATCGGGAAGAATTTCGGCAAAAATCCCTTGCCGTGTCGAAGTCTTTGCGGTATAGTGAGTTGCAGTTTTTTGGAAGTTGTGCTTTGCGGGTTGGCTTTGCTGTCGAACAGGGGAATTAGTACCTCGCAAAGCGCGCGGGAGCAGTTGCTTGTATCTTACAAGGCGGGCTGAGGTGCGTGGTGAGGCTGTCGGATAACCCGAGAAAGTTGATTCGTTATGCAGCAGCTTCTGCAACGAGAGAAAGAATCCAGTTTCCTAAAAGCTCTTTCCTGAAGTGAGGAAGTCTATGGCAACAATTACGAAGAAAGAACTGATCGACCGGATTGCAGAGCAGACACAGGCGAAAAGAGTGACAGTCAAGTACATTATCCAGGCATTCCTCGATGAGATGACGAGGGAGCTGTGTGACAATAACCGTTTGGAGTTCCGAGACTTTGGTATCTTCGAGACCAGGACGAGAGCCGCGCGAGTGGCGCAGAATCCCAAGACGCTTGCGCGCGTTGAGGTGGCTGCGAAGCGCACGGTCAAGTTTAAGATGGGCCGGCTCATGCGGGAACATTTGTGCGCCCCCGCCGTGGAGTCGGCCAAGGCGAAATAAATGTACGGGTCAAGAAGCCGTTGCCCACACTGCCCTGCGGCGTTTGCGATGACGGGCCGGGAGCTGTAGTGCATTGTGCGGCGCGGACCGAATAGTCTGTGTTGGTTAGCATAAGGAGCGTTCTATGTCAGACGGAAAAGTCAAGTGGTTTAACCCGCGAAAAGGGTATGGATTCATCGCTACCGCTGATGGCCGTGATATTTTCGTCCACTACTCAAGTATTTCAGGTGATGGATATAAAACTCTTGTTGAAGGCGACTCTGTTACTTTTGAGATCGTCGAGGGAGAAAAAGGGCTCAGAGCTGAGAACGTCGTTGCCGGTTCGGCGCCAGAGGGCGCGGATGCCTCGTAAGGCCGCTTTCTTGTTTCGGGCCTGAGGGGCGGATGGCAAGCACGCCCGGCCTTGCCGTTCCCTCACTGCCTGATCCAACCCCGGAACGATAGCAGAAATATTCAGTGGTCTTATGCCGCCCGAAACCCGGCTTCAACTGTTGGAGTGTTCGACATTTCCCCCGTCAGACAGGTAACTGAAACGCTCGATATGGGACATGAGAACCGTGATTGCAGGAGAATATCAATCGAGTTTGGACTGTAACGTGCTTGTGCTGAACAAGCATTATATGCCGATTCGCATCGTTGGAGCCAGGCGAGCGTTTTCTTTGTTGTTTCGCGACCTTGCGGAGGTGGTAGCACTCGAGGAGGGCAGGTATTCCAACTACGACTTTCAGAGCTGGTGCGAGGTTAGCCAGTTCAAACGGCATTTCGAGCCTGACGGGCACGATTGGGTCTCGACGATAAACTTCTATATCGCCGTGCCGCGGATCATTCGCCTGCTGTTCTACGACCGTCTGCCCCGAACGGAAGTCAAATTCAATCGCCGGAACATCTTCGCCCGCGACAAGAACCGGTGCCAGTACTGCGGCAAACGCTTCCCGACCAGCGAGCTGTCGCTCGACCACGTTATCCCGCGAACCCTGGGCGGCAAGACCGTCTGGGAGAACATCGTTTGCGCCTGCGCCGCGTGCAACGTTAAGAAAGGCGGGCGGCTGGCGGAGCAGGCCGGCATGAAGCTCATCCAGAAGCCCGTCAAGCCAAAGCACAACCCGCTCGTCCACGTCCACCTCGGCCACGAGCGCTACCAAAGCTGGAAACAGTTCCTCGACCACGCCTACTGGTCGGTCGAGCTAAGATAGCGCCATCGGCGACTGACGGCCGGCATAATCACCCGCTACCTGGCTCGAATCATTCCATCGCGGCTTCGGCTTTGGTCGTGGTCGGCTTGGGCGCGCTGAACTTGGTCACCTCGAGGGCCTCCATCTCATGTTCGGACAGGCTCGGATCCATAATGATTCGGGGCGTGATGAATACGACCAGCTCGGTGTTCACCGTCGCTTCACCCTCGAATCGGAACAGATGGCCGAGTATGGGGATGTCGCCCAGCACGGGCACCTTGTTGACCTGCTGGCTGGTTTCCTTTTTCTTCAAACCGCCCAGGACGACCGCCTGACCATCTTTGACCAGTGCGACGGTCCGGACTTTGCGCGTATCGACAACCGGGACGTTGCTGGACGAGACTGTGACCCGCTCCACGAGAACGCTGAATTCCGGCGCGATGAGCAATCGCAGCATGTCGTTTCTTGCCACGTGCGGCGTGACGACCAGCTTGACCCCGACGGTTTTGAATTTCACCGATTCGGTGACGCTGCCCGATGTTATGGTTTTTTCCACGTATGGGTGTTCGGTCACGATATCGAAAGTGGCCTCCACGTTGTCAACGACCAGTATTCTCGGATTGGCAAGAAGCTTGGCATTGATGTTTTCCTTCTCGGCTCTCAACTGGGCGTCGATGTTAACGTGTCTGTCTAGTATTCCAAAGCGAAGGAATCCCAACGTGGCATCGGCGGTTTTGCTCGTTGGGCCTTCAAAACCAGCGATTACGGCCGGCTTAGTTATGCTGCTGATGTAGGTGTCGGTGCCGCCTTTATCGACGACAATGTCATCGTTCATTATCAACGAGCTGGAGTTCACGTTGGTTCGCCTGCCAGCGTTCCACTCGACGCCGAGATCGAGATTGTCCTTGCTCGTGATGTCATAGATTCTGACCTCGACCAGGACCTGTGGAATGATGCGGTCGATCTTTACCAGCAGGGCCGTGACCTCCCGGATCTTGCTCTCGGTGTCGGTGACGATGATATGACTTGTGCCCTCGATGGAAGAGACCGAACCCTGGGCCGACTTGAACTTATCCAGGGCCTTGACGACCTGTGTGACGTCGGCGTAGATGATCTCGAATGTCTCGGTGACAAGTCTCTCGTTGATCTCGGGCAGCTCCTCGCGCGGTACGATCCGTATGATGTTTTCACCCGGTATGAAGGCGGCGCCATGCACGTCAAGAATGCTCCGCAAGGCTTCTTCGAGCGATACTTCCGTCAGCGAGACGGTTACATTGCCGGTCACCTTGGGGCTCATGATCAAGTCCACGTCCACCTGGTCGGACAATTGCCTGATGACCGTGGCGATCGGGACCTCATTGACGTCGATACATACGACCTTCTTCATCCGTCTCTCGAGATCGGTCAAGGCTTCTTTCTTCTCTTTATTGTCCGTCGGTTCCGACGGGGCCGCCTGCTCGGTCGGCGCCGGCTGCTCGGCCTGCACGGTTTGTTCTGTTTGCGGCGCCGGCTCATCAGCCTGCCCGGCACGAGCTAAAGTGCCGCAGACACAGATCCCTGCACACGCGGCCGACAAACACAATCGACTGACTCTTATCAGAAGACTTTTCATAACGGCTCCTTTTACAACTCGAATCTTCACGGATATTTTCCCAGCTTATATTTGTGTCGCGTCCTTTTTCATATTCTCACGGCCGCAGATGCGAGCCGCTGTCCACCTGAGAACGATTTTTGTTCTCAGTCGTGTATTTTTTCCACCCACCTTTTGCCATCTCTCTCAAACTCGACGCCGTCTCTGAGTATCTGTACCACGGTGGCGCTGCCCACTTTATGGCCGACATATACGATGTGAGCATTGACCACGGCGGACGGTTTGTCTTTCGAATACACAATGTCGCGGACGTCGAAGGTTCCCGTTGCAGGCTCGGCGACGGTTTGGTTTGGTTCTGCGTTGCTCGTCGCGGCGACTTGCTCCGGAAGTTTTGTCGGGTCCCTCTCCATCGCCGGCAGCGGGTCGGGAACCTGCCAGTCGATTTCATGGCTTGACTTGGCTGTTGCAACGACCGGCGTGCCATCGTCCGTCGCTGCCTGCGTCTGGCGCGGAGATGTGCTGAGGACCTGCCGGAACATAAAAATCATGACGATTGCCAGAACCGGCACTAATATCACCATAGCTTTTTGCCTGGTGGGGCTGACCCCCGGTTTTGGCGGAAAGAGTCTGTCGTTAATCTGTTGCCAGAGACTCGGGCTGGCCTGCTCTGCCACCAGAGCGGCCTTATGCGGTTTGGCCGGCGCCGCTTCCTTCAGCGGCTTCTCGGGGCTGTCGGGCTTCTTGTGTGTGGGATGCTGAAGCATCTGGCGGTCCGGAGATGCGGGTTTTGGCCGGGCCTGGGCCGGGCGATCCGGCGTGGCATTGTCCGACGGCTCGTCGCCCTGATGCAGTGTCCTCAGCAGAGAGCTCTGCGGCGACTGACGACCCGCGGATGCTGGCCGTGCAGAGGCGCCGGGCGCAGCATTCGATGCCGGTGTCCCGGCTGTTTGCTGGACGCCGCCGTTCTGCGGAAGAGGCACCCCTTTGAAAACGGATGAGACCTTTTTCTGCAATCCGGCCTTGTTGTTTTCAAGCTCTGCCATCGCTTATCTCCTGACCAGGGCCTCCCGGTTGATTGTCTGCTCAGCCCATGCCTTGCCGTTGATGATTTCCTCCGCCAGGGCCCTGTATTCTACAGTGGCCTTGTTCTGAGGCGCATAGATCTGGACCGGCTCGCCCGCGCTCGGGGCTTCAGCAAGTTTAACACTTCTGTGGATCACCGTATCAAAGACCAAATCGCCGAAGAATTCGCGCATCTGCTGTTGGATTTGCCTGCTGAGCAGCGTATTGTCCTCAACAAACGTCAGCAATATCCCCAGGATGCGCACGAAGCAGGGGCGGTAGCGCTCTTTAATAATGTTCGCCGTCTCGAGCAACTGCTTCAGACCTTCTATCGCATAATAATGCACCTGAACCGGCACCACGACGCCGGTGCTGGCGATCAGCGCGTTGAGGGTCAGCAGACCCAGCGACGGCGGACAATCAATGACGCACAGATCGTATTTGTTGGCGACCGCTCGGAGTTTCTCGCTCAGGATGAATTCTCTGCCCGGGACGCCGGTCAGATCGAGCTCGGCGCCCGAGAGCAGGACG
>Ga0299915_10003859_pt1 | contig 10850 bp, 9 predicted proteins | sample RVTome_13_FD_200263 | JGI IMG/M metagenome (GOLD analysis project Ga0299915, IMG submission 200263) | Soil microbial communities from uranium-contaminated site in the Upper Colorado River Basin, Wyoming, United States - RVT92D227 (version 2) ... | reverse complement strand
GGGCTGGACCCCACCATGGTGATCGGGGGGAGGCTCAATAGCTTGGGGAGCAACGCCCGGCTCGGGGAGGGGGAATTTCTGGTGGCTGAGGCCGACGAGAGCGACGGCAGTTTCCTCACGTTGTCCCCCACCATCGCCATTGTCACCAATATCGATCCCGAGCACCTGGACTACTATGACGACATCGAGCATCTCAAGAGGACCTTTTTGGAGTTCATCAACAAGGTGCCTTTCTACGGGAGCTCCATCCTCTGCCTCGACCATGAAAACATCCGCGCCCTTATCCCCTGGGTGGACAAGCGGTACATCACCTACGGCCTCGATTCAGAGGCGAACCTGCGCGGGCAGGCCATAAGACCCGACGGGTGGGGTATCGCATTCGAGGCCTCCTGGCAGGACCGAGCAGTGGGAGAGGTGAGGCTCAGGATGCCGGGGGTCCATAACGTATCCAATGCCTTGGCCGCCATCGCCTGCGGTCTCAAGCTGGACATAGGGTTTCGCCTGATCCAGGAGGCCCTGGAAGGCTTTACCGGCGTCCAGAGGCGGTTCCAGCTCAAGGGGGAAGATGCCGGGGTAACCGTCATCGACGACTATGCCCACCATCCTGTAGAGATCCGGGTCACCCTGGCAGCTGCCAAGGGGCTGGGCAAGGGGCGGGTCGTCGCCCTGTTCCAACCCCACCGATACTCGAGGACGAGAGACCTCTTCGAAGGGTTTATCTCCGCCTTCGCTGAGGCCGATATACTCTTCATCACGGATATCTACCCGGCGGGGGAAGACCCCATCCCGGGGGTAACTGCCAAGGCCCTTGTTCAGGAGATCGAGAAAAAAGGAGGCATCGAGGTCCACTACGTCCCTGACAGGGAGAGATTGGTCGGGGAGATTATACCTTTGGTGCGGCCCGGGGACATCGTCATGACCTTGGGCGCGGGCAACATCTGGGAGGTATCTGAGGGCATCGTGGAAGCCTTGAAGAAGGGGTCTGCATGACCAACAACTGCCTGGAGCGGGGTATCAGAAAAAACGGCTTCAAGGGGGCAATCCGGCGGGGGATCCCCATGAGCGAGATCACCTCCTTCAGGATCGGCGGGCCGGCCGACCTCGTCCTCTATCCCCGAGACCTGGAAGAACTCAACATCGTGAGGGCCCTGTGCCGGGACCAGGGGTTCTCATACCTCCTGCTCGGTAACGGGACAAATCTCCTCGTGGCCGACAAGGGTGTGCGCGAGCCCCTGATAAACCTCTCCCATGGGTTCAAAGAGATCAAAAAACAGGGGCACAAGGTCATGGCCGGGGCGGGTGCCGGGCTCCCCCAGCTGCTCAATTTTTGCGCGGCGAACGCCCTCGGCGGCCTCGAGCCGCTGGCCGGCATCCCCGGTACGGTGGGGGGCGGAATACGGATGAATGCCGGAAGCTGGGGCGTGGAGATAGGAGACATGATCTCCTCCCTGTTGGTCATGGATGGTGCGGGAGAAACCAGGTGGGTGAAACGGGATCACGTGGCATTTGGCTACCGGAGCATAGACCTTCCGGCTGAAGATATCATCCTCCAAGGGGAGTTCGCCCTGCGCAAGGGGAAAAGGGATGAGATCAAGAATCGGATGGAGGAGTTTCTGCGGAAAAAAAAGGAGACGCAACCCCTGTTTCAGCCCAGCGCCGGCTCGATCTTCAAAAACCCGCCGGATATACCGGCTGGTCGGTTGATCGAAGAGGCGGGGTTAAAGGGTACGCGCAGGGGAGACGCCATGATCTCGCCCCTGCACGCGAACTTCATCGTCAATATGGGGGCTGCCCGGGCGCGGGATGTCTTGGGGCTGATAGAATTGATCCGGCAGCGAATCTATAAAGAAAAAAGGATCAAGCTTGAGCTGGAGGTGCTGATCATCGGTGAGCAAGCATTGGCGTAACAAGCGCATCGGGGTGGTGATGGGCGGGATCTCCCGTGAACGGGAGGTATCCTTGAAGACCGGCAGCGCCATGTTGAAGGCCCTGCAGGAGGGTGGGTACCAAGCCGTGGGGATTGAGGTATCCGCCGATATCGTCCAACGCCTCCTGGAGGAGCGGATAGATGTGGCCGTTATCGCCCTGCACGGCCGGTGGGGTGAGGACGGAACGGTTCAGGGACTTCTTGAGCTGCTGCGGATACCCTACACCGGCTCCGGGGTGCTGGCCAGCGCACTGGCCATGAACAAGATCAAGGCCAAAGAGATCTTCCTCTACCACGGCCTCCCCACACCGGAGTTCATCTGCCCCCCTGAGGGAAAAGAAGTGGAGGAGCCGTCCTTCCCTCCCCCCTGGGTGATCAAACCGGCTTCAGAGGGATCGACCATAGGGATCGATATCGTCATGGACCGAAAGGGGCTGCAGCAGGCCGTGAGAAGCGCCAGGGGCTATGATCATGAGGTCCTTGTCGAGCGCTTCATCAAGGGAAAGGAGCTCACCGTGGGGATCCTCAAGAAGGAGCCCCTGCCGATCGTCGAGATAGTCCCCTTGGGAGGTTTTTACGACTACCAGGCAAAGTATACGCCGGGGCAGACGGAATATATCTGCCCCGCGAGGATCAGCGATCGACAACAGGAGGAGGTCAAGGGATTAGGCCTCAGGGCCTATCATGCCCTCGGCTGCAGCGGCTGTGCCAGGGTGGATCTCCTCCTGAGCGAAGAAGGGGAGGCCTTTATCACCGAGGTAAATACCCTGCCCGGGATGACGGAGACAAGCCTCGTGCCCAAGGCAGCTGCCCAGGTGGGGATCTCCTTTCTTAAGCTCGTGGAGATCATCGTGGAGGAAGCCTCCATGAAGATCGAGGAGGGTGCGGGATGAAAAAGGGAAAGAAGCTATTCTTGATAGGAATAGGGGTGGCCCTCATCGCCTTTATCTGGGGTCTGGAGAGGGGTACCCGGCTTTTGCTCGCCTCCCAGCTCAAGCTGGATAAGATCGAGGTGCAGGGATGCCTGCGCACGGACCCCCAGCAGATCATCAAAGCCGCCTCCGTGTCGCCCGAAACGCCGATGCTCGACCTCAGGCTGAGGAAGATCTCCCAGCGAGTCGAGGAGCTTCCCTGGGTCAGATCGTGTGTGGTGCGCAGGGTATTACCGGACACCCTGTCGTTACAGGTCATCGAGAGAAATCCAATTGCCCTGATCCGCCTCGATAAGCTCTACTACGTAGATGAAGACGGCACGCCGTTTAAGGAGCCCGCACCCGGTGAGGCCCTGGACTACCCCATTGTGACCGGATGGGAGGACGAGGCGTGGAAGCGGGGCGCGAGGAAGGATCTCATCGAACAGGCCCTGTGGTTCATCAGGGAGGTGCAGGATCACCCGTATCTCTCCAAAGAGGGGGTCTCCGAGATCCAATTCAACGAGATCGGCGACCTGACCATATTTACAGTGCAGGGAGGCACGATGATTTATATGCGCGCAGGAGATATGGAGCTCAGGGTACGGCGATTGGAAGAGGTCTGGAAGACGCTCGCAGCGAAACGCCTGCCTGTGCACTATATCCTGTATGAGAGCCCCGACCGCATCGTGGTTGGGCTTGAGAAAAGGGGGTGAAAAGATGGGCAAGAAGGAAGAATACATCGTGGGTCTCGATATCGGGACGACCAAGATCTGCGCCATTGTCGGGGTCCCCACGGCAAAGGCGTTGGATATCATCGGAATCGGCACGCATCCGTCGCATGGTCTCAGAAAAGGCGTGGTGATCAATATCGAGAGCACGGTACAATCGATCAAGCGGGCGGTGGAAGAAGCGGAGCTCATGGCAGGATGCGAGATCACCTCGGTCTTCACCGGCATAGCAGGCGGGCATATCAAGGGGTTCAACAGCCACGGGATCGTCGGGGTGAAGAGCCACGAGGTGTCCGAAAGCGACATGCGGAGGGTCATCGACGCCGCCAGCGCCATCGCCATACCCATGGACCGGGAGGTAATCCATATCCTGCCCCAGGAGTTCATCGTCGACGGCCAGAACGGGATCAAAGACCCCCAGGGGATGAGCGGGGTCAGGCTGGAGGTCAAGGTCCACATCGTTACCGGGGCAGTTACCTCGGCGCAGAACATAATAAAGTGCGCCAATAGGGCCGGCTTGGAGGTCAACGACATCATCCTACAGCAGCTGGCCTCCAGCGAGGCCGCCCTCACCCCCGAGGAAAAGGAGCTGGGAGTCGCGCTCGTCGACATCGGAGGCGGCACCACCGACATCGCCATCTTCCATCAGGGGAGCATAAAACATACCTCCGTCATCTCCCTGGCCGGCGACCACGTTACCGGCGACATCGCCATCGGCTTGAGGACCCCCATCGAAGAGGCGGAGAAGATCAAGAAGAAGCATGGATGCGCCTTGACTGCACTCGTGGGAAAGGACGAACGGGTGGAGGTCCCCGCTGTGGGCGAGCGCGGGGGCAAGGTCATCTCCAGATACACGCTGGCAGAGATCATAGAATCCCGCATGGAAGAGATCTTGTCCCTGACGCATCGGGAGATCGTCAACTCCGGGTACGAAAATGTCATCGCCTCGGGCATCGTCCTCACCGGCGGATCGGCCCTCCTGCAAGGCGTGGCGGATCTCGCCGAACAGATCTTCAGCCTCCCCGTGCGCACGGGGTATCCCCGGGAGATAGGGGGGCTGACGGACATCGTCAAAAACCCCATCTATACCACCGCCGTGGGGCTCGTCCTCTACGGTATGAAGGGCCAGACGAGCGTAGGGTTTGCCCCCGGCGAGAACAACATCTTCGACAAGGTCACGAAGAGGATGAAGGGCTGGTTTAAGGAGTTCTTTTAGGCATGTTGAAGGAGATGATCGAACAGAAAAAAACGGCTGCTATCCTCTGACAAGGGGATGTGAAAGGAGGCTTAAGAGATGTTTGAGCTTGATGAGAATCATGAAATGGGGGCGCGGATAAAGGTGATAGGCGTCGGCGGCGGTGGCTGCAATGCATTAAACACCATGATCGACCTCGAGCTGGAGGGGGTGGATTTCATCGCGGCCAACACCGATGCCCAGGTCTTAAAGATCTCCCAGAGCCCCATGAAGATCCAGCTGGGCCAGATGATCACCGGGGGCAGGGGCGCAGGGGCCGACCCCGAGATCGGCAGAAAGGCAACCCTGGAGAGTGTGGACCAGATCAGAGAAGCCCTCGAAGGGGCGGATATGGTCTTTATCACCGCAGGGTTGGGCGGGGGGACAGGCACCGGCGGCGCCCCCATCGTGGCCAACATCGCCAAGGAGGTGGGCGCCCTGAGTGTGGCCATCGTCACCAAACCCTTCCATTTTGAGGGGCGCAGGAGGCATCTCCAGGCGGAGCAGGGGTGGCTTGAGCTCAATAGATATGCCGACACCCTCATCACCATCCCCAATCAGCGGCTCCTCACCGTCAGCGGCAAGGACATGCCGTTGCTCGATGCCTTCAGGAAGGCGGACGAGATCCTCTACCAGGCAGCCAAGGGGATATCGGATCTCATCCTGGTCCCCGGATTGATCAACCTCGACTTCGCCGATGTCAAGACCGTCATGTCGGAGATGGGCATGGCCATGATGGGCATGGGTACCGCATCAGGGGAAAACCGGGCCGTGGAGGCGGCGCAGCGGGCCATATCGAGCCCCCTGTTGGAGGATATCTCCATCCATGGCGCCAAGGGTATCCTGCTCAACATCACCGGAGGGCCGGACCTGACCCTCAATGAGATCAACGAGGCCTCCACCCTTATCCAGAAGGAGACCTATGAAGAGGCGAATATCATCTTCGGGGCGGTCATCGATAAGCGGATGAACGGCGAGATCAGGGTGACGGTGATCGCCACCGGCCTCGGCGCGGAGGAGGAAAAGCAGGAGCGGAAACGCCGTCTGCAGGTAGTGCCCGAGGGGTCGGAGGAAAACATGGATATCCCCACCTTCTTGAGGAGGGGGAAGAGCATCGATCAATTCTCCGACTTCCGCTTCCACAAGGCCGCGGAGCCCTTTCCCGAGGTGGAGGAGCGATACGACGTCCCGACCTTTATGCGCAAACAGCCTGATTAAGTTATGCACAAGGCGTACAAGGTCGCCTTTTCGTGGTAAGATCACCTGGTGACGCGGAGAATCGTTCTCAGCCATAGGGATTTCCTCGCGCAGGAGCAGGGGACCATCATCAAGCACTGGGGGGGGAAGATCCCCATCTGCCTGGCCTTCCCCAACACCTATCATGTGGGGATGTCCAACCTGGGGTTCCAGCTCCTCTATCGCCTCCTCAACTCCCTGCCGGAGGTGGTGTGCGAACGTGCCTTCCTTCCTGAACAAAAAGAATGGCAGGCGCATCAGAGGAGTAAAGCGCCTCTCTTCTCGCTAGAGTCCGGCAAGCCCCTCGCACAGTTTAAGATCATCGCCTTTTCCCTGCCCTTTGAGAACGACTTCCCTAACATCCTATCCATCCTGCAGCTGGCAAAGATCCCGCTCAAGACCGCGGAGAGAGACCCCAGAGATCCCCTCATCATAGCCGGAGGGGCAGCCATAACCCTCAACCCCGAGCCCCTAGCCCCGTTTGTGGACCTCTTCTTCATCGGCGAGGGGGAGGAGGCTGTTCTCGAATTCTTGCAAGCCTTTCAAGCTGCAAGGGATGGCAAAGAGGGCCTTTTAAAAGAGGCATGCAGCATCGAGGGGGTATATTGCCCGGCCTTGTATGAGCCTCTGTACGATGAGGAGGGACAACTCAGGGAATTTGCGCCCCTTGCCAACGCAGCTCCGTCAAGGGTAAAGCGGAGATGGATCAAAGACCCGGGCCTGCTCCCCTCCGGCTCAGCCATCCTTACCCCTTTGACGGAGTTCAAGGAGATGTTCCTCATGGAGGTTAACCGGGGGTGCCCCCGCAAATGCCGCTTCTGCGCGGTCAGGGCCATCTACCTCCCCTTCCGCAACAGGGCATTTGAGAGGCTCATACAGGAGGCCGATCAGGGCCTGCAGAGGGGGAAGAGGATCGGGCTGGTGGGGTCCGCCCTGGGGGACCATCCGGGGTTCAACGAGCTGTGCGCCTATATCATCGGCAAGGGAGGGGAGATCGCCGTTTCCTCCCTCAGGGCCGATGTGATAACCGAGGAGCGGGCCGGGCTCCTGGCGGCGAGCCGCCTTCGCTTCGTGACCATGGCCCCGGAGGCAGGCACCGAGCGGCTGCGGCAAGTAGTGGCAAAAGGCCTCAAAGACGAGGAGATCTTCGCCGCCGTGGAGGCCCTGGCCAGCCACGGCATAACCAATCTTAAGCTCTACTTCATCATCGGGCTCCCTACTGAGACCTGGGAGGATTGCGAGGGAATCTGCACCCTGGCCAAGCGCATCCGGCACCACATGGGAAAAGGCGGTCGGAACGTCGGTGAGGTTACCATCAGTATTGCCCCCTTTGTCCCCAAGGCCTGGACCCCGTTCCAGTGGCACCCTTTTGAGGAGGTAAAAATCCTCAAGAAAAAGCTCCAGGCCATCAAAAAGGGGGTGGCAAGGATCCCCCGCTGCCGCGTGCTGCATGAGCTGCCCAAGTGGGGGTATGTGCAGACCCTCCTCTCCATGGGCGATCGCAGGGTGGCGGAGATCCTCTTGCGGGTCCATGAGGCCAGCGGGGACTGGGCCTCTGCCTTGAAAAACTCTTATATCAACCCCGCATTCTGGGTGTACCGAGAGAAGGGGGAGACAGAGACCTTCCCCTGGGCATTCATCGACCACGGCATCAACAAGGGGGATTTGTGGAAGGAGTACCAGGAGGCAGTTGGATAGAGTGTGATATTCCCACCCCTTTGAGATTGCATCATAACGTCTATTGGCATGTAAGGCTGGTAACTTATTGATTGCCATTTGCAAAAATCTATTTAATAATTACGTTAAGACGAATAAGGAAAAAAGATGCCTACGCATAAACAACCACTCGCTGAAGTTTTTGGCTTTTTAACCACTGACCAGAGTGAAAAGGCGATCCGTTATCGTACTCATCGCTTATGTCCTTTCAATAATAAAGTGCCAAATTGTACAAAAGATAAAGCCAAAAATCCACTTGGCGTCTGCAGTATTTTCCATGAGGACCAATCTGCTATTACGTGCCCAATTCGTTTTCGCGAAAATTGGATTATTGCTGATGATGCTGCTGCTTTCTTCTTTGATGAAACAGCAACATGGAGTTCTCTTACCGAAGTGAGGTTAAATGACTCGAAAGGGAAGTCCGCAGGAAACATCGACATTGTTCTCGTAGCATATGATGACAATGGAAAAGTGTATGATTTCGGTGCTCTCGAAATCCAAGCAGTGTACATTTCTGGAAATGTGCGCGACCCATTCGATTACTTCATGAAAGATCCACGAAGCCGAGCAGCAATGGATTGGTCTAAAGAAGCAAACTATCCGCGACCTGATTATCTTTCATCTTCTCGGAAGCGGCTTGCGCCACAGCTTCTTTTCAAGGGCGGAATTCTCCACAGTTGGAAGAAGAAAATTGCTGTGGCATTGAACAAAAGGTTCTTTGCCACCCTACCCCGTCTTAAACAAGTGTCTAAGGCCGATGCAGAAATTGCATGGCTCATATACGATTTGGAACTGCTTAAGGGAAAAGACCAAGGCCCAGGAAGATATTCTCTCAAAAAGGTGGACGAAGTTTTCACAGAATTCGAGCCTGCCCTTCTTTCTATCACCACACCGTTGCCAGGAAAGGTTGAAGATTTTATAAAACTACTGCAGAAAAAACTCGACGAGCAACTCGAAACTCCGCCGGATAACAAAACAATCGAAGAGCCATTCTGACATGACTACACACAGACAGTCACCTTTATTCCCTTACTTATCTGTGGAAATAGACGCGCCTAAACCCGTCAATGTGGCGTCTGTTTCGCAGCGCAGTCCCTTCCGTTATCCAGGAGGGAAGACATGGTTTGTGCCAACTTTTAGACGCTGGATAGCACATGTGCATCCAAAGCCGAGTATCCTTGTTGAACCTTTCGCTGGAGGGGGGATTATCAGCCTGACTGCTCTCTTTGAAAACCTGGTTCAAAAAGCAGTCATGGTCGAATTGGACGATGAGATTGCTGCAGTGTGGGAGTCCATTGTCAATGGCGATGCCGAATGGTTAGCCAATCGAGTCCGCAATTTCGATCTAAATAAGGAAACTGTTATACAGGAAATAAAGAACGCTCCCACTACACAGAGAGAGAAAGCATTTCAGACAATCCTTAAGAACCGGACTTCACATGGAGGAATCATCGCTGAAGGGTCAGGATTTCTCAAATACGGAGAAAATGGGAAAGGGATTCGCTCGCGATGGTACCCGGAGACCCTCGCGAAAAGGCTCCTAAGCATAAATCATGTTGCGAGCAGAATAGATTTCCGCTGTTATGATGGATTGAAAGTGATCCAAGAATTTGCCACTAATCCTGATGCGGTCTTTTTTATTGATCCTCCTTACACTGCTGGCGGAAAGAAGGCTGGCAAGCGATTATACAAACACTGTAATCTCGATCATGAGCGATTGTTTACAGTATGCGAGTCATTAAAGGGCGATTTCTTAATGACGTACGATCATGCAGAAGAAGTAAAGAGAATGGCGCGAAGTCATGGATTTCAAATGCGCCTGATTCCTATGACCAATACACATCACGCGACAATAGAGGAACTGGTCATTGGTAAGGATTTGTCGTGGCTGGACAAACTCCCAGCAGTACATGAGCCTGAAGCCGAGTATGTAATCACGAAAAAAAAGAAGAAACGCCCTAGCAAAGGGTGAGAGCATGCACGCTAAAACGTCGCCCACCCTTGAGACGTTAGATTGAAAAAAAAGATAAAATTTATAAAACCCCAAGTTCAATGAGCAAGTGCAACACTTAGGATAAATAGTATATCCTAAGTGATTATGAGCAAACAATATACACAGCTAACCAGTGAGGAACGGGATATCATAGCCGTCCTTTGGGCACAGGGGAAAGGGCCCAGTGAGATTGCTCGGGTGGTGGGGCGTCATAAAAGTACCATCTGCCGAGAGCTCAAACGAAATAAGTCCCCTGTGTACAATGTCTATTTGTCTCATCGTGCCCATGAGCGTGCTGTCAAACGCAAACAGCACGCTGCTCAAAGGATGCGGCTCAAGGATGGAGTAATTATGGCCTACGTCATTGAGAAGTTGCATCTGGACTTAAGCCCTGAGCAGGTCGCCGGGAGGATCTCCCATGATATCCCACGATACTCGATCAGCCATGAGGCCATCTATCAGTTTATCTATGCCAGAGAGACTGTCAAGCATATGGATCTTAGGCCCTGTCTGCTCCGTAGACACCGAAAGCGCCTTGAGCGGGGACACTCACGCAAGCACCAAAAGCCTCATATTCCCGAGCGCTTATCCATCATAAAGCGTCCTGCCTCTGTCAATGACCGCCGTGAACCAGGCCACTGGGAGGTCGATACAATGGTTTCACGACAAAGCGCACCATCGCTCGGTGTGGCCCTGGAACGGCTCAGTCGCAAGACACACATCGCCAAGCTCGCAACCAAGACGGCAAGAGAGCTACGAGTATCCCTCAACCGCCGTCTGAGCCGGCATCCCGACCATATGAGAAAGACCATCACCTATGATAACGGCTCTGAGAATGTAGAGCACGCACTGGTCAATAAGGCCCTCGGCACCCAATCATACTTCTGCGAACCGTATCACAGCTGGGAAAAGGGATCGGTTGAGAATGCCATCGGCCTTATCAGACGCTACTTGCCAAAGGGAACAGATTTTGCCACAATTACCAAAGAGCAGATCAAACAGATCGAAGATGCACTCAATAACAGACCGAGAAAGGTCCTGAACTATAGAACTCCGAATGAGGTCTTTAACGAAAGTGTTGCACTTGCTCCTTGAATCCAGC
>Ga0299915_10003858_pt1 | contig 10851 bp, 10 predicted proteins | sample RVTome_13_FD_200263 | JGI IMG/M metagenome (GOLD analysis project Ga0299915, IMG submission 200263) | Soil microbial communities from uranium-contaminated site in the Upper Colorado River Basin, Wyoming, United States - RVT92D227 (version 2) ... | reverse complement strand
GGGTGCTCTTCCTTTTGGCTTACCCTCTCGGGAATTCTTCCTGGCTCAACCTTTTTGCCAAAGAAAGGAATCTGGACCCGACGCTCCTCAGCGCGGTCATCCTGGAAGAAAGCCGGTTCAACCCCCAGGCTCTCTCCCGGGCCGGTGCTCGCGGGTTGATGCAGATCATGCCCGGCACGGGTCAACAGATTGCCCGGCGATTGAAAATCCAGCCTTTTTCCAACGGGTTGCTTTTTGACTCGGAGATGAACCTCCGCCTGGGAAGCTGGTACCTGGGGAACCTGCTGGCCGAGTTCAAGGGCCAAGAAGCGCTCGCCCTGGCAGCCTACAATGCCGGCCCGCAGGTTGTCCGGGAATGGATGGCGAAAAACCCTTCAGCCCGGGAGGACGAGTTTGTGGAAGATATCCCTTACGCCGAGACGCGGAATTACGTCATTCGGGTGCTCGGCAGCGCGGGAGTTTACCGCTTGCTTTACAGCCCCCCAAAAAATCCAGACAAACCCTAAGGACAGAGAAGGGAAGTTGCGGGTTCCGGGTTGCGAGTTAAAACCTGAAACCCGCAACCTGAAACTCGTAACGTATGGGAGACCGCCAGTGGCTGTTACCTTTCGTGGCCGGCCAGATAGTTCATGGGTTCTACCGAGTCCCAGGCCGCCCGTTTCATCGAGACGAGGTGGGAAATCGAAAAAGCATTGCGCAGAATGGCTGCGGCCCCCTCCCAGCCAATCTGGGACCAGGCATAACCCGTTTTGTAAAGTTCGGTGAACTCCCGGTAGAAATCGGCCAGCTTGAGCTTGGTGGGAAGGACGGCGTGGACGTAATCGAAAAGCTCGTAGTTGGTGGTGACCAGTTTTTCCTTGACCCGGGCAAAAAGCTCCGTACCCGGAAGCGGTGTGAGGATGGTCAAAGAAGGGGAATAGAGCTTCCGGTCAAGGATGTACTGGCGAAGGCGGCGGAAGTCTTTCTCCTGGAAAGAAGGGTCAATGATGAAGGCTGCGATGACTTCCATCCCGTGAGCCCGGAGAATTTTCAACGCCTCCTCGTTGTTTTCGACGGAGTTGTGCTTGTTCAACTGGCCGAGGGCGTCCTCGTCGATTTTCTCAAACCCGATAAAAAATTTCCAAAAACCGGCTTTTTTCAAGAGGGGGACGGCCTCTGGATGCTGGACGATGGAATCGCTGCGGACCTGGCAGGTAAAACGCTTGCGGATCCGGTTTCCGAGGATAAGTTCAGCGATGCGTTTGGCCCGGGGCACGCTGAGAAGGAAATTATCATCCGCCAGGAATATGTACTTGGCCTGGATGGTTTGGATTTCCGCTAAGACTTGCTCCGGACTTTTCATCCGGCATTTTCCCTGAAAAAATTTCCAGACGCTGCAAAAATCGCAGCGATACGGGCACCCGCGGGCTGTCTCCATGATGGAGAAGGGTTTCTGGAACCCGAGGTAATAGTGCTGGCGATAGTGCTGGGTGAGGTGGCGGGCCGGCAGGGGGAGATCGTCGAGATTGGAAATCAGAGGCCTCTCGGGTGTATAGTGCAGGCCTGACCCCGTATTCAGGACCAGCCCCGGAATCGTCTTCAGATCATCTCCGACCTCCCGGGCCTGAATGATTTCCGCAATAGCCTTTTCTCCTTCGCCAATCACCACCCCGTCGATGGAGGGGCTGAAAAAGTCCTGGGGGGAAAGGGAAGCATGATGCCCACCGATAAAGACGGGTACGTTCCGGCTCCAATCCTTGATGGCGGCGGCTATCTCCCCGGCCTGGTAAACGTCGATGGTGAAAGAACAATTGATCCCGCAGAAATCTGGCTGGAATTCGCTAAGAACTCTGGGAAGCTCGTTTTCAAGACGCAGGTCTAAAATTTTGACCTTGTGCCGCTGCAGGCTGCCGGCAATCGATTCCAGGCCCAAAGGCTCGACCACGGCCAGGCGACGAAAGCCGAGCCCCCGTTCCTGGGAAGGCTGGATGAACAAGATTTTCATTTTTTTCCTTTCTCCATCGCCAAAAAAAAGGTCCCTTGTAAAGCAAGACCGCTACAAGGGACCTTCTCCATCTGGCGGGGTCGACGGGATTCGAACCCGCGGCCTCCGGCGTGACAGGCCGGCGTTATAGACCAGCTTAACTACGACCCCGGTAGGCGGAACAGGGATTGAACCTGTGACCTCCCGCGTGTAAGGCGGGCGCTCTTCCAGCTGAGCTATCCGCCCTGAGAGTTGAACCGTTCCTCGCGTTGAATCATTATACTACAGTTCCTGCGGGGAAAAGGGGAGTTCTTTATGAGAAAGCCCTCGGCTGAGGTTCAAGATATCCAAAATTTCATTTCAGTTTAGCCAATTTTTCCAAAGGCTAAACTGTTACCCAAAATCTTCTATCTTCTACCATGGTGGTTTTTTTTGTCAAGAACAATTATTTCGCGATCGGCGATCTCTTCTTTACCTAAACTCACGCCCTCACCCTGCCCCTCTTCCGCCTCAGGCGGAGAGAGGGCTGGGGGAAGGAGGAGCAAATTTCCGTTACGACGGGAGAGTGCTGGGCCTGGCCTAGGAGGACTCTTGCAATTTTCGGTTCATGCATGTTCAAGAGAGCCTGAGCTAAATTCCTTGCTTTCTCCAGGCCATTGGGTAGGTCTACCTTATTAATGAAGGGGATTACTCTTGCCTTTGGCGGGCGGCTTTTTATGCTTTCCGATAATAGAGTCGCGATGACCTCTTCCGTCACCTTACTGCCGATGGAAAGGTTCAAAAGACGAGCGGCAATTTCCGAGCGGAAAACATATTGCTCATCTAAAGGGCATCCCAGGACATTGATCCCCACCACCGGGACGAGCAGGCTGGCATTTTTAGGCACCACGGGCTCATCTTCTCTTGGAGCTTTGAGGGAGCGGCCCGCCGCGCCATCGGCTTCGACAACGATCACGGAAACTCCCTCGAGGGAATAAATTTCTTCGACCCACTGGGGAGGGACTCCTTGCAGCTTGCCATTGGCCAGCCTTTCCCGGGCAACCAGCAGAAAAGGGTGTCGTTCCCTGTTTTGCCCAATCCATTCCATCATCGCGGAAAGTTGCGGGGCCAAAAAAAAGCCAAAAGAAGAAACTGCCGGCTCCCGGATTTTCGTGGTCGTGGTGAGAATGATTCCCTTTCTATGGGCCGCAAGTTCATGGCCCAGGGCAAACATGAGGGTCGTCTTTCCCCCTCCGCCCACTAAGCTGATGACCTCGCGATCTTTTAGGGCTAAGGCCTCAATCAGGGTCATGGGTTTCCCCCGGCGATTTTGCTTCTAACTGCTTGCGGTAGTCATCCGGAGTGTCAATGTCTTGCAGAATGGAATCCGAATCCATTTCGACCGCCAGGATATCTTCCGGGTGCTCTTGGAGAATCTGCCGGAAACCTACATCTCCTTTTAAGCGCAAGGCCTCCTTCTGGTATTTCACACTGAATAGAGCCGGATGCCCTCGCCGGCCGCGGTAGGTTGGCAGGACAATGTTTTTTTGAGGGGTGGCCCGCTTAAATTCGCCGATCAGCCGGTCAAAGACTTCCGGGCCGATTCCCGGCTGGTCGGCCAGGACGATGAAAAAAGCTTCGGTTTGTTCATGAAGGGCCGTCAGGCCCTGCTGGATGGAAGTGATCATGCCCTTCATATAATTTTTGTTGATCACCACCTTGATTTTACGGGTATCTACCTTTCCCAGGATTCTCTCGGCTTCATGCCCCAACACGAGAATCACTTCATCCACCCGGGAGTTGAGGAGGTTTTCCAGAACCTGTTGCAGGATGCTCTTGCCCTCCCACTCCAGCAACTGCTTGGTCTGGCCCATGCGTCTTGATTCTCCGGCGGCGAGGACAATCGAGGAGATCATCATCAACCTCTAACTGACTGGGTCGCGAGGATCTCCCCCGCGGCCTTTAAACCCTTGAGGGTATTGGCCGGCAAGAAATGATCGACGTAAGGCAAAGCCGTGCGCATCCCCTGACAGATAGGCCGGTATTCCGGCGTTTCCATCAGGGGATTCATCCAGATCAGCCGCCGGGCTCTCCGCTTGAGTCTCTTCATCTCGGCATCGAGTAACTCCGGATCGCCCCGGTCCCACCCATCGCTGATCAGGATGACCACGGCTGACCCAGACGCGAGACCCTTGGAGTACCGTTCGTTGAACACCCGAAGACACTGCCCGATTTGCGTTCCCCCCGACCAGTCCTGCACCCGTTGGCTGATGGCCTTTAAGGCCTCCGCCCAGCGGTTGCGTTTTAAAATATCCGTGATCCGGGTCAACCGCGTGCTGAAGACAAAAGTTTCTCCCTTGCGGAAGACTTTCTGCATCCCGAAAAAGAATTGCAGAATAAAGCGGGTCGAGGCGTCCATGGAGCCGCTCACATCACAGATCACGATGACTTTTAGGGGTTTGCTTTTGGGCCGGCGCCTGACTAATTCCAGAATTTCCCCGCCGTAAGGCACGGTTCTGCGAATGGTCCGGCGGAAATCCATCATCCGGCCTTTCGCCGTAGGCTCCCGTCTTCGGCTCACTTTTCTGGCCAATCGGGCAAGAAGCCGGGAGAATTCCCGCTCTAAAATTTCCGTATCCTCCCGGGAAAATTCGCTGAAGTCCTTGGCCATCAGAATTTCCTGCGGGCTGTATCCCTGCCGCAGGCTCCTTTCCCCGGCGGTCTCTTCTTCCGGAGAAGACTCCTCGTCAAGGGAGATGGAAAAGAGCCCTTCCCCGGAAGTTTCGCCAGCCTCCGCTTCTCCGTTTGAAGAAACGACCCGCTTCGGCAAAACTTCCTGGGATCGCCCGAAGAATTGTCCGAAGAGCTCGTCAAAAACCGTTTGCTCTTCCGTGGAAGAAACGAAATTCGCCCTCAAGGCCGCCGCGAAATCCCTGCGGACCGCGAGGTCGATAAACTCCAGGCTTCGGGCAGCATCCATCACGCGGGTGGGCGTGATTTTTAGACCTTTCTCTTTTAACCGGCGGGCAAAAAGGAGAAGATGGGGAAAAATTTCTCCTGGGCGGTAACCCGGCATGAAAGCTCCCTTCCCCTTGGTCAGGCGCAAGGGATCTGGGTGCAGGTCTGGTCGTCCTTCAGCGGCAGGGAACTCAACAAATCCTCAACCCCGGATTCCTCAAACTGTTTCAGGTCCTCGTAATACTTGAAGACGCAGCCCATGGTTTCCTGAACCGCATCCCGGTCAAGTTCCTTTTTCCCCAGGGCCATCAAAGCCTGGATCCAGTCCAGGGTTTCGGCGATTCCCGGGCGCTTGAAAAAATCCTTCTCCCGCACCCGCTGCATGAAAGAGCAGACCTGCTTGACCAGCGTCTCCCCGGCGAGGGGCACCTTGGCCAGAACGATGCGCCGTTCTTTTTCCAGGGAAGGGTAATCAATCCAGTGATAAAGGCAGCGCCGCTTTAAAGCATCATGCAGCTCGCGCGTCCGGTTGGAGGTCAGAACCACGTGCGGCCGCTGTTTGGCCTTGAGGGTGCCGATCTCCGGGATGGTGATCTGAAAGTCCGAGAGGACCTCAAGCAGGAAGGCTTCGAACTCTTCATCCGAGCGGTCGATCTCATCGATGAGTAAAACGACCGGCTGCGGTGAATCGTTCCGGATGGCTTCGAGGAGAGGACGGCGGATCAGAAACTCGGAACTGAAAATTTCTTTGCCTACGAGTTCCCGGGGGGACTCACAGACCTCCGCCTGTTTCATCCAGAGGATCTGCTTGGGGTAGTTCCATTCATAGAGGGCCGTATTCACGTCCAGCCCTTCATAACACTGCAGACGGATCAGACGGGTTTGAAGGATCTGCGCCAGGACCTTGGCAATTTCCGTCTTGCCCACTCCGGCTTCTCCTTCGACGAGGATGGGCTTTCCCAGTTTTAAAGACAGATACAGGGCCGTTGCCGTAGGGCGGTCCGTGATATATTTGGCCCCTTCCATGGCGGATTGGATCTCTTCGATGGAATGGAACATCGCTTTCCTATTTTTCTCCCTTGATCTTGCGTCTTTCCGCGATCATCTCGGCCACGATGGCCACGGCGATCTCCTCCGGGGTCAGGGCCCCGATGTTAAGCCCGATGGGGGCATGGACATGCTTAAATTTCGCCGCTGGGATGCCTTTCTCTTCCAGTCCTTGGTAAACCGTCTGGATCTTCTTCCGGCTTCCGATCATGCCAATATATCGGGCCTCCGTACCCACCGCCCACTCCAAAACATCCTGGTCATAGGAGTGGCCCCGGGTTACGATGACTACGTAGCTGGATTTATGCACCTTCAATTTGGGCAGGGCCAAGGGGAATTCTTCCGCGATTACTTCCTCCGCCTCCGGGAACCGTTCTTTATTGGCAAACTGGGGGCGGTCATCGACGATCACGACTTGGAATCCCACCATCGCGCTCATTCTGGCTACAAAGAGAGAAATGTGCCCCCCGCCAAAGATAAAAACCCGGGGAGTCGGGACGAGGGGTTCGATGTAAATATCCATGACCCCCCCACAGATCATCCCGCTCTCTTCTGCTTGCTTCCCGGTAAGGTCAAGATGAATGGTTCGCGGGGTCTCCTCGGCCATGACCTTCATGGCTTCCTGCCAGACTTCAGCCTCCATGCAGCCGCCCCCGATCGTCCCCAGGATTTTCCCGTCCTCCTGGATGAGCATCTTGGCCCCCACCTCCCGGGGCGTTGATCCCTTGGTACTGATGATGGTGGCCAGGGCGGCACTTTTCCCCTCGGCTTTGATTTTCATGACTTCTTCGTAAATGTCCTGCATCCTCATCCCCCAACCTGTTGATCCCTCGGTTCCTTATTTATTGAATCTTCGCAAAATCGCCTCCAGCACCCCCCCGCCGATGGCCCGGGCTTTATCCGAGATGGTGAAGCAATGCTCCCGAATTCCCCGGGGGTCCACGTCGCCCACTTTCATTCCCTCCTGGACCTGAATACCGTCGCGCAGGATTCCCCGGAGAATCCCGTCAATCTTGGCCGCCACAGAAGTTCCCTTTACTGCGGCTACGACCTCTCCTTTTTCCACCCGATCTCCGATTCGCTTGCTTCCTTTAAACCTGCCATTTAGAGGAGCCCGCAGAACCCTCTCCCACGTATAACCACCGATGTCTCCGGGAATGCCCGTGTCCGGATCCGCCTCTCCTTCTTCGAGCACCATCCCCAGCCGATGCCCCCGATTGGTTTCAATGACCGTATGGACGTTCTCTCCGACCCGGAAACCCGGGCCCAGGCCGATAACCAGGTGCGCATCGCCGATGAGGGTTCCCGTGTTCCTCTTGGCCAGGATGGCATCAACCAACACCTCAGGTTTAAGCTCTTCCCGGATGGTCCCTTGCGGGTCCACGATTACGGGAATCTCCCCCTCTTCCCATGCGCGGAGGATTTCTTTTCGGCCGGCGACGCGTTTGGCCACCAGGCCCTCTACTTCTTTTTGGCCCTCGAAGACGGCCTCGCCAAAGGCCACTTCCCGGCGTACAGCCAGGGGTTCGGGGATTTCGGTTACACAAACCTGGAAACCGGAGCGGGCGAGGCGATGAATCACGCCCGTGGCCATCTCTCCTCCCCCTTTGACCAGGATGATCAAGTCTTTTAGCTTGGCAATCCGGGCCGGCATGGATCTAAGCACCTTTCCCCATGGGGCATACCGGGTAGCGGCAGACTTCACACTTCCAGCACAAACCTCCGTGGCCCAGGCGCGAGATTTCTCGGGGGAGGATGGGGTCATCCGCCAACACGCGGGGAAGGAATAGATCCAGCGCCGTCACCGGATCGTGGACCACGCAGGCTGGTGCCCCGAGAATGACGGTCTTCCCCAAGCGAGCATAAGCGGACATGGAACCCGGGAGAACGGGTACCCCATAAAAAACCACTTTCGCCCCTGACTTTCGAATACCCTCAAGGGTCACATCATCCGGATCTACGGAAAGGCCGCCGGTAGCCACAATCAGCTGGCAGCCCGCTGATTTCATCTTGCGGATCTCCCCGGCAATGCGGAGGATATCATCGGCAACGACCACCTCCTTCACTACTCGGGAACCGAAAGCTTCCACCTTTCGCCTCACGATGTTGGCCGAATGGTCTTTGATTCGCCCTTCCAAGATCTCACTCCCCGTGACCACGATGCCCACCTTCTTTTGTTGAAAGGGCCGAACTTCCAGTACCGGTCCTTCCTTCCGGCAGATTTCTTCTATTTTTTTAATCTTCTTTTCCTGGATCGTCAGGGGAATGATCCGCGTTCCGGCCAAAACTTCCCCCGGTCGGGCGCTAATTCGATCATGCCGGGTGGAGATGATGATGGACCCGAGGGAGTTGATCTTGGCCAGGGCGGCAGTGTTAACCTTCAGGAGCCCGAAGGACCTGGCCAAAAAATCAATCTTTCCCTCCCTTGGACCCCGGAGGCGAAGGCCCTTGCCGGAAATGGCCCGGGCTATTCTTCGGGCTGCGGCGTCTTCGTGCAGCTCGCCCCGCTTCATCTTGAGAACATAAACTTGCTTCTTTCCCAGGTCCAAAAGTTTCGGAACATCGCTCTTGCGCACCACCTGCCCCCGGCGAAACGCCGCCCCTTTAAATTTACCGGGGACGATGCGGGTAAGGTCATGGGCCAGTTTCAGGCCTACGGCCTCTTCCACTTTAATTCTTTTAAGCATAACTAACTTTTTCCTGCCCTTAGCTCGGCCGCCCGCTGTACCGAATCAATAATCTGTTGATAACCGGTACACCGGCATAAATTCCCCTCAAATTGATCCTTGATCTCCTCCACGGTCGGCTGCGGTTTCTCATCCAGCAGGGCCTTGGTAGTGAGGATCATGCCGGGGGTACAAAAACCGCATTGGAAGCCATACTTCTCCACGAAGGCGTCCTGGATCTCGCTCGTCTCGCCTGGCTTGGCCAGGCCTTCCACCGAATTAACTTCGTCCCCTTCGCGCATCTGTACGGCAAGAAGAAGGCATGACCGCACGGGTTTCCCGTTGAGGAGAATCGTGCAGGCCCCGCAGTCCCCTTCATCACATCCCTTTTTCACACTCGTTAGGTTGATCTTTTCTCTAAGAAAATCGAGCAAAGTCTCATTCGGTTCAACCTCTTCGCTTATCGTCCGCCCATTCAATTTAAATTGGACCTTCATTTTACTCCCTCCCCCCAACTTGCGCCAGAACCCTGCGGGTCAGAACCGCAGACATCTCTCTTCGATATTCCGCCGAGGCCCGAACGTCGCCGATGGGCATTACTTCTCCCTTGATCAATTCCGCGGCCTGGGAAATATTCTGTTCGTTAACTTCTTTCCCTTGCAAAGCCTCCTCGACCTTCCGGCCGCGGATCGGCGTCGGGGCCACCGCGCCCAGAGCCACCCGCACCTCTTCAAATTTTCCCTGCCAAACCCGGGCAAAGGCGGCAGCGGAAACAACCGACAGGGTAAAGGCCTTCCGCCGGCCCATTTTCAAAAAAGCCGAGCTACCTTCCTGGACGGGAAAGATCACCTCGGTCAGGATTTCATCCGGTCGCCTCATCGTATTCTGCGGCCCCAGGAAAAATTCAGATAGGGGAATGATTCTCTCCCCCAGGGCACTCGCCATCTTTACTGCGGCCTGAAGGACGAGAAGCGGGGGAGCGGTGTCTGCGGCCGGGGAGGCCGTGCTTAAATTCCCGGCCAGGGTGGCCCGGTTCCGAATGGGGGGCGAGGCCATGACCCCAATGGCTTGGGCCAGAGCCGGGGCCTTTTCCTTGACCAGGGGTGATTCTTTGATTGCGCTCAAACGCGTAAGCCCTCCAATATGAAGGCGGTCGCCCCGCAGCTCGATGCCGGTCAAACCGGGCAGGCGATTTAAGTCAATGATCAGATCTGCCACCGCGGTCCTTTTCTTCATCTTGGGAATGAGATCGGTCCCACCGGCCAAGAGTCTCGCCCGGTCCTGATAGTCTTTTAAAAGATTGAAGACCTCCTTCAGCGATGAAGGGGCCGCATAATCCATTTTGGGTAACGGTCTAACTCCTGCTTCCATGGCTCTTTTTCTCCCTAATGGCAAAATAAATTTTTTCCCTTTCCAGCGGCATTTCACAGAAACGGACCCCTAATGCCTGGTAAAGGGCGTTGGCGATGGCTAACGGGGTGGCGATGAAGGCAATCTCCCCTACCCCCTTGGCGCCGAAACCCGAATACTTGAATTCATCTTCCACCGCCACTAAGTCAGCCATTTCCGGCATATCCTTGATGGTCGGAATCAAGTAATCGGTATAGGAAGGATTGAGCATTTTGCCATCCTGGCGGATGACCCGCTCGGTCAAGGCGTAGCCCAACCCTAACATCCCGCACCCGTAAACTTGGCCTTTGACCACTGCCGGCTGGATGATCTTGCCCGCGGCCACCCCCGGAACCAGCCGGAGAACATCCACCTGGCCGGTCTCCAAGTCCACTTCCACTTCGGCAATGGTGCAGCCAAAGGTGTAAGCCGCGTAAGCATCTCCCTGCCCCGTTTCCGGGTCGGGAAATCCCCTCCTGGCCTTGATGAACCCAAAGTCTGCCGGAGGAATTCCTCTCATGTACATCTCCCAGGCTAAATCTTGGAAACCGATCCTTTGGGTCGGACTCTTGACATTATACGTTTCCCCATTCCCGAAAGCCACTTCATCCTCGGAACATTCCCAGAGTTCGGCCGCAAGTTTGTTCATCCTCTTGCGGATCTTCAAAGCAGCGTCTACCGCTGCCGTACCTCCGATCATGGTTCCCCTCTGGGCATGGGTTTCTCCGCTGTCCGGCATGTTGCCCGTATTATTGGCATCCACCTTGATCCAGTCAAAGGGAACCCCCAGAACTTCGGCTACCATCATGGCGTGGGAAGTGGTCGTTCCCTGGCCAATCTCCACGATTC
>Ga0299915_10003857_pt1 | contig 10851 bp, 7 predicted proteins | sample RVTome_13_FD_200263 | JGI IMG/M metagenome (GOLD analysis project Ga0299915, IMG submission 200263) | Soil microbial communities from uranium-contaminated site in the Upper Colorado River Basin, Wyoming, United States - RVT92D227 (version 2) ... | reverse complement strand
GCGACAATACTAACAAGCAAAAAACTGAGGACAAGCTTACGGGCAATTGGCATTGGAAAGCCATTTTTATTTTTGGAAATTAAACCCTGCTTTTTTCCCTTATCAGTATTTGCCATACTATAATGCTTCATCAATCAGTTCGATCAAGTCTTTAACGACGATGCGATCTTCTTTGCCAGTGGTTTTAACTGCATCGCGATACATCGTTATATCCTTAGGGCAGGCAACTACAAATATATTTACTCCGCTGAGATTGACGGCTTCGTGAATTCGTGCCTCGCTTGGTCTCTCTTTTATCGAACCTTCTTCCATCCATATACGCCCACCCCCTGCACCGCAACAGTAAGAGCGTACACGGTTACGAGGCATTTCGATCAGTTCACATCCAGTTGCAGCGATAACGCGGCGTGGTGCATTAAAAATACCGTTATAGCGACCCAGATAGCATGGATCATGATAGGTAACTTTATATCCCAATTTCTTCGAGAATTTGAGCGTGCCAGAAGTAATGAGTTGATCTAATAATTCACTATAGTGAAGAACAGGATGTTTACCATTACCAGTATATTCGTTCTTTAATGCGTTGTATGAATGTGGATCAGTAGTGATAATGGTCTGGAAGATGCTTTTGTTCAAGACTGCTATATTTTTCTCTGCGAGCATCTCAAACAGACCTTCTTCACCCACCCGACGTACATCATTACCAGCATTTCGTTCGCCATCATATAGGATGCCATAATCCAAACCAATTTTTTGGAATACACTGGCTGTTAATTGCGTGATTTCTGTCAGACTGGTACTATATGATGCATAATCGCCAACAAACCAACAATATTCAACGGCTTCTCTGCGTGCATCCTTGATATTTGGTTGGATTGGTTGAGTCCATTTGGCGCGCATGCGATCGGATTGACCGAATGAGTTCCCATAACGACCCAGATTAGCAAGTGCATCCTGAAGCATACCATCCATCTGTCCTTCGATGACCAAATGGCGGCGCATATCCACGATAGAATCCACGTGTTCGATGAGAACTGGACACTCCTTGACACATGCTCCACAGGTTGTGCACGACCATAAAATTTCCTGTGGGATTTCATCTCCGACGAGTTGTTTATATTTCCCACCTTGCCCGTTATTTTTTCCCGTTGCCAACATCGGTCCATCTCGATGTAATGCCTGACGGATACTCAGAATGAATTGTTTGGGACTTAGGGGTGTACCAGCTGCATGAGCAGGGCAAGCATCCTCGCAACGTCCGCATTCAGTACACGCGTCTCCATCCAATAATTGTTTCCATGTTAGGTCTTGCAGAGATTTGACGTAAATCGGCTCATTTTTAGCGTTTTCGGCGACTGGTTTGAGTTGTCCTGCAGGGCGGTCCACTTGGGCGAAAAAGGTATTCAGAGGTCCCGTTAATGTGTGCCATAATGTACCGACGGGTAGAATCGCTACTGTAAATGCTGCGAGGGCAAGATGAAACAGCCAAACTCCTGCATGCCAATTAGTTAGAGTTAGCTCTGTTGCTCCACTCCCAATCCATACTTGAGCAAGCAACCAGCCAACAGGTGACCACATCGCCCAAGCAGGCTGCTCGATTGCCAATCGTAATGATTCGATTATTAACCCTGCCAGTACGATCACAGTTATTAAGACTAATGATATTGTGAACCTGGATTGCAAAGTGAGGCGGGGTGGCTTTTGGATAAAACGCCGGTAAGCTGCCAGAACAGCGCCGAACAAGAAAAGAACAGTGAAGATATCCAGGACAAGTTTGTAGATTAGATACGGATTGCCTTCCAGGAATTTATAAAAGTGCGAATCAATAGTTGCCAGAGCAGTCCCGAGGAAGAAGATAAAGAAACCCCATGCAAGACCAATATGCATAACACCAGGATATCGTTGACTTAACACCCGCGTTTGGACAATAGCATATTTGATAAGACTTCCTATCCGTAGGTGAAATTTATTCCACCGAACTTCAGGACGTCCTACCCGCCACCACAAGCTGCCTCGTTGATAAAATCGGATTAGCAAAATAATGGCAGCCAGGAACATCAAAGAATAGACAATTAAATCCGGTCTCCAGTTTAGAGGGATTCCCCAGTAATCAGTGCGCTCTGGCATAGGATTTGTGGTTTATCCTTTCTTGAATTTATCTCAGCCTTTGATATTCCTGATCTGCTCGGTCAGAGCAGGGACTAGGTCGAAGAGGTCGGCAGTGGTGCCATACTTTGCAATATTAAATATGGGAGCAATTGGGTCAGTGTTGATTGCAATAATTACATCACTACCAGTAATGGCTTCTACGTGTTCTGGTGCTCCACTGATTCCAATAGCTAAATATACTTTGGGTTTAACTGTGGAACCAGACTTACCTACCAAGCGACTGGTTGGCAACCAACCCTGATCTACAACTGGTCGGGATGCACAAACCACACCCCCTATTGCCTGGGCTAGTTCTTCTGCCAGAGAAATGTTGTCCTGAGTCTGAATTCCACGTCCAACAGCGATCAATAAAGGTTCTTTAGAAATATCCACATCGCTAGTTTCCGGTTCTATATATTGATTCAACTTAATACGTAAACCATCCTCCAATTGCACAGGGATAGATGTTACAGGGGGTGATTGAGTGATTTGTCCTTGCTCAGGCTTATAACCGCCAGGAACCAATGTGATTAATGCAGTTGGCTCAGGTAGATTGCACTCAGCCATGATCTTGCCACCACAAATTTGGCTGATTAACTTACCGTTTACCTCGATAGTTCGGACGGAACTGACCAGGGGAAGCCCAAGCTGTGCAGAAATACCACCAACAGTATCCATACCAATGGTTGTGTGCCCAAATATGACAGCTCGTGGTTTATACTCATCGATAATTCCGGTCAGGGTCTTCTGATAAGCCTCGGGGTTGAAGTCCTTTAATAAGGGGTGATCTACATACAGCACCATATCAGCATTAAAATTGCTTGCAAGACTTTGGGCGTTCTGACCAAGAACAATCGCTACGACTTTTCCCCCAGTTCCTTGAGCCAGGTCGCGTGCGGCTGCCAGCATGATATAAGATATTTCAGATACTTTACCACGTAGATGTTCGATGGTGACGAAAATATCTTGGTTCATCGACTTCTCCTTTTACAGCGTACCCAATTCTTTTAATAAATTAATCAGCTGATTGGCTGCTTCATCTGCATTCTCAGAAAGCATCGTGGCTCGTTCACCTGATTCAGGTTGGAACATACGGTTGACGATTGGAGCTCCAGAAGAATCAAGTGAGGTTACCTCTAGTTCTTCGATGCTCATAGTTTTCATCATTTGTCGAACTTTACTTATGGCTACGTAGCGTGGAGGTTGTTCGGCTGCCTGGATACCAAGCAATGCAGGCAGAGAAGCTTGCATCTCACCAATCAACCCTCCGGGATATTCTTTGCGTACAATGAGCTTATCACCGGTAATATTCACACCTGATATATATCCGATATACGGCATTCCCAGGTGTTCTGCTAACTGAGGTCCGATTGATCCATCTAGGTCATTGTGTGCTTGTACACCAGTCATAATCAGATCAGGTTTCAGATCTCGTATAATGGTTGCCATCGCACGAGCCAAGGCGTGATTGTTTACTCCACTTTCGATGTCACCCGTAAGTTTGATTAATCTATCTGCCCCTTTTGCAGCTGCAGCAAATAGAAGATCATCAACACCTTCAACATTCGTTGACAGGATTGTCACATGGGCCCCAGTTTTTTCTTTAAGTAAAATAGCTTGTTCGATGGCATGGTCATCAAATTCATTGATGATCATACGCAACCAAGCAGTGTCTAATGCAATACCACTAGCGTCAATCGATAGCTCTTCGACAAGATCAGGAACTAGTTTAACCGGAACGATTATATTCATGATGATCTTTCTCCTATATTAACCTAGAGCCTCAGCAAGTAGTTCAACAATATCTTTAACCTCTAATTGCCCTGCTTGCTGTATCATTTTTACAGCGTCTTCGAAACGTGGTGGTTCATATGGACAGGCCACTGCCAGGATATTTGCACCAATATCTACTGCCTCATGTACGCGCCATTCGGATAAACGAGCATGCGCCTTCTCCCATTGGAAGCCGTCTAGCCACATCCCACCTCCACCACCACCGCAACACAGACTGGAGGTTTGATTGTGTGACATTTCTATAAGTTTTAATCCAGGGATGGCTTCCAGTAGTATCCGCGGCTCATTAAATATCCCATTTACACGCCCAAGATAGCATGGATCATGATAAGTAACCGCAGCTTGTACTTCCTGTTTAAGTAATGGTTTGAGTTGATCAATGCGTTCTGCCAGGAATTGGGTGTAATGCTGAACTGGATAAGATATGCCAAGCGAAGGATATTCGTTTTTCAATGCGTTATATGCATGAGGATCAGATGTGATAATTCTTTCAAACTGATACTTGCTGAATATTCGCCCATTTTTTTCAGCAAGCATTTCAAACAGTCCTCGTTCACCTGCCAGGCGTTGGGTATCACCATCGCTATTTTCCTCGGGTCCGAGGATTCCGAAGTTTATTCCCAAGGCATTCAGAACTTTCGCTAATGATTTAGTGACTAATTGGACACGTGGATGATAGGATGGATAATCACCTACAAACCACAAAACATCAACAGGGCGTCTATCCCTTCCAAGAACAGTAACCTGAGGTTGTATGCCCATGGCCCAATCAGCCCGTTTGCGAGGCGATTCCCCCATTGGATTACCATAACGCTGCGAGTTTTCCAAGGCACTTTGTAATTCGGAAGGAACATTACCAGCCAGTAGCAATTCTTCTTTCGTTCGTGTCATCAATCCTGCAGTTATCGGGATTTTTGAGGGGCAGATTTGTGCGCACGCATAGCAAGATACACACATCCAGACGGTATCGGTTTCCATCACAAGATCGAACTCATCCGCACGTAAACCCGCGATCATCCTGCCTGGTGGGTAATCCATCAGGTAACCAAACGGACACACGCCGCTACAGGAACCACATTGTAAGCAAGTTCGGAACCGTTCACCGTTTTCTACTTTATATAAACTATTAAAAAAGGACTCGCTGAAAGACGGTGTATGGGAGATTGCCGTTGTTGCCATCAATTCACCTCCAGGTTATATTATGGAAAGATTGCATCTTTTGTGCTGATAATAAATTCCCTTTAAAAACCATTATATAAATGATGACGAATTCTGGTTTGTTTTATTAATTTTCACTAGATGCCTAGTTTGAAAATGGTCTTCGCGCACTAAATAATAGGGTGGATAACCTATAAAAATCGCCTCGCAGAAGGTGATTAATATATTATCGGATAGTAAAGTCAACTTCACTAGTGGAATATAACATGCATATATAGTGATAATAATCACAGCCAATTTCTATGTCATGAGGTTAAGTATGTATTAAGGGGGTTGAGTTTTATCAAGATTCTCGGGCTTTAGCGGTAAAATAAACCAATCTTTTGCTCGGGAGAAGAATATGAAAATTTCCAAAGATGTGGAGAACAGGGCAATAAATACCATACGTTTTTTAGCTGCTGATGCAGTTCAAAAAGCGAATTCTGGTCATCCAGGTTTGCCAATGGGAGCAGCTTCCATGGCATATATCCTTTGGACACGCCACCTTAAGTTCAATCCTCAGAATCCCAAATGGCCAGGGAGAGACCGATTTATCCTTTCCGGCGGACATGGCTCTGCCCTCCTTTATTCCTTGTTGTATTTGACAGGTTATGACCTCACTTTGGAGCAAATTATGAATTTTCGCCAGTGGGGCAGTCAGACACCTGGTCATCCGGAATATGGTTTGACTCCTGGAGTCGAAGTGACGACGGGACCGCTTGGTCAGGGTTTTGCCAATGGGGTGGGTATGGCAATTGCGGAAGCTCACCTGGCAGCCGAATTTAATCGACCTGGTTTTGCGGTGATCAACCATTATATTTATGGAATTGTCACCGATGGAGATTTGATGGAAGGAGTAGCCTCCGAAGCAGCCTCGCTGGCAGGTCATCTCGGATTGGGAAAGATCATCTATCTGTATGATGATAATCGCATCACCATTGACGGAAGCACAGACCTGGCATTCACTGAAGACCGAGCTGCCCGGTTTGAAGCCTATGGATGGCATGTATTGAAAGTCCTTGATGGAAATGATCTGGATGCGGTGGATTCAGCCATTACTCAAGCCAAGAAAGATCCTCGCCCTTCAATAGTAATTTGCCGAACACATATCGGTTATGGATTACCCACACGTCAGGACACTGCTAAAGCCCACGGAGAGCCTCCAGGTCAAGAAGAGCTAGATAGCGCCAAGATTAATCTAAGATGGCCTGTTGAGCCAAAATTCTACGTCCCAGATGATGTGCTGGCTTTATTCAGAAAGGCGATCAAACGAGGGGAAAAAGCTGAGCTGTTATGGCGCAAGCAACTCAGAGCTTATCTAGCAGAATATACGCAACTAGATACCGAGCTGGAAAGACGCTTGATGGCTGATCTCCCTGAGAATTGGGATTCTGACCTACCAATTTTCCCAGCAGACTTAAAAGGAATAGCCACACGGGCAGCATCTGGAAATGTCATTAATGTTCTCGCTAGTCGATTGCCCGAATTAATGGGTGGCTCGGCAGACCTTGCTCCTTCCAATAATACCTGGATCAAAGATATCCCAGATTTTCAAAAGCATACACCGGAGGGACGTAATTTCCATTTTGGTGTGCGAGAGCATGCCATGGGGGCGATCATCAATGGAATGGCAGTTCATGGTGGAGTCATTCCATATGGAGGAACGTTTTTAGTTTTCTCGGATTATATGCGACCTGCTGTGAGGCTTTCGGCGCTTTCCCATTATCCGAGCATTTGGATATACACTCACGATAGTGTTGGTCTGGGGGAGGATGGTCCAACTCACCAGCCAGTGGAACATCTGGCTGCACTGAGGGCGATCCCTAACCTGATCGTCATACGGCCAGCAGATGCAAATGAAGTGACCGAAGCCTGGAAGGTTGCAATTTCACGCAGGAGTGGTCCAACCACATTGATTTTAACTCGCCAGGCAATTCCCGTGTTGGACCGTTCGATATATGCACCCGCTGATGGCCTACACAGAGGTGCCTATGTGCTGGCAGATATGGGTGATTCTGAACCGGATCTCATCCTGATGGCGTCCGGATCGGAGGTTTATCTTATTATCGAGGCAGGAGTACGATTAGTCAGTGAAGGCGTGAATGTACGTCTTATCTCATTCCCGAGCTGGGAGTTATTTGAAGCTCAGGATGAGACGTATCGGAACCTGGTGCTTCCACCTGCGATAAAATCACGCCTGTCAGTAGAAGCGGGGATATCGCAGGGGTGGGAACGGTGGGTGGGTGATTCGGGTGAAAGTATCTCGATAGAACGGTTCGGTGCATCATCACCTTACAAGGTTATTTTTGAAAATTTTGGATTTACAGTTGGCAATATTATTAATCGCGCACGCCAGATACTGGCTAAGATTGTTATTTAAATCGTATTAAGTATAAAAAATTATTGATAAACAAAACTACCCGGAGAGAATTATGAATATCGCACTTGCCTGTGATCATGGTGGTTATCCATTAAAAAAAATGATCTTAGAATGTATGGTAGCTTTGGGACATTCTGTGATTGATCTTGGTACCAATAGTACGGATTGCGTTGATTATCCTGATTATGCAGAGAAACTCGGTCGGGCAATTACCAGTGGTCAGGCAGAACGAGGAATTTTACTGTGTGGTTCGGGTGTAGGGGCTTGCATTGCTGCCAATAAAATAAAAGGAATATATGCTGCTGTATGCCATGATACATACTCGGCTAGCCAAGGGGTGCAACATGACAACATGAATGTCTTATGTATTGGGGCGCGAGTCGTTGGACCTGAATTGGCAAAGGATTTGGTTGAGTCTTTTATATCAGCAAAGTTTTTATCTGATGAAGAACGTTATATAAGGCGCGTAAACAAAATTTATAAGTTGGAAAATAGTGGTAAATAAAACGAAAGGTGGCAATATGTCCTCTAAAATTATGCTTTTGACTGACTTGGGTCAATCCCTTTGGTATGATGACATGGGACGTCGAATATTGGATAATGGTGAATTGGCCAGTATGATAAATCATGGCGATATTAGAGGCTTAACTTCTAATCCGAGTATATTTAACAATGCGATTGCTAAATCGAAAGATTATGACTCTGCTTTAATCCCCATGGCATGGGCTGGATACAGCGACAAAATGATCCTGGAACAATTAATGGTTGAAGATATCCAGAAGGTGGCAGATTTGTTGAGATCATTATTCGAAAAGACGCATGGAGGAGATGGGTTTGTAAGTCTGGAAGTCAGTCCTAAATTGGCTGATGATACCGAAAAGACAGTTGCAGAAGCTCAGCGATTATGGAACCTTGTAAATCGACCCAATTTAATGATAAAAATCCCAGCTACAAAGCCTGGATTGCTAGCAATCCAACAATCCATCGCGGCGGGGATTAATGTCAACATTACATTAATTTTCTCGATAAGCCGTTATAAAGAAGTGATGGAGGCTTACTTATCTGGTCTGGAAGATAGGAATAAGGCAGGAAAACCGGTCGATCATATCAATTCAGTGGCATCCTTTTTTGTATCCCGCATTGACTCAAAAGTAGATAAATATCTTGAAGGAGTAATCCAGGCATCTGGACCTGACGCAGCAAAAGCAAGATCATTGTTAGGGAAAATCGCCATTGCAAATGCCCGCCTGGCTTATCAGGAATTTCGGATGGTGTTTGAGAGTGATCGTTTTATCAAATTACGAGCAAAAGGGGCAAAGATTCAACGACCATTATGGGCTTCAACAAGTACAAAAAATCCATCCTATCACGACACGATGTACGTGGATGAATTGATTGGTGCTCACACTGTTAATACCGTCCCTCCACAAACATTGGATGCATTTCGGGATCACGGGAATGTTAAACTAACAATCGAGACACATCTGCACGAAGCACATGATAACTTTATAGATCTTGAAGCAGTAGGTATATCCATGCAGAAAGTAACTCAGGAGCTTGAGGAGGAAGGGGTGGAGGCATTTTCAATTTCGTATGAGTCATTGCTTACCTCTGTGAAACAAAGACGGGAATCTGCATTAGTTGAGCTAGGCCGCCTAGGCATATCCATATCCAAACGGGTAGCACAGTTACAGGTAGATAATTTCTCTATGCGCTTCTATTCAAAGGACGCGACGTTATGGACTAATGATCCAAAAGGGCAGGAAGAAGTGCGCATACGGATGGGTTGGTTGGAATCACCTTTATCAAGTCAGGTATTGCTCCCAGAATTGAAAAGATTTATCACTGAGGTTCAGAATGCTGGATACACTCAAGCCTTGCTTTTAGGAATGGGGGGATCTTCGTTAACTCCTGAGGTTATGAGTCTGATATTTGGCAATACAGTTTCTGGGTTGAAGCTTGCCATTCTGGATTCAACCGATCCCGCCCAGGTGTTACGTGCTGCTCGAAAAAATCCCATTTCTAATACATTGTTTATCATCTCCAGCAAATCGGGTGGGACTGCAGAAGTCAAAGCGATGTTTGAATATTTTTGGGAACGCGTGCAACGTTCAGTGGGCGAAAAAGCCGGTGAGCATTTTATCGCCATCACAGACCCAGGTACATCCCTGGTAAAATTAGCAATAGAGCGGAAATTCCGCAAGATATTCCTGGTGGATACTAATGTGGGTGGACGGTATGCCGCTCTGACTGCTTTTGGCTTGGTACCTGCTGCATTGATGGGTATTAATGTGGATGAATTGCTCAGCTGTGCAACGAAGATGGCATCCGAGTGCAGTCTGGATCAACCATTGGGGCGTAATCCGGGCTTTGTTTTAGGGGTAGTTCTTGGGGAAGCATTCAATAACCACAAAGATAAGCTGACATTAATTGCAGATCCTGAACTAGCCCCATTTGGAACCTGGTTGGAACAACTTATAGCTGAAAGTAGTGGTAAACAAGGGAAAGGGATTGTGCCAATCCATGGCGAACGACCCGCATCCCCTGAAGTGTATAGTGCAGACAGGTTTTTTGTATATCTACGACGGAATGGTAAGTATGATAGAAAGGTAAACATACTTCGAAAAATTGGACAATCAGTTCTAACCCAGGATATACAGGATAATTGCGCGGTTGCCTCTGAGTTTTATAAATGGGAAATTGCCATAGCTACTGCATGTTCCATTATCGGCGTCAATCCATTTGATCAACCAGACGTTCAAGATAGCAAAAATCGTACACTTGCCAAAATCTCATACTACAAGACCCATCATTTTTTTATTGAAAGCAAACCTGTGTTCAATGAGCAGGGAATTTATATATACGGTAAAGAACCTGTATCTGGTAAACAATTGAAAGACCTCGTAAGCAAATTTCTCTCAACAGCTATACCAGGGGATTATATTGCTATCAATGCTTTCATCATGCGCGATAAGAAGATTGAAGCAACATTGCAGGATCTGCGCACATGGATAAGGGCAAAAACCAGGCTAGCAACAATGGTTGGTTTCGGACCACGATTCATGCACTCCACAGGTCAACTCCACAAAGGTGGAGCAAATAATGGTTTATTCTTGGTAATTACTGCTGATCCCGTGCGTGATGCAGAAATTCCACACGAAGGTCTCAGTTTTGGTTCATTAGAGCATGGACAAGCCCTGGGTGACCTGGAAGCACTGGAGGCGCGCGGTAGACGCACCATGCATATCCATTTAACTGATCCCAAGTTATTAACAACTCTGGTTAATAAATTGACGCTCGAATAAATGTTTGTATATAAAAACCGTCGGAGG
>Ga0299915_10003856_pt1 | contig 10851 bp, 12 predicted proteins | sample RVTome_13_FD_200263 | JGI IMG/M metagenome (GOLD analysis project Ga0299915, IMG submission 200263) | Soil microbial communities from uranium-contaminated site in the Upper Colorado River Basin, Wyoming, United States - RVT92D227 (version 2) ... | reverse complement strand
GCTCGCAGCATTGTCTACGAGATGAAGAAAACGCACAGCGATAGAGTTTTTCTGGATGTCACCCATTTGCCCTCCCGGTTAATTACCACCCGCTTTCCCCACATATACCGCTTTTGTCGGGAGCACGGCCTGGATATCACCAAGGGACTTATCCCCGTCGCCCCGGCCGCTCATTACCTCATGGGAGGGGTGAAGGTCAATAGTTGGGGAGAGACAAACATTCCAGGGCTATTTGCTGCTGGCGAGACCGCCTGCACCGGGGTGCATGGCGCTAACAGGCTGGCATCGAATTCTTTGCTTGAGTCAGTCGTTTTCAGCAAGAGGATAGTGCAGAGGGCTGAGATGACTGCCCCTCCTCGCCATGGCAAAAAGCGGAGCGGCAAAACGGTCTCCTGTTGCCTCCCCGAACGCGGGGCGTTACCAAAGGCACCATCGCTTAACCTGCCCAACCTGCAGTCGCTCATGTGGGATAAGGTAGGAATCATCCGTTCTGGCAAGAGCCTCAAAGAGGCGGCAGGCATTCTGGCTGCCTGGGAAAGCCTCCTACCCCAACCCGGTGACCGCCCGTCTTATGAACTGAATAATTTGATACTATGTGCCAGGCTGGTGACTGAAGCTGCTTTGCACCGCGAAGAAAGCCGTGGCGCTCACTTCCGCACAGATTTTCCGCAAGCTTCGCCGGAATGGAAAAAGCACATCGTTTTCAGGAAGAATGTCATCGAATAAGCTCCAGATTGAAGAGATTATCGACCGCGCTTTAGCCGAGGACCTTGGTAAAGGCGATGTTACTAGCGCGGCTTTAATAACCGGCGACCGGCAAGGGACGGGCTTTATCGTGGCTAAGAAAGAAGGCATCCTGGCTGGCATAAACATAGCCAAACAGGTTTTTCATCAAGTTGATCCGGAGTTGAAGGCGGAGGTTCTTCTGGAAGACGGGATGAGAGTCAAACCGGGCACTAAATTAGCCAAGGTGTCGGGCAGCATCGCCAGCATTCTCAAGGCGGAAAGGGTAGCCCTGAATTTCCTCCAGCGCTTGAGCGGCATTGCCTCGGAGACCAACCGCTATGTCGAAGCGGTCAAGGGATTGCCTGTGCGCATAATGGATACCAGAAAGACCACCCCGGGCTTGCGGTCACTGGAAAAACATGCCGTCAAGGCAGGTGGTGGTGACAATCATCGTATGAGTTTGGGCGATGGCATACTCATCAAGGATAATCATCTGGCGGCGCTGCGCAGCCAGGGATTAAATATCAAGGAAATTATAGCGAGAGCCAGGCACAATGCTCCGCAACGGTTCCCGGTCGAGGTGGAGGTGGGGACTGTGTCGGAAGCTTTGGAAGCCGTGGAAGCCGGGGCGGATATCGTCATGCTTGATAATATGAGTCTCCAGGATATGGGTAAGGCGGTGAAGTCTATTCGTGGCCGTGCTTTAATTGAAGCCTCGGGGGGAATTACACTGGATAATGTTCGGGCTGTCGCTGAGACCGGCGTTGATCTTATTTCCATCGGCGCCCTTACCCACTCCGCCCGGGCTTTAGATATCAGCCTTGAGCTTGAAGCGTAGTAGTTAAGGCGTCACAGGCAAGTATCATTAACGGGCCCTCTTCTCGGCAATAACCAGATATCGTTCCGGTCTGTCCTCGAAGCGGGTTATCTTCAATCCCGCCTGCTTTATCAGCGCTTTTAGCTGAGATTCATCTGGTAGAAGATCACTGGCGACCGCGCCACCAATGCATTGATGAAGCTGGTTGAGCGTCTCTCGGCTCATAGTATGGCAGATGACCAGACGGCCATTATTCTTGAGCGCCCTGGCTATTTCCTTTAATGCCATGACCTTGTCGTTGAAATGAGGAAAGGCGCTGTTGCATATAGCCAGATCCACGGAGTTATCAGCCAGGGGAATGGCGAGGACATCAGCCTGGGCAAGACCGACCACAGGCGCGAAGTCCTTGGCTTGCGCTTGAACCAGCATCTCCGCGGATAAATCCAGGGCTACAATTCTTCCTTCATCACCCACCTTTGCGACTAGAAATGGTAGAAGGACGCCCGTGCCGCTACCAATATCAAGCACATGATATCCGGGTTTAATGCCCAATTCTTTGATGATGTTGCCCAGACACTTCAACCTCTCCGGGGTAAGCTCCTTATCCCAGGTTGAGGCTAGGTGGTCGAAATATTCTTGAAGTTGCATGGTCAACCCGCCAGCGGAACTCGTTGCCATCCCTTCACCTTTCTCTTGGGGGAGAATGCGGTTGCCAGGCCGAAGATAATCGCTGAAGTTATCACTATGGCAGCGCCTGAGGGAATGTCCAGCAAATATGAGGCAGCCAGTCCGGCCCAGCAAGAAACAATACCAAAAGCAACAGCGATGAATAGCATCTTCTTCAGGCTGTAAGTAAGTTGATAGGCAGCGGCGGCGGGATTGAGGATCAGACTGTAAATAAGTAATCCACCTATGCTCTGCAGTGAGGCGGTGATAGTCACGCCGGTAGAGAATAGCAAGCCGTAGAAGATAATAGTTGCCGGAATGCCTACAGCTAAAGCTACCTGGCGGTGGCAAATCACTGCCTGAATTTCCTTGTAGAAAGCAACCACCAGCCCGACTATTGCGCCTGTTATGGCAGCTAGAAAGATGAGGTCCTGTTTCGTAACGGTCAATATGCTGCCCCAGAACAGGTTCAAGGCTTCCGTCCTGGCCCCGGGCATCAGGCCCATAAACAGGAAGGCCAGGCCCAGCATCAGGGAGAAAACAATGCCTATGGAAGTATCGGGATTCAGTTCCCCGCGGTCGGCCACAGGTCCGATAACGGCTGCGGAGCCGAGGCTGAACAGCAAGGCACCAATCAGGGGGTTGAACCCCAGCCAGACGCCGAGGAGTGCTCCCGCAAAAGCAGCGTGGGCAATACATACGCCGAGGAAGGAAAGGTGCATGGTGACCACGAAGACGCCCACCACGGAACAGGTTATGCCGCCGAACAGTCCGGCCAGGATGGCATTTTGCATAAACTGGTACTGCAAAATAGACAACACTATATCCTTTTTACCCTAACTCCCAAATGTGGACGACCGTCTCCTTCACCGAGATTGCCACGCCCCGACTTGTCGGGGCTCGCAATGACGCTCTCTCTTGCCACTTCTGTCGTCGGGAGGCTCTCTTGTCACTTTTGTCATTGCGAGGCTCTCATGTCACTTCTGCCATTGTGAGGCTCTCTTATTGCCTCTATCATTGCAGGGCTCCCGTGTCCCCTTTGTCATTGCGAAACTCTCTTGTCCCTACTGTCATTGCGAGGAGCGGAGCGACGAAGCAATCTCAGTTGGTATCGAGATCGGAGCTCCGTAAAGCTGGCTCAGCACCTCTTCTCGAAGCATGGCCTCTGGGCTGCCTTGCCGCCATATCTTGCCGTCCTTCATTAGAATCAGCCTCTGGCAAATAGGGGGCAGCGTTCTCAGGTCATGGGTGACAAACAGGGTAGTCGTATGGTATTCCCTGTGAATGAGCTGTATCAAGCTCAAGATTTCATGCTGAGCCTTCTGGTCTATGGAAGCTGTGGGCTCATCGAGAAGGAATATCTCAGGCTGCTGGACTAAGGCACGGGCAATAGCTGCCCTCTGGTATTCGCCCCCGGACAGGTGTCCTATTGGGCGCTGGGATAAATGAGCCATACCGACCATTTCCAATACCTTATCTACTGTTTCCCAGTGCGCCCGTGTCGGCCGATGGAATAGCCCCAGGCGCCCATAGCAGCCCACCATTACCGTCTCTCTAACACTGATGGGCAACCTGGGATCCACGTTCTCTACCTGAGCCACGTAGCCGATGCGCTTTCTCAGACTAATGCTATTTCTCCCATTTAGCCGCGAACCTAATACCCGGACTTCTCCATGAACCAGTTTGCCCAGGCCATTAATCACTGTAAGCAGGGTAGTTTTGCCGGCGCCGTTAGGTCCGATAATGCCGACGAATTCTCCTTTTGTAACCTCCAGAGACACGCCCTGTAAAGCCACATCTTCCCGGTAAGAGACCACAGCATCTTCAATCTTGATGACTGTATTATCCATATTGTTCCCTCCATTCATCCAAAGCTGCCAGCAGTAAGTCAACGTTCTTATCTATTGCCTTCTCCCAGGTCTCGGTCTTTTCCAGGCCCCCGGGAAAGTTGGATATGGTGACAGGGATGGCTTCAATATCCTGTTCTATAGCTGCGCCCAGCGTTGCGGTACCGCTCTGGAGGTTATCGATGATTAGAGCTACCCCGGCTTCTCTGGCCTCGTCTATTAACTGTTCCACATCGCCTGGACTTAGCTCTTCAGGTCTGCCGTAGGTAGCTACGATATCGAACCCGGCCCACCTCACGAATCCTTCTTGCATGGTAGCGCAGATTACCGTCACCCCCGCTACTCCGGCTTGCAGTAATCTCTCTTTTACCTCTTCGCCCTTATCTAAAATAACCTGTGCCCTTTCTGTAGCGTTCCCTGCATAATACTCGGCGTTCTCCGGGTCTATCTCGCCCAGGGCCTGGGCAATCTTGCTTACCGCTTCGGCCTGGACTGCGGGCACCATCCAGTTGCCTGTAACATTAAGAACCGTGATAATAAGGTCGGGGTTTTCGGCGGCTTCGATCGCTCCAGCGATATTTTCGTAGTTTTGTTGATAATTGTGGATAAAGACAGCTTTGCTGTGAGCCAGTGCCTCGATCTCGCTTGGCTTTACATCGTAATGTCCCGGACACACGCCTGGCGGTATCAGGGTGCGAGTTATCAATTTGCCGTCAGCTAGATCCTGAACAATGTTGGTGATAAAAGAACTCCCGGTCATGATATCGACCAGGGGTTGAGCATGCTCGGCGAGGGCTAGGACAGCCCCTAAAGTCCCCACAAGCGCTGCTATCAACACGGCTAGCAGAATTTTTTCTCTCACATTCTCAATATTGCGTGCATATGCAATTAATTGCAGTTAGCCGACAAAAAATCAATCCCTTTCCAGCTGTATTTGAGATTTTAGGAAGTCTATCTGTCGCACCTTGCCCCGGAAGACCTTCTTTTCTCCAAAGAGGGTCTCTACTTCTACCTGCCGCTCGGCAATTGTGATACGTGCGATGTGATCCAGAATTGGCTTGTCGCCTTCTTTAGCCTCATAGAGTTTAGCCATGCACATCTTTATGTTCCCCCTTGCTCTTTGACAGGGCCTGCCTTGCTTTTATTAGGTCGCCGCTAACCGCAGCCATCTTAGTGGCCGCTGCTTGTAACTGCTGTGCTACCTCAGTGGATGATGAGGCAACTTTGTCCGCCCAGTCGCGGAACTCTTTCGTATGTTCGCTGTTATGTGCAATCCAATAGTCAAACAAAACCAGTAGTTTCTTTTGAACGTCATCCATAGCAGTCTCTTTATTTGTAGAGGTTATTCAGGCTTTTCTTCCTTTTTTTCTCCGGCACTCACTGCACTTGCCTGAAATGGCCAGGTGCCTTAGGTCAGCATCAAAGCCGTATTTCTGGAGCAGCGTATCCTTTAGTGGACGCAGCGCAGGCTCCTCCAGGTCAATTATCTTGCCGCAGCTACGGCAAACGAGGTGATGGTGGTGCCCTTTCTCAGCAACATGATAGCGGACGCGCCCTTCGCCGAAGTTGGCTTCCGTAACTAAGTTTAATTCCTTCAGCAGTTCCAGAGTGCGATAGACGGTGGATATATTGGCATAGGGGTAACGACTGTGTAACTGCTCGTAGATTTCTTCTGCGCTGATGTGCTTGTCGGCATTATGAAGTGTCTCAATGACCAGCATGCGCTGGGGAGTTAAGCGGTGTCCCTTTTCACGAAGAATTTCGTGGCAGCTCATCTCAAATCGATCACAAATAACGGTTTGGCTTTTCCACAATTGTGGTAGTTCGGTTTTTCCGACAAGCTCCCATTCAAAAATCAAGGTCTCTCCCTTCCCCCCTTGAGTGAGACCACCCTCCTGCTCATTTCCCCCTTAGAGTAAGGGGGATACAGGGGGTTACTTCCATAACTCCCCTGGCCCCTCTTATCCTTCGAGTTCGCTCAGGACATGCCTTAAGAGGGGAAAGGTTGGAAAAATTTACCTGTTGCGATTATAACAGGACAGAGAAATTATTGCAACAAGTTGCAAATGCAATCATAAGCCCACCCTCTCATTGCGAGGGGCGAGCTTCCTCGCTTGCGCTTCGGAACAGGCTCCGCAATCTCGCAAAGTCCTGTCTTGCGTTTTGGCTTCTATTTCTTCCTACTTTCCAGCGATATGGTGACTGGCCCATCATTGTGGATCTCCACCAGCATATGCTCCTGAAAAAGCCCGGTTTCCACCTTGAGCCCTGTGGCGCGGACTTGCTCCACAAAAAACTCATATAATTCCTTAGCCAGCTCTGGCGGGGCGGCTTCGGTGAAGTCGGGGCGTCTACCTTTGTGTGTGTCAGCCAGAAGAGTAAACTGGCTCACTACCAGAATATCTCCTCTTGTATCCAGCGCGGAGAGAGAAAACTTGCTTGACTCGTCGGCAAAAATACGCAGGTTAACCACTTTATTTGCCAGGTAGCTGGCGTCTTCCTTCGAATCACCTTGAGCCACGCCCAGAAACACCACCAGCCCCGGGCCAATCTTGCCCACTATCTTGTCATTCACGCTCACCGAGGCTTGGGAAACCCTCTGCACTAATGCTTTCATCTGGATTCAGCTTGTTATAATTATGCCACCTTCTCAAACTTATTTCCGCTTGTGACCAAGATTTTTCAATATTTTTTCGTCTGAAAGATACAAACCTACCGATTCACATCCGATGTTGCATTGTGTATAATCAAATCACCTTTCAAGTTGAGTTAGAGATGAGCAAATACACAGGGATAGACTTAGACTGGGATAAGATATATCGTTTGTCGTCAGAAGCGACTAGCTTATTAGTTAGCAAAGGATCAACTCAAGCTGAGATATTCCTGATCGCTAGCATTATGGCTGTAATAACTAAAGCTAACCTAGAAAACACTATTGCTATAGAGGATTGGAATGATAAGGAGAGAAGCTCGTTTTGGAATGACGTTGAGATGGAGCTGCAAAAGCACGAAACGCTCGCAAGAGAGACTATGAATGAGAGGAAGGCTAAGATTAGTGGGAGAATTGAAGATTCATTAGGAGAACAACTCCATGATAAGTATAAAGAACTCAGGGTCATCGTAGTAAAATGTGGCTTTGACGAGAAGGACGTGCGTGAGGATATAGCTGTTTCAATGGAAGAAGCGAACAAGCTGGGTGAACCGCTGGTTTCTCTAGAGATTTCTTATCACTGGTGGGCAGATTGGTGGTACAAATTCCTACAGGAATGGGCAGGTAGATGTTTTGTCAGATATGTGGACAAGTCGAGAGAACTGTATCCCCATATTTTGTATTCCGATTATGAAGAAATGCGAGGCTTATGGTTGTCTGAGTTTGAACCCTTATGGGCAATCGGACGTGATATAGCAAGGCTTACCGAAATTAACTTAATGATGAAGTCTGTTACCAAGTTTATTTCCAGTAAGAGTAACAGATTCGATGAAAACCAGAAACAGTCAATACGAAAGTGGGTGAATGGTTTTGACGAGATTGCTTTGGAAATCTCTGATTTGTTTAGGCAGAAACTGCGTAAAGTGTTTGATAGCACTCTAGAATGGTCGAAGGGTCACAGTAAGGATTATATATCTGCTGAACTGAAACGTCTTTTATCAAACTAATTAACCTCTACCGTTTTATTTCTAAAGCTAGCTACGTGATTATCCAGAGGGCCTAATACCTGATTTGTGGTAGGCCTAATTGGTATGGTGTCCCTGCAATTTAGTCTTACCTTGACTCTTACGTTTTCCGATACAACCATCGGAAGGATGAACACCCGATGTTTCTTTCGCTTCTTGACCGTGTTACCATTCCGAAATAGGTTGAGCAGCCTTTTTAAGAAGACTCTCAAACCGCTTTTTAGTTAGTAGTTTCTTATTGTGGCTTAGTCTTTTCGACATTGGATACCCGTCCTTTTTTAGATAACTTACGACATTTTCGCAGGTTATCCAAATACACATGAACATCCTTAACTACCCACGTGTAAGGTTTCTGGAGATCAACAAATACTATAGCTGGATTGTTACAGGGAAACCAAGAAAGACCTATCTTGTGAGTGGTTTTACCTGAAGTATTTAGTAAAATTTCTAGCGATTGGACAGGGTTTAGTTCCAGTGAAGCATGCAATGGTACTAATCCATACTTTTGCTCTAACTGGAAAGTTGTGTTACGAAAACTGCATCTTACTGGGTAGTATTTGCTAGTTTTTTCGGATACAAATACCGTTAGAAATATATTTGCACTATACCTTCTCATCTGCTCATCTGAGTATAGTTCAAAATCAATCACTGGCATCTCAAGGGTACATTTCGGGCCGTATTTATGCCATATATATGTCTCCCGTAGCCATGTCGGGAAGCCCAACACTGATTGCCAAAGTTTTCTCCATGATTTAGGATGAGCTAAAAGAAGCAAAAAGGCTGCAAGGAAAGAAAGTGCTCCTATTACGAGAAGCAGAATAGCCCATACCGGCAATACCTGTCCGGACTGCACCAGTTTATTCACAGCTACACCTGCTAAACCCCAACAGGCCGAGCCTATTGCTAATAGGGCAGTTGCAATCCACTTTATATGGGTTCTTTCGCTGTCGGTATCCATCTTCTTTTAGACAATTGTACCACTTCTTTTCCGGTGTTTTAGTGGTATGGATTATTCTGGGGACATAATACCTAATTTGTAGTAGGCCTGATTGGTATGGTGGTCCCCGGAATTTCAAGTGTCGAAGGTCATGCTTGAATAGACAATGTAAAAGGTAGTAGTATTAGGTCGAGGTGGTAACTATCGGAGGCATTAATGCTCAGGTCTGAAAAAGGTCTTATTGAAGACGGGTGCAGAAATGCAGGAGACTAATGTAATTTCCATTGAGCAAATGAAGGACGCAATCCGAAGGTCAGGTTACCTTTTGGAGCAAAGGGTTGAGCCTATTCTCTTTAAGGAAGGTTATTACGTTGAAACAAACCCAGTGTTTCCAGATCCAGATAGAGAAAAGGCTCGTGAAATAGATATAAGTGCTTTATCAGCAAGGTGCCTATACAGGAAAGAGTATGGTTTTATCTTCCCAACTTTAATCTGTGAGTGTGAAAATAATGCCCTGCCCATCGTATTCTTTACTAAGAAGATATTCTTACCTTATCTCTGTCGAGAAGATATCAAGACATCTGGAATACCAGTAAAATTCTGGAGAAAAGATGAATATGAGAATTTTGCTGATTTTACAGGTCTAGAGGAATTTCACCACTATTGTGCGGAAGAAATAGCAACTCAGTATTGTAGTTTTGAACTCCCTAAGAAAGGCATACAGGATAGAAAATGGCTAGCTATTCATCGCGAAACACAGCATCAGACTTTTGAATCGCTCCTAAAAGCTCTAGACTATGAAATCGCAAGACATTTTGATGCTTGGGCTCCACCCGATACTATCAACGAGGAACAAGTTGATGTCAAGGTCTATTATCCTCTGCTAATACTTCAGGGCGACTTGTATTCCGCATCTCTGAGGAATAAACGCCTTTCTCTGAAGAAATCAAAACATATTCGGTTTCGTAAGCAATTCATATCAACAAATAAGATAGAACCAGAAACATATCAAATCGCTGTTATTACCGAAGATTATTTACCCAGCTATCTTAAAATCATTGATTCCGAACTCGAGAAGATTACAAAAATCTTCCAGCGTAAAAAATCTAGAGTCCTTCTTTCAATAGAAAAAATAGTTGAAGAAACCAAGAAAGCTAAGGGGAAACCAGAGTCATATAGGGGATACCTTGAATTTTAATAAGTCATAGGCACTTGACTAGCCGTATCTGTTTCTTGGCATTAAGGTAACCTACAGTAGCAAAAGTCAGCTTCAATCAATATTCAAATTTCTGCTATTTTTGGGAACAGCAATAATATACGCATCACTGCAAAAGTATTCTGGGGACATAATACCTCATTTGTAGTAGGCCTAATTGGTATGGTGTTCTTGGAATTCGCCCCAACTTTGTTGGTAACCTCCAGTTCCGTACATTGTTAAGATAATATTGCCTCTCGCATGCTTAATCCTGAAAGCAATCGCCAGAGTGCCTTCTCACATTCGATTCTAGTACTTTCTACTTCTTGTTGGGCAGAGGGTTGATTATCACATGCCACTTTGAACGCATTATTCACTTTGTATGCTTTTTGTAATGCGTCACCAACCAGTCTATCAAGCTCATCGTCTTTATATTCTTCTAAGAAATCTTTGCTCAGCATCATAATTGTTGGTGTATCCGCCATCACCAATGCCCACCTGCGCGCTACGTCAAGTATGTCAAAGTCGGGTTTCAATGATAACTCTTCTCTGAAAAACTCAATCAGGGATAGTGCCCAGTTACGAATTCTTCCCATCAAGATCGCATTTCGATTTCGTCTCCGATCTTTCCTTATCTCTTTGATTGATATGAAAGCTGCAAGGGCAAGCGCTAGAGTAAATACAGCGCTGATTATTACTGACCAATCACTAATGAAACCAAATATCCACCCAGCTATGACATTCTCGTCTTTGAAGACCTGAACTACTACCGCTAAGACTAGAAGTATAATTATCGTGACTATATACGACCAATATTTCCGTAGAGCCATACGCATATTATACCAATAAGCCCGCGAGCTGAAAACGAATTGTGCTGGCTGACCACATGGGTAACACTGGACTGCGGATTTTAGCAAGTTGTTTTTCAATATACTGTATAGGAGCAAGATAGGCAAGGGATTGGTGGGGGCGATTGAAGTTATACTCG
>Ga0299915_10003854_pt1 | contig 10863 bp, 8 predicted proteins | sample RVTome_13_FD_200263 | JGI IMG/M metagenome (GOLD analysis project Ga0299915, IMG submission 200263) | Soil microbial communities from uranium-contaminated site in the Upper Colorado River Basin, Wyoming, United States - RVT92D227 (version 2) ... | reverse complement strand
CCTGGGAGAAGACGGAGAGAAGGGCATATTCCTTTTTGATCCTCTCCGCAAGGGTGAGATTGGTCGCTTCGGGTCCATGCGGGACATTGGCATTCTCCTTGTTGGGATGGAGAATGAGCTGATCCACATCGTAAAGAGGCATTCCAAGACGGGTGTGCATCCTGCGGGCTTGTTCGAGTCCCCTTTCGATCAGTTTGGTGTCCACCAGTTCACGGATGAGAGGGGCGGTGATCATCTTGATTTTGGAGGTGACAATTAAATCTTCCACCTCCCGTGCCACCTCCTGTGCTGTGTCGATGTCGACATAGGTTTCTCTGATCAGTGCATCAACAATCCTCTGACGATCCCAGTCATTCAACGACTCCTCTGAGGTACGGACAAAAAGGGCCATATCCGTGGTTTCAAATTCTTCTTTAAAATCTTTTCGTTCTTCTTTCATCTCAATGACATTTGCCATTTTCCTGTCACCTATTCTGTGGAATTTTTCGAAGAAAAGGATTAATGAAGGGCTATATTTAGTATGATTTCTAATCACTACAACAACATCTTGTTATTTGTCAAGGAAAAACTAAGCTTGTGAAAAAAAATATTTGTTTCTTTATTATTTTCTTTGGATCTGCAAGGAGGATTTATGAATCGCCCTGCTATTTCGTAGATTCGTTCTTCTGGAAAGGTCTTAGGGGAGTTTCGAGGAGGCGTTTGAAGATTCCCAGCAAACCCTCTCCCGTGCTTTTAAAAGGAATGGCCTCAATCTTAGGATCGTCGAGTTCTCCTTTCACCTCATAGACAAAAGAGAGGAAAGCCTTATCTTTTCCAGTGAGAATATATCCTGCAATGGGAATGTTATTCAATACCATATCAACCGTCCCAAGTGGATGAACTCCGACCTTGGCATCGATAAGGTTTTTGCCCAGGTCAATTTTTCCAATTGCGGTGACCCTCATTGCATCACTATCAACAAGAAAATCTTCTATGGAAACAATCCCCTCGTTGACATGAATGTTTGCTGAGACCTTATGATAGGGGAGTCCTTTGGTCGTGAGATCAGGGAGCCTTCCCTTGAAGAGCTGCGAAACATTGAGAATCGAAAATATCTTGGCCAGAATGTTGCCTCTTTCGATCACCCCGTTTTCCAGTTCGAGCCTTAAACCTCCCTGGAGAGTTTCTTTCACTTTCTGAAAATTCTCTCCCTCTCCCCTGAGTTGCACTTGATCGATATAAACCCTTCCGGTAACCCTTATTTTTTCGTCCTGTTCCTTCTTGAAAACGGTGCGGAAAAAGGCTGCTGCCTCCATATGAGAAAGACGGGGCTTGATCTCAAACCGGATTCCCTTTGGGGCAGGCTGTATCCAACCTTCACCCCAGAAATCCCCTCCATTGGCTTTCAATTGAAAAGGATGGATGATTAATTTACCATCCACCGTCTTCATTTCGCATTTGAAGTCCTGGAAATGGATATTTCGAAACTTTCCTTTTTCGACATCGACCTTTCCCTCAATCGCCCATTGGGAAAGCCATCCCTTGAGTTTTTCAAAAGAGGCTGGAGTCGGTTTCTTTTTCTCTGGAAAGAGAGAACCGAGGTCGAGCTGGGGAGAAGAGAGGTGAAAGGAGAGTTGTCTCAAGGTTCCTGCTCCGGTTTCCATCGGTCCTATATTAAGACGGGAAGATGTCCCGGAAAGACTCAACGAAGAATCTCCCAGTCTTCCTTTCAATCCATCCCATCGCATCTGTTGAGGGGAGAAAATAATCCTGCCCTCGATCTCGGAGAGAGGAACAGGAATACTCCGGTGCCGGAGAGAGATGCCTTTGAGTAAAATTTCGCCTTCCCTGATGGCGTTGATCCCATGGTCCATTCTTCCGGACCAGTTCAGACGAAGCTCCGCCCCCCCTGCAAGATCCTGAATTTCGTCGACCTGAATTCGCATCGAGTCAGGAAAGAGAGGCAAATGAAGCAGGGCGTATATATTTTTCAAATCGATCGAACCGGACGTGGAGAGGTTCAACTCTCCCTGCCTCACCTTTCCATCCAAAGTCAGAGACGAGTTTAGGGATAGAATCTTCAACTTTGAAAAGGTGGCCCCGAGGTTGGAAAGGGAGAACGAGCCCTCTCGAAAAAGGAGCGGATGAGACACTCCTTTCAGAAGGAGGGAAGCTTCTCTGGGGGAAAATTCCAGCTCATAGGAGAGAGGTTGCAGGGAGGTGCCCCTTTTTGCTTTGAACGAGAGCTGGCCTGTTCCAGAAAGATTTTTAATATCTTCTGTCTTGGAACGGGTCTCTTTTGAAAAGAGAGTGGATTGGGAGAGGGCGAGAAGGTTTTTTAGATCGACCTTTCCTTTTCCTGAGAACTCCGAGGATCCTCCTTTTTTCCATGAGCCGCCCATCAGGAGGGATGTATTTCCGAAATCCACCTTTATTCCTGACCACTGTAGGTTTTCATTTGAGAGATCCACCGCTCCTTCATCGATATGAATGGGAAAAGGAATCTTCGAATGAGTGAATTGAACTTTGGAAAGATGATAGATCCCCCTATGTTGAAACCGGAGAGGGGATTTCAATTTCCCTTTGACCGAGATCTGATAGGGCGCCTTTCCTGATAGGGAGGTGATGGGTTCAAGATCCTTTAGCAACTCCCCATCATCAGCAAAAACATCGGTCTTGAGCAGGGAGGAGAGATCTGCCACATGGAATTGACCCTGACCCTGGATCTCAAGGGCAGGGACCTGGAGGAGTTCGTAGAATAGACCGTTGGCTCGATCGATACTGGAATGAAAGACCTTTCCCTCCACTTCTTTCAGATGAAGGTGACCTTCTTTGAAAAGGAGGTTCCCTCTCAGTTCTTCAAGGGCAGGTAAATTCCATGGAAGTTTCAATCGAGCGTTGTTAACCTTCATCTCCACTGTGAGGACATGGGCATTGTGGAGCTCATCACAATGATCAATCTCCGGAATCTTTCCCGAAAGCTTAACGGAGAGGATCTGTGCCGGACCCTTTCCCTCGGCACGGAAAAGGGGATCGGAAACACTCGGGGTGATGATCCGAAATGGGATAAACCTTCTTCCATCTGCGATGTCGAAGACACTGCTTGATGCCTCCGCATCCAGGCCCCTTCCTTCTGTCCCGATTCCATAAATCTTGCCTTTTGCCCTCACCTTAATTTCAGGCAGTTCGATCGAAAACCGGGAAACCTCAAACGTCCGCCTATCATAATTAGCCTCAAGATCGAGGTTGATCCATTTGGGGGTGAAAAGGTAAGCGAAAACCTTTGGGTGATCGTAGATCACCTCCCTGAATTGGATCTTAGCAGAAGCCCTGAAGGGTCCTGAGAGGTCCCCCTGATATCGGCCTTTCAGATCGAGGATTCCTGCAATCTTATTCATCGGCAGGAGGGATTTTAGGTAGGGCCAAAAGTGAAAAACTTCTATTCCTTTTACATCTACCTCAGCCTTCACCCTTGCCTTGGAAAGCTCCATCCCTTCAGGGATGTTTTCAATCGTTCCTGAGACGGAGAATTTCGCATCCTTTTTTGAATGGAAGATCTTCCCGCTCACATTGAAAGGAAAGGGTCTGTCAAAGGAGATCTTTGACAGACGGAGCTCCAATGATCGGATTTCTGTCAGGAGAGGAGCATCGCCAAATGATTCGTCTGAAAAGGAGATTTCTCCGGACCGAATGGAAAGGGAGCCTCCGAAGAGGGTGGAGAGGGTCTCGATCATCTTCCGCTGGGAGGACTTCAGCTCCTCTCCGGTTAAAGGGATGTCGAAAAAATTGAATCTTCCGTTTCTGTCCCGAGAGAAACGGCCTATAGGCTTTTCGAGAGTGATGCGTTTCCATTTTACCTCCCTCTTCAACAGAGGAAGGGTCTTTGCCGTTAAAATCAGTCTTTTGGAATGGAGGAGATCAAAGGATTTGGAGCGGTCTTTTATCCGAAAATCTTCAAAGGCGATTCCAATTCCCCCCCAGAAACCAATGGTTGCTTTTCCAAATGAGACATCCCTTCCGAGTTGGGAGGTCAGTGATTTTTGAACAGTGTTACGGTAGAGATTGGGATCGAAGAGGTAATGGATGGTCCAATACAGAAGTATTCCCACGACGACAACGGGAATCACGATCCAAAGGAAGAATTTTTTACTATGATGACTCATCTTTTTGCTTTTTGAAAAGGGTTCTGGGATTCAAGGGTTCGTGGGTTCAAGTGTTATTAAAATATATTTTACTTGACACCTTGAACCCTATCCCTCTTGAACCCTTTAGATCATTTTAATGGCGTGAGCCAGGGTGAGGACATCCACCCGCTCTGCCTCTGCTTTCATTAATACCTTCGAACATTCGTTGACCGTTGCTCCTGTTGTGTAAACATCATCAACCAGAAGGATCTTCTTTCCTTCCACTTCTTCTCTTCTCTCGGTATGGAAGGAGCTTTTCACTCCCTTCTCTCTTTCCGTCCCACTCAGATCGACCTGTGGGATAGTGGCTCTTTTTTTTTGGAGTAATCCCTTTGAGTATGGGATTCCGGTTCTCTGACTTAACTCCTTCACAAGGAGAAGGGCCTGGTTGAAACCTCGTTCCCTTAATCGCTGGGGGTGGAGTGGAACAGGGATGAGGAAGTCGAAAGAACTGGGATCCCAATAGCGATGGAATCCTTCAGCCATTTTTTCTCCGAAGAATGTGGTGAGATAGTTCTTCTCTTCATACTTCCATCGATGGATGGCTTCCCGGAGGGGTCCGTCATAATACCCTATCGCTCTTGCTATTGTATAATATTGTTTCTGGGTCAGACAAGTGCCGCAGGGATGGTTCTTGATCTCTCCGGAGAGAAAAGGAACTCCGCAAACGGTGCAGAACGGTGGTTCAATCCACCGGATCCTCGAAAGACAGTCCGGACAGATTCCCTGTTGACCTTCTTCTAAGAATTTCTCGCAGCAGTGACATTGGGAGGGAAGCAAAAAAGCAACAAATGTTTTAAAAAGGGCGCGCATTCATTCACTGAAAAAATGGCCCAAACCGGTTGGTCGAGGCTTCTAACCCAACCCAACATCCTATGAACTCTGCCACAGGGTTTATCTCCTCTCAGGAGAGAAATAGACCCTATCGGTATAGGGACGAGAGGGAGGAGGCGAGGGGATGTTCTTTTCGACCTGTTTGATCGAATAGGTGCTCCATTGGTGGCATTGGGGGCAGTAGGCCATCCATTCCTTTGATTCTCTTTCACAGGTGTTGCAGGTGAAGGGAAGAAAAGAGGTCCCGCTCAATTCGAATGTTTTTTCAAACTCCTGGGCTGCCCGGCTGAAATCTTTTCTGTGGAGATAGATCTCTGCAAGTAATCTGTGGAGCGCTGGGAAATCCTGCTGTTTTAAACTAATCATATTGATCTCCTCAAGGGCTTCATCCAGCATCTCCACCCTCAAGCAGAACTTGGCGTAGAAGAAAGAGATCATCCAGTTTTCCGGATCGATCTTCAACATCTTCTGATAGATATGGAGCAAGGCGCTTGGGTCTTCCCGGCTGAGATAGAGTTCTTCCAACCGGAGGACAAAGATGATCGATTTGAAACGTTTAAAACTCTTTTCCCAGATCTTTCCCGCGGAAGCCCATTTTCCCATCCGGAGATAAATGTCACCCAGCAATACAAACCCGGGCTGAAACGTCTTTTCCTCCCGGACAATCTCTCTGGCTCCTTTTAGGGTATTCTCCAAGTTTTCTTCTCCCCCCCGGTTCAGAAGATCCCTGGCATATTCATATTTTAAACCTAAATAGGAGAGCTTCTCTTTCTCTTCAGCCTGTTTTCCCTTAGCCAGTTTGAGAATCGACTTTTGGATCCGAATCGCTTCCTCCCACCTCTGACTGTTCCGATAGATTTCTCTTAGACTATTGAGCGCCTTCAGGTTGGAGTCATCCAGGCCGATGGCACGGTTTAAAATCCGGATCGCTTCGTCGAAACGTTTCGTTCGTTCATAGATCTCTGCCTGACGAAGAAGGATGTCCATATTCTTTGTGTCGATCCATCGTGCCCTCTCCAGCCAGCGAAGGGCCTCTTCATCATTGCCCTCTTTGATCGATATCTCCGAGAGTTTTGGATAGAGATCCTTCTGAAGAGGATCATTTTTCAGGACCTCTGTGAAGTGGGTTTTGGCCTTGGTTAATTCCCCCCGCAGAAAATAATCCACTCCTTTGTTCAACTCCTCCTGGATCGATTTTTCTTTCTTTCTCTGCCGGGATAGACGATAGTTTTGGATGGCCCTCTTGGCATCTCTCGTCAGGGTGCTGATGAAGACGAGTATGGCACCCAGCACCAAAGAGGTGATCATGAGAGTGGAAAGATCGGTGGGATATACTCTTCCAAAAAATTTGAAATCAATATCTATAGGATTGGTCAGAGAGAGCCAGCAGAAGATAGAGATTATAATCAAAATGACAATCATGAGTAGTTTTGTCAGCATCCCTATAACCTCCCCCTTTCCATTTTGGTCAGGCAGGCCACACAGTATTTGGCCACTGGTCGAACCTCAAGCCTTTTTAGGCTAATAGGCTCCCCACACTCATCGCAGATTCCATAAATGCTGCCCTTAATCCGATCCAGTGCTTCATCCACCTCCTGAAGCCTCATCCGCTCATTCTCATTCAGGCTGAGAAGAATCTGTTTGTTATAGATATTGGCTGCCTCATCTCCGATGTCCTGAATTCCATCCTGGCCCACCTCTTGAGAGGAAACGTAAGTCTGTTTGACCTCACCAACGATCTGTTCCCTCTCCTTGAGCAGAATTTTTTTAAAACGTCCCAACGTTTTTTTATCCATCTTTTTAGTTAAATTTGGCTTATCTTTCACCAATCTCAGCTCCTTTTTCCAGGTCGATCCGAGGTGCATCAATCCATAACGCTTCTAAATCATAGAATGCTCTGACAGGTTCCAGAAAGATGTGCACCACCACATCCTCATAATCCATCAGCACCCATTTCCCCTGCCCTATGCCTTCCTTGCCGAGAGGCCGGATTCCCATTTTTTCGAGGGTTTCCTCAATCGATCTGGCAATGGCCTGGACCTGACGGTCCGATTTGCCAGTACAGAGGAGGAAATAATCCGTAAAGGAAGAGATCCCCTTCAGTTCCAGAAGGACCGGATCCTCGGCCTTCTTTTCAATGGCTGCCTTCAAACAGAGAAGGGATTTTGTTTTTGAGTCGGTGGTCCGATCCTCCCGTAAGTATAATTTTGAGTGTAGCATTATACCAGAAAAATTGACGATGACAATAAAAAAATTAAAAAAAAGTTATTCCCAGGGTCATAGCCTCTTTTGGTAAAGTCCCCGACTCTGGATATAAGCCTCCACTTCAGGAGGGACCCAATGTCTGACGGACTCCCTCCTTTCGATTAGCTGTCGGACCCTCGTAGAGGAGATGTCGAGGAAAGAGATTTCTTTAAAATAGAGATGGTATCCTGAGAAATGAGTCCAGACTTTCGTTTCAATATCATATCGGAAAACAGGGGTCAGAGACTGCGGAAGTTGTGAGGCGACAGGTGTTTTTTGAAACCCCGGCCGTGTCATCACAATAAAATGGCAAAGGGTGAAGAGATCTTGATAATCCTTCCAGGTCTCTATCTCCACAAAGGCTTCTCTTCCCAGGATGAAAAAGAGGTCCAGGTCGTTTTTCTCACGTAAATATCGAATGGTATCAATGGCATAGGATTTTCCAGGTCTTGTGAGCTCGACATCAGAGATGGAAAAAAACGGATTGGAAGCAATGGCCAACCTCACCATCTCCAGCCGGTGCTTCACATCGATAACCTCATTTAGGTCTTTATGAGGGGGGATGGCTGAAGGGATGAAGATGATTTCATCCAAACCAAAGGTGTCCCGTATCTCTTCTGCACCAAGGAGATGGCCCAAGTGAATGGGGTTGAAGGTCCCTCCGAACAACCCAATCCTCTTTCTTTTAGTTTCCTTCTCCATTTTTTCTTTCATGTAATCATTTATAGCCGTTTAGCTGATAAGATTCCAAATCCCAAAATAGTTCGGAGTCAGGAGTTCGTAGTTCGGAGATAATAGAAAAACTCCGAACTCAAAACTACGAACTCCGAACTTTTGTATTCTTTAGCTTCTTACCTGTCCTTCTCCATAGACAATAAATTTAGTCGTCGTCAGCTCCTCCAGACCCATCGGCCCGAAGGCGTGCAGTTTGGAAGTGCTGATCCCCATCTCCGCTCCCAGCCCTAACTCAAATCCGTCGTTGAACCGGGTGGAGGCATTGACCAGAACGCAGGAAGAGTCAATCTCTCTCAGAAAGCGCTGGGCATTCTGATAATCGGAGGTGAGAATGGCCTCTGTGTGGAGGGATCCATAGGTGGCAATGTGCTTCATGGCCTCCTCAATCCCTTTGACCACCCGGATGGAGAGGATGAGGTCTAAATACTCCTCATGCCAGTCCTCCTCCTTTGCCTCTTTGATTCCAGAGAGGATCTTCCTGGTTTCCTGGCATCCCCGTAGCTCCACCCCTTCTTTTTGAAGGACCTCTGCAAGCTTCGGAAGGAAGCCCTCTGCTATTTTGGCATGGACCAGGAGCGTCTCCATGGCATTGCATACCCCGGGCCGCTGGACTTTGGCATTGAGACAGATCCGCAGGGCTGTCTCCTGATCCGCAGACTCATCGATGAAGATATGGCAGACTCCCTTATAATGTTTGATGACCGGGATTTTCGAATGGGCCGCCACAAAACGGATCAACGCTTCCCCTCCCCTGGGGATGATGAGATCGATCTCATCTTCCAGCTGGAGCATCTCCTGGATAGCTTCCCTTTCGGTCCTTGCAAAGATCTGGATGGCCTCTTCCGGGATCCCTATCTTGCTTAAGGCTTTTTGAAGAATAAGGACGATGGCCTGATTGGAATGAAAAGCCTCTGAACCTCCTCGGAGGATAATCGCATTGCCCGACTTAAGGCAGAGGCCTGCTGCATCTGCGGTCACATTCGGTCTCGATTCATAGATGATTCCGATCACACCGATGGGAATCCTCATCCTTCCGACGGTCAACCCATTCGGCCTTCTCCACATCTTAATGATCTCTCCTACGGGATCAGGAAGAAGGGATAGTTCCCGGAGGCCCTTCGCCATGGCCTGAATCACTGCGGGGGTTATTCGCAACCGGTCCATCATTGCAGGAGAGAGGTGTGCCTTCTCACCTGCCAATAGGTCCTTTCTGTTCTCTTCGATCAGGAAAACTTGGCTCTTTTCCAGAACATCCGCCATTTCAGATAAGGCCTTATTTTTCGCATTGGTGGAAAGCTGAGCCAGCAGGCGCGAAACCTCTTTTGCCCGTTTGGCTATCTCTTTCACTTCTGCCCTGAAATCCATTTACTTCCTCATTTGCTTAGAAAATAAAAGGGGTTGGTTTAAGGGCTAAGGCTAAGAGGCCGGTTTTGTTGATGGGTTAGGTCATTGGTGATAAAGGTTTCACTTAACCCTTACCCTTTGCCCAAACTGGCTTCCTAACCTTTACCCTTACCAAAAACCATTTTTACGGTTCAAGGATGACACTCCATTATGAAGATCATTTTGTTATAAAACTACCAGATCATCTCGGTGGATGATTTCATCCGAATACTTATAGCCCAGGACCTTTTCAATCTCATTGGTTCGATGGCCTCTGATCTTCTCGAGTTCTTGAACGCTGTAATTGACCAACCCCCTGGCAAACTCCTTTCCGCGAGGCCCTACACAGGAGACCGAATCTCCCCGGTCGAAAGAGCCCCTCACCTCCAGTACTCCCGAAGGAAGAAGGCTCTTCCCTTTCTGGACGATAGCTTTCTTGGCTCCGTCATCCACGATGACATCGCCTTTCGGTTTGAGATTGAAAGCGATCCAGTGTTTTCGACTGCTCAGGGTCCTCATTTTTGGGAGGATGAGCGTCCCGATCTCCTTTCCTTTTAAAACCTGATGAAGGATCTCCTTTTTTGTACCGCACGCAACCACTGTGGGAATCCCGAAGCGGGATGCCTTTCTGGCGGCCTGAATCTTGCTCACCATCCCTCCTACGCTCGTCTGGCTCTTCGTCTCCCCCATCACTCCTTCCATATCCGCATCGATATCCTCAATTAGAGTAATGCATCTGGCATCGGGGTGACTCCTCGGGTCTCTGTCACAGATGCCTTCAATATCGGTCAGGATGATGAGAAGGTCAGCCTCGATCAGGTTGGTGATGAGGGCAGAGAGGTTATCATTGTCACCGACTTTAATCTCGTCTACGACGACCGTATCATTTTCATTAATAATCGGAATAATCCCTAACTCAAGGAGGGCAAGGAGGGTATTCCGGGCATTGAGGAACCTCCGGCGATGGCTCAGGTCGTCATGAGTGAGAAGGACCTGGGCGACCATCTGCTGGTATCGGGAAAAATAGTTCTCATAGATATGGATCAACCGGCTCTGACCCACGGCAGCAGTGGCCTGTTTCTGGGTGATCGATTGAGGACGAGTTTTATAGCCCAGTTTCTCCATTCCGGCTGCAATGGCACCGGATGAGACCAGGACAATCTCATAGCCATGGCGCTTCAGTTCCGAAATCTCTTTAGTCAAATGGGAGAAAGCTTCATAATGGAGCCCTTTCTCCACGGAGGCCAGGATACTTGAGCCCACCTTGACAACGATCCTTCTCGCTTTCTCCAGGACCTTTTTTCGGGTCTCTTTATTGTTCATTGTTCTGGTTTGAAATCGATTCAAGGGCTTGAGAGATGGCCTCGATCAGCCCTGAAATTCCTTCTCCTGTTTTTCCTGAAACCGCATGGAAGCGATGTCCCATTCCTTCAAACTTTTTCTTCACTTCTTTCACCCTTTCCCGGACAGAAGGAAGATCGATTTTATTGAGGGCAACGATCTG
>Ga0299915_10003853_pt1 | contig 10863 bp, 10 predicted proteins | sample RVTome_13_FD_200263 | JGI IMG/M metagenome (GOLD analysis project Ga0299915, IMG submission 200263) | Soil microbial communities from uranium-contaminated site in the Upper Colorado River Basin, Wyoming, United States - RVT92D227 (version 2) ... | reverse complement strand
CCAGTTTGGTCTGTTTGTAGGCCTGCAGCGGGTTGTAGCGCCGCATCAACTGGATGTCGGCCCAGTCGAGCCGGGTGCCGCGGTGCGAGCCGGAGCTCACCGTGACCACTCTTGGCGCCGGGCTCGCTTGCAGCCGCGGAAGGAGTTCGTGGGTGAGCAGGAAGGGCGCCAGGTGGTTCACCGCCCACTGCTTCTCGAAGCCCTCCGCCGTCAGGGTCTGCCAGAAGATGAACGTCCCGGCGTTGTTCACCAGTCCATCCAGGCCTGCAATCCCCCATTCGTCGAGGCGTCCGCCGATCGCCGCCGCCAGGCGCCGCACCTGACCCTGGAGCGAGAGATCGGCCACCTCGATTGCCAGGCGGGCGGCCGGAAACTCCTTCTTCAGCCCCACGGCCGCAGCGCCGCAGCGCTCGACTGACCGCCCCGCTCCGATCACGGCGTGCCCCCGCCCGAGCAGCCCGCGGGCAACCGCCAGGCCGATGCCTGAAGTGACTCCGGTCACCACGAAGGATTTGGGGTGGATCTCGCCCGCAAGCTCGGCCATTTACGTCCCACCTCCGTTCCGCCTGGCATGATAGAGGCAAAGGCCGTCTTTGTCAAGTGTTTTATACACCTGTTTCCAACAACTGTTTGACTTCTGCGCCATTTCCGGGTAGAGTCCTGAGAGCACGACCTGGCGGAACGCGTCGACCTGGAGGCGGACATGCGAAGTAAGGTCTTTATCACCGGGGCTACCGGTGGACTGGGGAAGGCATTTGCCGTGGACTGCGCCCGGCGCGGTTGGGATCTCTTCCTGACGGACCTGCACCCGGAGAAGCTGGAGGTATTGGCGGCAGGCCTCAGACGGGCTTACGGCGTGGGGGTGGTCTGCCGCGCCTGCGACCTGACGGACCCCGTCTCGCGCACCGCGCTCTTCCAGTTCATCCGCTCCGGCCGCACGAGATTCAGAGGTTTGATCAACGTCGCCGGGGCGGACTTCGAGGGCTTGTTCCGCGAGCGCGAGCCGGATCAGCTCCGAACCATCTTGCGTCTCAACATCGAGGCGACTCTCGAGGTCACTCATGCCCTGCTGGAATGGACCGATCCGCTCCAACCATTCCGGATCATCACCGTCTCCTCCTTGGCGGCATTCTTCCCAATGCCGGTCAAGGCGACCTACGCCGCCTCCAAGAGGTTTCTTCTCGATTTCTCGCTTGCGCTGCGTGACGAGGTCGAAAGGCTCGGGGCAACGGTCACCGTGCTCTGCCCGGCCGGGCTGCCGACGACAGATGTGTGCATCGAGGCGATCGAGGCCCAGGGACTATTGGGCCATCTGACAACACAGAACATCGGACACGTCGCCGCGCGAACGGTGGATCACGCGCTCAAGGGGCACGCGGTCTACGTGCCGGGGTTTCTCAATCAATCCATGCTGCTCATGAGCCGACTTGTCCCGGCGGCGAGCGTCTCGACGCTGATCGGCCGCCGTTGGCGTGCGGCCCATCGCCGCCGGGCTGGCGCAGCCATGCACGGCTCTGAGGCCCTCTTCTCGCGTGACGGCAAAGCCGACGGTTCAAGCCTGCACGAGGACTCGCTCGTCGGTGTCTGACCGACCGCCCGGTCGCCAACTGTTCTGCGTGAGCCCATCGAGGACTACATCATGAACAGCGGGCCGAAGAAGATGTATCGCTCGAAGTCACCGAAGTCCTTGTCGCTCGTGAAGATCGCCGTGAATGAGTCCATCCTGAAGCCACGGGCGAGGAGGTGTTGGATGGCCGAGCGGTTCACCAGAGGTACCTCCACCCCGAACCGATCCCACTTCCCACAGGCGTAGCTCTCGGCATGGCTCAACACAACTGGAATATCCTTTCGCTCCAGGAGCGCATAAGGACCACTCACCTCTCCGACGTATCCGTAGCCAACGATCCCTCCGCCCCGCTTGTAAACAAAGCCGTCGCGGTCGCTCAGAAGCCAGCGGTGGTCCTCCAGGCGTTCATGTCCGAGCAGCTCCCGATCGACCCGGTTGATCGCTTCGACGACCCCGGGAGTCAGTTCCAGCCTCTCGATCTCTAGATCCGCGTCGACAACAAGCAGCTCCGGCTCGCGCGAGAAATACTTGATGGGGAACCGCCCGACCATTCCGGCTTTGAGGTAGCGGATCAGGGCTCGCTCGTCGAGCGTGGCGATAATCGATCGATGGAAGCCGCCATCTTCGGGGAATGTCCGCCGGAAGAGCTCTTGCCCGACGCCCGAAGACTGCACGCCAGGGATGACAAAGAACTCCGTCAGTTCCTGCATCCCCCCGCGCCGGATTGCCCGGGCGTAGCCGATGGGTGTCCCATCCAGTTCGGCGACCCAGAACGCCGACGCCGTCCGAGCGATATGCTCGAACATGGACTTCCGCCGCGCCCACAGGTTGCGCACGACCTGCGGATCATCCCCTCCTGAGATCGGCATCGCGCCAGTCCGTTGGCCAAGGTCCATGATGGCGCGATAGAAGATCTCGAAGACGAGAGCGGAATCCTGGACGGCCCCAGGGCGGTAGGTGATGGGCATCGTTTGCTCTCTCCGTCGATCGGAGATGTCATGGGTGAACGGGGACGAATCTCCCGGGTGGCCGCTGCGAGCGTCGTTGACGATATGTCGTCGAGGGCCCGATCAGGCGTCGGCCGCTGAAGGGTTGACGCTTCTGAACACCCCTGCGGCAAGGGCTCCCCCCAGGAGCTCCGCCACAAGGAAGATCCATATGTTCGCCGCGCGCGACGAGCCCATCACGGTGATCCCGAGTGCCACCGCCGGATTGAACGCGCCGCCGGAAACGGAACCCACGGCGTAGGCTCCGACCAGGACCGTGAACCCGATCGCGAAGCCATAGTAGCTGTTGCCCTCGGTCTGTTTGGCTGTGGCGACGTTCAGCACCACGTAACACAGTGCGAAGGTGAACAAGAACTCGGCCAGAAGCGCCGGAAGCACTTCAGGTTCTGCCGGGGTAAGCACAGGGCTTCCTTTAAGATACGAGACGATGAGCGCAGCCGCCACACCGGCGACTGCCTGGGCGACCACATACAGGACAGCCTGCCTTGGCCCCGTCTTGCCGCGCAACCAGACGGACACGGTTACGGCCGGGTTGTAATGGCCTCCCGAAATGTACCCGCCCGCATAGACCATGACTGCCAGTGCTGTGCCGATTGCCAGAGGCGCCAACGCCCCGGCCCCGGGATCGATCGACACCATTCCGACCGTGAGAACGAGGAAGAACGTCCCGATGAACTCGACCAGGTACTCCTTCATGCTTGACCCTCCCCGATTGATTTGCGTGATCGGAAGCCGTCGCCCGACGGTTACTTCGTCTCAATCCTGTGTGATCGGGATGTCCGGAACCCAATCGTACCCGTCCGGATCCAAGATGTGTGCTTCGCGCAGGCCGTATGGCTTGTCGGAAGCCGGGGACAGTATGCGAGACCCCAATCTCTCAGCCGCCGCCTGCGCCGCGTCTGGATCACATCCATGCAGCCTGAGCTCCACCCCTGTCCCTCGACCTTCGTCTCCGGTCAACAGCGGATGCAAAGGGTGATCCCGGTAAGTGTGATCGGCATGCAGCATCCATTCCGCCCCGTAGCCGCGCAACACGGCGAAGTCGGGATCGCTGTAGACCACACTCGCTCCCAGGACCTCCTGCTGGAATACAACAGAGGCCTTGACCTGGCGCACGATCAGGTTGACGGTGAACCCCGTGAGGCTGCGCGCATAGTCTTTGGCCGGCATCCAAGGCGAACCCGTTCGGAGTTTCATACCTACCCCCTCACTTGACATCGGATGTGATGGGTGCGGATCTGCTCATCGGCCGAGTTTACCATTAGGGCGTCGTCTCTCACCTCGCATTTGTCCGAGACGAATTTGTCGGCGTCACGAGCCATCTCTGCTCAAGGCGCTCAGGTAGAAGTGCCAGAGGACGCGCGCCGCTACCGCCCTCCACGGTCGCCAGGGCTCACCGATCTCGGTAATCGCCTCGGCGTCCGGGCGGGCGTCGAGCCCCTTCAATTCCTGTAACGCGACGGCCAGGGCGAGGTCGCCCATGGGCCAGACGTCGGGGCGACCCAGAGCCATCAGCAGATAGATGTCAGCCGTCCAGCACCCGACTCCATTCAACTTGGTGAGCTCGGCCCTTGCCGTCTCGTCGTTCAGCTCTGCCAGCTTTTCAAGGTCGATCTCCCCCTCAAGGATCGCCCAGCAGAGTTGCCGGGCATAGCCGGCCTTCTGCCGGCTGAAACCGATGGCTTTCAGGCTGGCATCATCCTGATCGAGGAGACCGGTCGGCGTGAGCGGCGAGACCACTTCGCAAAGCCGATTGAAGGCCGCCCTGGCCGAGGCCAGGGACACTTGCTGCTCGAGGATGATGTGGATCAGCGTGGCGAACCCGGGTTCCCTCTGCCACATCGGAGGATCGCCGTAATTGTCGAGCACATACGCCAGGTCTCGGTCCTGGTCGTGAAGCTGCCTCAGGGCCAATGTGAACTTGCCCGGCGTGAGCCGCGCTTGGGGCATGCGCTCCTTCCGCTGAGACTCCAACCTCGCCGAGGCCAACGATGGGGTCAAGGGTTCTGGTCGTCCTGCGGGCGAGGGATCGGCCAAGCGTTCGGATCAAAGGTCACTTTACCGCTAATGAGAGTGAACACTGACTCGCCTACCCCTCTCCGAGGAGTTCGGCGAGTCTAGGGTGGTCGGAGTACGCTCCGCGCCGGTCGGGAGGGAGCAGGGCCGCGATCCGGCACATGATCTCGTCGTCGTAGGCCTCGAGCGCGCGATCACGGTCGGCGCCGGCAAGCGGCGCAAGACGGAACGGCTTCCCGAACCGCACGTGGATGTCGATCCGCCGGAGCCGGCGGAGGCGGGCCTTGACTTCCGCATCCTCGGTGCCGGTGACCGCCGAGGGAAGGATCGGGGCCCCACTCTTCATCGCCAGAAATCCGGCCCCGGATCGTGCCCGGATCAGCGAGCCCGTCGGACTGCGTGTTCCTTCGGGAGCGATGACCAACATTCCTCCCCGCTTAAGCCGCCGCAGGCAAGCGCGAACAGCATTGAAGTCGGCGTTGAAACGATCGACCCAGATCCCATCGATGGCCCAAGTCAGCCAGCGGAAGATCGCCGTTTCGCGATACTTCTCGGCAACGAGCATGATGATGTCGTCCCGGTCGATCAGAACGTAGGCCAGCCCCGGATCGATGCGACCGACGTGGTTGGTCACCGCGACCAGACCGCCTGATGGAGGGACATTCTCCATGCCTTGGACTTCGATCCTGGCAATAAGGCGGAAGAGCAAACGGATGAGAGCTCGCGTGATCTTGAAGGTCATCGGGTTTCAGGTCCAGCGTCGGGACTGGTACGAAAGCCGATGCTCACAGCTTCGGCCACGGGATCCCTGGATCTCTGTCGGACAACCCCGAATTCTACTGTATCGGCGCGGGATAGCCGCGTTAGAATCTCGCCATCCTATTGGGGTTAACGCTCTGTCGCGCGGCCGTCGGCCATCTGCGCCTCGGCCACCCCGAACCTGGAGATCTCCATGAGACTCGGCATCATCGCGGTTGTCCTCACGCTTACCAGCGGGCCGCTCATCCACCCGCAAACTCTACTTCGACCCCCGGTCCAGACCCCGGGTCCACAGATCCAGGTGCTGAACGGGGACGGAGCCGCCGTTACTGGGTTGACCGACGGTGACATGATCCGCCTCCGCCTCGAGCTGCCTGAGCCGTCTGACACGCAGGCCGAGGTGACGTTCCAGTTGGAGGGATCCACCTCGTCGTTACCAGGCTGCAACATCGGTCGGGGTCGGACGGGTTGCGAGACTCAGCCATTCAATGCACTCGGATGGTATTGGACCGAGACCGGCCTGCCATCTCCCAGCCGTACGCTCAAGGCCGGAGTGGCTGGTTCGCCACCGATAGGGACTGTGTCGGTGCAGGTGACGCCTCGGCCGGTGGTCATGATCCATGGTTTCTCTTCCTCCTGGGAGGCCTGGGTGAACTATCTCGGCCCGTCAGGCTACCTGGAGGCGGACGGCCTGTCGGGGTTTGCCGTGGGTGATGGTCAGGTAGGTGGTGCGATGAACACAGGTAGTCTGACTGACCCCAGGCAGGTGACCAACTCGATCGCCGAGAACGCCGCCATCCTGGGTGAGTACATCGAAGGGGTGAAGCAGGCGACCGGCGCACAGGAAGTGGACCTGGTCGCCCACAGCATGGGAGGGCTCATCGCACGATATTACATCGACCGGGTCATGCAAGCGCGTGATGTGGCCCAATTGATCATGCTGGGCTCGCCCATGGCCGGTACTGATTGCGCTGACTTGCCCGCCTCGTTGGGATTGTATCTCCCGGCGACGCTGGAGATCCGGCCGAGCTACGTTGACAACGTCTTCAATGTCGACGTCACCCGCCGGCATGGAGTGCCCTTCCAAGCTCTGGCAGGTGTCCCGATCCTGGAGGGGTTCAAGGCTCCGTGTACCGGGGTGCCATCCGATCTTGCCGTGTCGTTGGAGAGCGTGACGGCGATCCCCCTGCTCTCTCGTCAGATGTCAGTCCTGCACATGAATCTCAACCTCTCCAAGGAGGTGTACTCGGAATTCGTACAACCGTTACTAAGGGCGCCGGCCGGCGGATTCCCAGATGATCCCGATCCGATTCCTGGCGAAGCCAACAACGAGCCCTTGCAGTTCTCTCGGCTCTTCACCGGACATGTCGGACCCGGGGGCACACAAGAAGTGACAGTTCCTATCGACACCGGGATCGCGCTGGCGAGCTTCGCTCTGTATGACACATCGCGTTCACTGGCTGTCACGGTCCGCGGTGCGAGCGGCAATGTGATCGAGTTGACCGCGGAGGCGAACGGGCTGGTTGTCGTTCAGGACCCGGATGCCCTGTTCTACCTCGGGTACGGCTTCGAGGATCCCAGGCCGGGATCTTGGCGCGTCACATTGGAAGCGACCAGCAGCACTCCAGTAACAGGCGCGGACTTTGCTCTAGCTGCTCATTTCGTCGGTGGAGCGACCGCAAGCGCGCGTTTGAGCACTTTCCTCCCCCAGATCGGGGAGCCAGTGATCATCACCGCGGATCTCAGCCCGGCTGCGGCCGGGGTCGCGATCTCCAGTGCGCAGGCGGTGATTCGCGGACCCGGGGGAGCGGTCGAGACTGTCCCGCTGTCGGTCAGCGGTGCTCAGGCCACCGGCGCCTGGACGCCGTCGGTTCCGGGTTTGTACGGTGTCGACGTGACCCTCAGTGCGACGGGATCCAACGGAATTGCGATCGAGCGGACCGTGTTCCTGGCGTTCGAGGCGCAGCCAGTCGAGGGACTATCAGCTTGGACGGCTGCATTGTGGCCCGTTGAGATCGTGGGGTTGGCCTTGTGCGTCGCGGCCCTGGCATGGCTCCGCCAACGCCGGCGCCGCAAGAGGTCGAGTGCTCAGAGCTGACCAGGGGTTTGATTGGAGGGTCTCGCCCCCAGGCGCGCCAGCCCCAGACCAATCCGGCCGTAGACCAATCCCAGGCTTGCGGCAATCGCCGCGCCAAGAGCGACGTCATACCAGGCGATACGATAGCCGCTGAGCATGGGAATGCGCTGGAACCAGACGGCTGCGGTGACGACCAGGGAAACGCTGTAGATGGGCGCGGCGATGAGGGGGTTGCGCCGGGCCCACCCCCAGAACTGCAAGAGCGAAACCAATCCGAGCGGTACGGCCGAGAGCATCATCGTCCACGCCTGCTCGAAGCCGATCAGGCCGTTAAACCCGATCCGGCTTGCGAACTGGCGCGCCAACGCGATGGTTGAATCGGGGTTCAAGCGGACGAACTCCTCCACGACCGAAATAGGTCTCAGGGCGGCGAACCCGACGGCAGCCAAGCCCACGCCGACATACTGCAATCCGAGCGCGCTGACAAAGATGAGCGCCGCAAGCCAGAACCGCCGCCCCAGCCCAAGAATCAGCAGGAGGGACATCGGGAAGAGCGATCCCACCATCACGGGAAACAAGAGGGCGACCAGGCCTGTCTGAGTGGTATAGCTGACAATAAACGCCTGGGCCATCTGGAAATTGACGGCTTCGAAGGTATACGCGCCAACCAACACGAAAGCCCAGAAGAACGGGCTATCCCATCTGAGCTTCAACCCCATCCGCCGAGCCGAGATCGATAGGCCGATCAGCAGGCTGTAGTCCACGATCATCGTAGAGAACATGATGGCCAGATGCGGTGGGCTCCAGAGGGTCACGTCGATACCGAACATCCTGTGCCACAACTCATCGAAACCCCCGGATAGCAACGCGGCGGCGTAACCGAAGAAAACGCCTAGGAACCCGAGGGGGGCATAGATCGGCCCTAGACGGACGGTGTCTTCGAGATGCACGCCGGACCGTGTCAGACGAGTCTCGTATGTGATCATCCACGTCACCATACACACCCCTGAGACAAAGGCGACGATCACGAGCAGATGGGGAGGAATCCAGAGACTGTCGCGTCCGATGGCCACGTGCCATTGGATATCCCAGATGCCTCCGAACAGGTTGAGGAGCTTGAGCACCGCGATTCCAGTCAGAACCCTGAAGCGAAGCCACTCATGGGTCTCGGCCCGATATCCCAGCGCAACGGGCGGAACCTGTCTTAGGCCGGGTCGTTCAAGAGGCTTCGCGAGCATTGGCTTTCCTCCATTCCAAACCAGACTTGCGTGGCATATACAGGTGACTCTATGGCCACGCCTTTCTGCGAGAATAGACCGTGTAGTTCATTGGCCGATCGGCGAAGAAGCGGCAAGCGTACGAGATCCCGCCTCGGTTGTCAATCTGTATGAGCTGAGATCCCCCGGCGCACAGGGCAAAGCTCTCGAACCACCTCTGGTGTGATCGCGAGGCCTCAGCAGGTAGTCGGCAAGAGCTCAGAACTCCATCACGGAGTCGAGGCCGCGATGCAGACCGGTGAGACGCCCGACCTTGCGAATCGCCATTATCGCCCCGGCGATGTAGGGCTCGGCGCTGGCTCCCGAGTCGAATCGCAGGGTAAGACGTTGGTCGGGCAAGCCGAAGATGGCTTCGAGAGAAATCACGTAGCCCGGCAGCCGTACGGAGTGAACCTGGGAACCCCCCAGTCGGGCCCCGCGACTTTCACGCGGGCCACGCACCTCGTCCAGGGCGACGTCTAGGGTCGATTCTCGGATCGTCGCCAGGCGGTTCGCCAGCTCCAGCGCAGTCCCGCTCGGGGAATCGACCTTGTCGGCATGCGCGTAGTCGATGATCTCCCAGTGGGGAATGTGTTCGGCCGCCATTGCGGCAAACTTCTGCAGAAGGACCGCGCCCAGGGCGAAGTTCCCACAGGCCAACGCGCCCTTCCCCATCTCCTGGGCAACGCCATCAATCTCATGATAGTCCGCATCGCTCAGACCGGACGTGCCGACAACCACGTGGACACCCCTGCGAAGGGCCATGAGAATGTGCCCCTTGGCGACATCGGGATGAGTGTATTCAACAAGCACATCGGGGCGCAGCTCGAGCGCCTGTTCGACCGAGGCGGAAATCTCGAGCGTCAGCCCCGGCTTGCCGATGACCGAGCCCAGAGCCGCTCCGGCGTGTGTTCGCGAGACGGCCGCCACGAGATCAATGTCGGCGACATCGACGAGCGCCTTGGCCAGCGCCGAGCCCGCCCACCCGGTCGCGCCGGCGATACAGACTGCTATGTTCGCGTTCATAGGCCCTCACGTGGATTAAAAGTTGCCGGCCATGGCTTCCGCTGAAGCGACATGTTACCTCGACCGCCGGTCGGGGCACAAATGGCCGCGTTGGACATCTGTAGTCAGAGAGGGATCAAGGGACGAAGCGAGACCCCCACCCTGCCCCGGATGATCTTACCGGGGTAGGGTGGGGGTGGAACTCCGCCATGATGGTCACGCGCCGGGCGCACACTCGTCTATCACGGCCCGCGCCCCCTCAAATGTACAGCCCGTCCGCGTCGACTTCCTCTCGCAGAATCCGCAACTCCTCCGCGCTCGGCGCCGGGTTCGCTTCGACCTGGTCCGGGATCAACAGGTCGAAGCCGGTGCTCTCGATGACCTGATCAACGCTGACACCCGGTTGGGTCGCTAGGAGCTGCATACGCTTGCTCTCCGGGTGATAACTCAGGAGCGCCAGCGTCGTGACCACACGGTAGGGTCCCGTCCCCCGGGGCAAGCCGGCAGCTTCGCGCGCGCCCGGCCCGGTCAGATAGCCCGGCGTGGTGATGAAGTCGACCTTTTCAACGAATCGGCGCCGGTCATGGGGCATGATGGCGATCGTGCGCCAGCAGTTCGAGCCGACGTCGTTGCCGCCGCCTGAGCCGGGGAGCCTGACCTTGGGGTGATCGTGATCCCCGATGACCGTCGTGTTCAGGTTGCCATAGGGGTCGATCTGTGCCCCGCCCAGAAACCCGTACTCAACGAAACCGCGCTGGGCCGTCTCGACGATGTCGCGAATGCCGGAGGCGGCGACGGCCCGGTTGAAGGTGCAGCCGCCTCCGACCGCCAATGGGAGCGTTTCGAGGATCGCCCCGGTCCCGCCGAACTCGAAGATGGTCACCAGGTTTGGCGCGTGCATCTTCTGCGCCAGCGAAGCGGCCAGCATGGGGATGCCGGTGCCGATGAAGGCCGTCGTGCCATCCTCCATCAAGCGCGAGGCGGTGCAGATCAAGAGCTCACTGGCGTTGTACGGCTGATCGCTCATGGCTCCCTCCCCGGCGCACCGCTCTTGAGACCTTCGAGACGCGCCTCACCGAAGAGGTCCAAGTAGGCCCGATGATCGGTAACACCGTGGATGTACTTGTCCAGAAATCCGGCCGTTGTCTCCGGCGTCTTGGACGCCTCTACCCAACT
>Ga0299915_10003851_pt1 | contig 10865 bp, 10 predicted proteins | sample RVTome_13_FD_200263 | JGI IMG/M metagenome (GOLD analysis project Ga0299915, IMG submission 200263) | Soil microbial communities from uranium-contaminated site in the Upper Colorado River Basin, Wyoming, United States - RVT92D227 (version 2) ... | reverse complement strand
GTCGGGGATGCGCTTGACCCAGAACAGGTCGTTGAGCACGGCCGAGCTCCGGAAGCCGGGGAGCTTGGTGAGATAGGGAACTGAAATCCCGGCTGCCAGGCTGCGCAAGAAATCTCGACGCGTCAGGCCGTCCGTCTTTTTCCGGCTGTCCATGTGCGCCTCCTTGGTTGGAGTATCTATTTTAGCGTTTATTTCCTATTATTTCAATATATTTTATAGGTTTAGTAAGGTTCAACCGATCCACGGCTGGCCGTTCTCCGCCGCCTGTTTAGTCGGAGACATGGCCGGGTCGCCGGATCCCAAAAAAGCGAAAAGGGGCTTGCCGCCCGCCAGCGGGGAATTATGGGGACACTAAACTTAATTCCAGAAAAAATCGCTGGCTCGTCCTATAATCTGGGGCTCCTCTGAATTAAGTTTAGTGTCCCCATAATTCGACCCGGTGGAATGACCGGCACGCTTGCGGTCCTGGAGCCTATGGCCTATAACAAGGGAGGAGTCCGGTGGCTGATCCGGACTTCTGGAGGTTGCCGGATGAACAGAAAGAATCAGATCGCCATCCTGACCGGGGGAGGAGATTGTCCCGGCATCAACGCCGTCATCCGGGCCGTAGCCAAGAAGGCCATCCTGGAATACGGGATGGAAGTCATCGGCGTCGAGGACGGGTACGACGGCCTTATCCACAACCGCCACCGCAAGCTCCACTATGACGATGTCTCGGGAATTCTTACGGTCGGCGGGACGATCCTCGGCGCCTCCAAGATTTCGAACCCGTACCGGTATGCCGTCAAGGCGGGCGGCCGCATCGTCTTCAGGGACGTCTCCAAAAGGGCGGTCCGGAACGCCCGGGCGTGGGGGATCGACGCCCTCGTCTGCATCGGCGGGGACGGAACCTTGGGCATCGCCCACCGCCTGATGAAGGACGGCATCCCGGTCGTTGGCGTACCCAAGACGATCGACAACGACCTGCGCGGGACCGACGTCACATTCGGATTCGACACGGCGGTGGCCATCGCCACCGAGGCCATCGACCGGCTCCACACCACGGCCCAATCCCATCATCGCATCATGATCGTCGAACTCATGGGACACCGGGCCGGATGGATCGCGCTCTATGCGGGTGTAGCCGGCGGAGGCGATATCATCCTGATCCCGGAGATCCCTTTTGAGGTCGACGCCGTAGCGGCCAAGGTCAAGGAGCGCAACAGAAAGGGCCGGCGGTTCAGCATCGTCGTCGTCGCGGAGGGCGCGAAGCCGATGGGCGGGGATATCGTCGTGAAGAGGATGGTCGAGAAAAGTGCCGACCCGGTGCGGCTGGGCGGGGTCGGGTTCGTCCTCCAGGATCAGGTCGAAAGGGCGACCGGGATCGAAGCGCGCACCGTGGTCCTCGGGCATCTTCTGCGGGGCGGGTCCCCGACGGCTACCGATCGCGTCCTGGCGACACAGCTGGGCTCTAAAGCGGTCGAATTGATCGTCCGCCGGCAACTCGGTCAGATGGTCGCCGTCAAGGACGGCGGCGTCACTTCGGTCCCTCTGGAAGTTGCGGCGGGCGGGCCCAGGACCGTCCCCTTGGACCATCCCCTCATCGCCGCGGCCCGCTCGATCGGGACGAGCTTCGGCGATTAACTCGGGGGACGTTCCCCATCTTTAGCGGAGGTTCATTTTCTCGAGCCAGTCATCAAACCGGGGATCGTCGCGCAGGGAGTCCAGCTGAGGGTCGAACTTCAGAAATAGCTTTTCCGCATCCCTTTCGGCGTAGGACATCGCCAGGAATTCAAAAGCCCGGTCCTTCTCGTCCAGGACGGCGTTGATCACCGCCGGAAAATAAAAGGGGACATACTCCTGCTTTGATCGTTTCAGAAGAGTGACCAGCTCCTCCTGGGCCCTTTCCCGTTTTCCGAGGGCTGCGTAGGCGCATGCCCTTCCAAAGGCGGCGATGATACTTCCACCGGGAAGCTCGGCCGCTTTCTCGAATTCCCTGAGGGCCTTTTTTGCCGATCCCTCCTGAAGGTAAGCTTGCCCAAGGTAGTAATGCACCCAGCTTATGCGGCTGTCCGATTTCTCGATCTCCCGCCATATCCTGATCGCTCGATCATAATGGCGGGCATAATAATAAAGAGAGGCCACCGATGCCTTGATGGAGATAGAATTGGGATCAAGCTCGATCGCTTTCTTGAACTTGGCCTCGGCCTCGTCAAACCGGCCCAGGTTCGTCAGAAGAGAGCCGTAGTATTGATAGGCGGTGGCGTAGTTGGGGTTAAGACCGATGGCCCAGTTGAAATCGATCTCCGCATCCAGCCAGTTCCAGTCGTAATTGTATTTCACAAAGGCCAGAGCGATATACCCTTCGGCCAGAGAATCGTCGATCTGGAGCGCCTTCTCTGCGGCCTCCTTGGCTTTGGGATATACCTCTGCGGGCCGAGCGAACCCCAGCCGTCCCAAGAAGCTATAAGCATCCGCGATGCCCGCGTACGCTAAAGCGAATTTCGGGTCTTTGGCGATGGCGTCTTGATAGAGTTCGATAGCCCTCTTGAGCCCGGCTTCCGTCCTTTTGTTCCACTCGAGGCGGCCATCCATGTAAAGGCTGTAGGCATCCGGGTCCTGGGTGTAGCGTTTGACCAGCATATATTCCTGGCCGGCGACGAGCTCGATGCGCAGGGCGTTGACGACTGCTCTGGATATCTCGTCCTGGACGCTGAAAATGCTCTCGGCCTTGCGGTCAAAGGTCTCCCCCCAAAGGTTGGCTCCGTCACTGGCCCGGGTCAGCTTAACGTTGACCCGGATGTTTTCTTTTTCCCGCTGGATGCTCCCTTCCAGGATGTTCTCGACACCCAGCTCTTTACCGATCTCCCGGATGTCCTTGTCCGCGCTCTTGAAGCGCATCACCGACTGACGGGAGATGACTTTGAGCTGACCGAGGCTGGCCAGATGCGTTATCAGGTCGTCGGTGATCCCGCTCGAGAACGCCTCCTGGTCCTTGAGCTGGCTGAGGTCCTCGAACGGCAACACGGCCAACGAGCTTTTATAGGCGGACGGAGAAGCCACCGTACCTGCCGGTGTAGTACCCACGGCCTGTCCCCTCCGGCCGAAGAAAAGATAGCCCGCGGCGGCCAGCACGAGGATCCCCCCGGCGATGAGGCCAACTCTCAAGGGCCGCTTTAGCCCGAAGCGAAGCGTTTTGGTGACCCCTCCGCTGGTTACTCCCGTCGACGGGAGTTGGCGTCCTATCGCTCTCAGGTCGGCCAGGACCTCTGCAGCCGACTGGAACCTTTTCTCCCTGTCCTTTTCCAGGCAGCGGAGGATGAGCCGGCTCAGCGCCTCGGGAACCTGGGGGTTGGTCTCCCGGGGGTCGCGCGGCCGCTCCGTCTTGTGCTTCATGGCCACGACGAGTGGCGTCTCACCCTCGAAGGGCGGACCGCTCGTCAGCATCTCATACAGGATTGCCCCTAGAGCATAAATATCCGTTCGCTGGTCGGCCTCCTTGCCCTCGAACTGCTCGGGCGCCATGTAATAGGGAGTCCCGATGATCATCCCCGGATCGGTGATCCCCTTCGTCTTCAGGGCCCGGGCGATCCCAAAATCCATGATCCTGGCGCTGCCCTCGCGGTCGATCATGATGTTCTGGGGTTTGAGGTCGCGGTGGACGACGCCCAGCCGGTGCGCCTCGGCCAGCCCTTCGGCGACCTGCTCGGCAAAGGCCAGGGCCTTCCGGGACGGAAGATGGCCGATCCTCCGCAGGAGCGTCTTCAGGTCTTCCCCCGAAACGTACTCCATGCTGATGTAGGCCGTATCTTCGACGCGGCCGAGGTCGAACATCCGGCAGACGTGACGGTGGGAGATTTTGCGGGCGAACTTCAGCTCGTTGCGGAAACGTTCGATGATGCTCTCGTCGGAGGCGATCTCAGGGTTCAGGACCTTGAGGGCGACGTGCTCTTTGATCTCGGTGTCATAGGCCTTATAGACCCTCCCCATTCCGCCCTTCCCGAGCTCCTCCATGACCTGATATCGCCCGGCGAAAGTGCCGCCGACGGTAAGCTCTCGAGGCGATGCCAGGAAAGTGGCCGTCTGGGTCACAGAGACGGGAGGGGACGGCTTCAGGAGCTGAGTGCCGCAGCGGCTGCAGTAAACATTGTCGTTGGGATTGTCGTACTCGCAACGCGGGCATTTCATCGGTGAAACCCTCAGGGGCTGGCTTTCTAGGGCCTAAAATACCGGCTGCCGGAGATTAAGTCAACTGCGATCCAGCCCTCAATCTTATACGCTCCCCCCGCTTGAAAGGTTGGACTTAAGCGGGAAACGCAAGGTGAGGGTGAAAAATCATTTTGACGGGAATTCTGATAGAATGATGGACGAAGATGAAGGTCCGGAAAATCCTGAGCTTATCTATCGTGTTCCTGGGCCTTCTTATCTCAGTGTTCTTGTCGCTCTCACTGGGCGGAACCAAGGGAAGGGGATCAAAGCTCCCCCTGAATTCGTTTTTCCAAAAAAAACGGGTCACTATCGCGGTCACCGACTCGGGGCTGGGCGGACTATCTGTGGTCGCCGAAGCCGTCCGGAAGATGAAGGAAGCGCGTATTTTCAAGCGCGTGGATTTCGTCTTCTTCAACGCCCTGTTCTCGAACGAGGGCGGCTACAACAGCCTGAAGACGCGGGAGGAAAAAATCCGGGTCTTCTCGAGCGCCCTGGAGAGCCTGGAAAGAAGATGCCGTCCCGACATCATCCTCATCGGCTGCAACACGCTCTCCACGCTCTATGAAGATACTCCGTACTCGCGCCAAACGAAGATCCCGGTTATCCCGATCGTTCCGGCCGGGGTGGAGCTCATCGCCCGAGGGCTCAAGGATCACCCCGAAGCTTCCGTCATCATCTTCGGGACCCCGACGACAATATCCGAGGGCACCTATCCGAGAGAGCTGGAGAAGCAAGGGTTCGCCCCCGAACAAATCCGCGCGCAGTCCTGCCCCGAGCTCGAGAGTTTCATCGAAAACGATCCTCGAGCCGACGAGACCGAGATGCTCATCTCCGGCTGCGTGAGCGAAGCCGTCCAAAAGATACCATCCCCTCGTCCCCCGCTCCTGGTCAGTCTCAACTGCACCCACTACGGGTATTCGCTCCCGTTCTGGCAGAAGGCCTTCGCGGAAGCCGGAGTTGAACCCCTGGCCATCTTAAACCCGAATTCCCGGATGACGGATACCCTATTCAGCCCAAAACACCGCGGAAGACATCCGCAGACAGAAGTCCGGGTCCGGGTCATGTCCATGGTCGAGATCAGCCGCCAGAAAATCGATTCCCTGGCCCCCTGGCTGGAACGCATTTCCCCGGAGACGGCCGAAGCCCTCCGCCGTTATGAACTCCGGCCGTCTCTATTTGAATGGAAAAAGCACATCGCTCGTTGAGCCGAAATGGGGACACCATATCAATTACCGAATTCTTTCTGCCAGACAGGGGGAAAATTGGGAAATTGATATGGTGTCCCGGAATTTACCGGAATTTAGAGCAGGACTTCGTGTTTCCCTGCGACCAGCTCGCCGATGAGCCAGGCTTTTTGACCTAGCTGTTCGAACAACCGAATCGTTCCCGGAGCGTTACTTGCGGCGACAACTGCGACCATCCCGATACCCATGTTGAAGGTCCGGTACATCTCGTGCTCGTTGACTTTGCCCCTCTCCCGAATAATGCCGAAGATTCGCGGCACCGGCCAGCTTCTCCTTTTGATCCTGACGGTCAACCCCTCGGGGATGACGCGCGGAATGTTGTCATAAAAGCCGCCGCCCGTGATGTGGGCCATAGCTTTGACCCGGATGTTCTTTATGACCTGGAGAACCGGCCGAGTGTAGATCCGGGTCGGTCTCAGCAGTTCCGCTCCCCATTTCCCCGTGATCTCTTTCGGGCTAAAGACCTTACGGGCCAGGGAATACCCGTTGCTGTGGAGGCCGTTCGAGGCCAGCCCGATCACGGCATCGCCCGGCCGGCAGCGGCGGCCGTCGATGATCTTTTCCCGGTCGACAATTCCGACGCAAAACCCGGCTAAGTCGAACTTCCCCGGAGCATAAAGCCCCGGGAGTTCGGCCGTTTCCCCTCCCACCAGCGCGCATCCCGCCTCCCGGCACCCCCGGACAATCCCCTTCATGAGCGAGACGAGCAGGGCCGGGACAAGCTTGCCGACCGCGATGTAATCGAGGAAGAAAAGGGGCTCTGCGCCCGTCACCACGACATCATCCACGTTCATCGCCACCAGGTCGATGCCGATGGTGCCGTATTCTCCTCGAGTCGCAGCGACCAATAGCTTGGTCCCAACACCGTCCGTTGAAGAGACGAGCACAGGATTTTTCATCCCTCGGAGCCGCGGCCGGAACAGCCCGCTGAACCCGCCGATCCCCGCCAGGACCTCGGGCCGAGCCGTTGTCTTTACCAGCGGCTTGATCTTCGAGATGAACTGGTCGGCCTGGTCGATGTCGACTCCGGTTTTTTTATAGGTCAGGACGGCCATCTTCGCCTCCGCGTTGCGTTTATATCACCCCTCACCGACCAAGTCAAACAAGGCTCGGGGGAGTCCTTCCGAAAGACGCAAATTTTTCCCAGCGAGAAAAATTGTCATTGCGAGGAACGAAGTGACGAAGCAATCTCCATGAGATCGCCACGGTGTCTTCGACACCTCGCGACGCCCGCGCCGCTGCGGAGGGCTTTCGGAAGGACTCCCCCTCGCCTTGGCAACAAAAGATAACAAAAAGCGTTGTTTTGGTGTAACCTTTTCATGGAACCCAAGTCTATATCTGTGAGCCCGAGTGACCAAGGAGATCCGTGGAACCGACATCTGATAACCGGCTGATGGAAGAGGTCAGGGACGGGAAGGTCGAACGCCTGGCCATCCTCTTCGAAAGGCATCATGTCATGCTCTTCAATTTTTTCCTGAGGCTGACCGGAAACCGGAGCCTAAGCGAGGACCTGGTCCAGGATGTCTTCTTCCGCATCCTCAAGTACAGGAAGACCTACCAGGGCCAGAGCAAGTTCACCGTCTGGATGTACCAGATCGCCCGTAATGTCCACGTCGATCATCTGCGGAAGCAGAAGCAGGAGGTGCCGCTCGACGAGCAGTTTGAGGAGCCGGCCGTGGCGGAGACGCCACCCATCGAGCGCCTGAGCGCCGAGGTCGATGCCGCCCTGCTCAAGAAGGCCCTCGACCGGCTTCCCCTCCGGAAGCGGGAGGTTCTCCTTCTCAGCCGGTTCCAAGAGATGAAATATCGGGAGATCGCTGAACTGCTGGGCTGCGACATCGGCTCGATCAAGTCGACGATCCACCGGGCCGTCAAGGAGCTGGGAAAAATCTATTTCGAGCTCCAGGGAGGGACTTCCCCATGAAATGCGAACAGACCAGAGAAAAATCCGCCGACTATCTGGCCGGCGAGTTGGACGAAAAATCCTTGGCCGAGGTGCGCGCGCATCTGGCCGACTGTCCCGCCTGCCGGGAGGAACTGGAAGGCTTGAGCGCCATATGGACGAAGCTGGGCGTTTTGCCCAAAGAGCAGCCCAGCGCCTCACTCCGGAGCCGCTTTTACGAGATGCTCGAAGCCTACAAGGAAGGCATGGAAAAAGAAAGAGCCAGACTCGACCTGGGACGGAATCTGTCCCGCTGGCTCGGGCGGCTCATGCCCAGGAAGCCGGCCTATCAAATCGCGCTCTCCCTCGTGCTCATCGCCGCCGGCCTGGGCAGCGGTTATCTTCTAAGCGTACGCTCCCGTTCGGCCGCGCGGACAGAAGTAGCCGGTCTCAAAGGCGAGGTCGATGACATGCGCCGGATCGTGGCCGTCTCGCTCCTCAAGCAGGCCTCTCCCAGCGAGAGGCTCATGGGTGTGAGCTGGAGCGCGCAGCTCGACCGGCCGGGAGACGAGATCATCGCCGCCCTGCTCGATACCCTGAACCAGGACCCCAACGTCAATGTGCGTCTAGCCGCCGTGGACGCGCTCTATCTTTTCTATAATCACCCGGAGGTCAAGGACGGGCTGGTCCGCTCTCTCTCCGGGCAGACTTCGCCTCTCGTCCAGCTCTCCCTCATCGACCTCCTGGTCGAGATCCGGGAAAGGAGGGCCGTGGAAGCTCTGGAGCGGCTCATCCAGGATCACGACCTGAACCCGAAAGTGAAGAAACGCGCTGAGATGGGACTGACCCAGCTCAGCTAATCAAATAAACAATAACGAAGGAGGACACTATGAAGACGATCGTCAGGCTCGCGGGAATCATAATTCTTCTGTGGGCCGCAGGAATGGCCGACAACGCTCAAGAGAGCCAGGCCGACCATGCCGTGGTGAATTTCAGCAACCCGGCCAAGCCCGGCAAGGTGGAAGTAGACATCAGTGAAGGGAGCATCACCGTCCGAGGCTATGAGGGCAAGGACGTTATCATCGATGCCCGCTGGAGGGAGAGGGTTCTGACCGAGAAAGAACAAGAGCCGGAAGCCGCCCTGGCGGAAAAGGGAGAGGAGCTGGACCAGGAAGAGCTGGCCAGGAAGAAGGCTCAGGCCGAAAAGGCCAAAGGCATGAAGATGATCGAGGTCGAGAGCATGGGCCTGACCATCGAAGAAGAGGAGAATGTCATCCAGGTGAACGCCGAAGAGGGAAAGAGGGCCGTGGACTTGGTCATCCAGGTTCCTTTTTCAACCTCGCTCCGGCTGTCGTGCCGCGATGACGAAAGAGGAGTGACGGTGGACAGAGTAGACGGGGAGATCGAGGTGGACACCAGCGACGGCCCCATCATCCTGACCAACGTCTCCGGGCCGGTGGTGGCGGATTCTTCGGACGGTGAGATCAAGGCCGTCTTCGGAAAGGTCACGCCCGGGAAGCCGATGTCTTTCAGCGCCATGGATGGCGATATCGACATCACCTTGCCCCTCGACGTCAAGGCCAGCCTGAAGATAAAGACCGATGAAGGGCAGATCTACACCGATTTCGATGTCCGACTGACGCCGAGCCAGCAGAAGAAAGAAGAAGACGAACGTAAGGAAGGCGGAGGCTACCGGGTGGCCTTCGAAAAAGTAACTCTAGGGCTGATCAACGGCGGCGGGGTGGAGATCCAGCTCACTACTTACGAGGGGAACATATACGTCCGCAAGGCCAAATAAGACAGCCACCGCGGAAAGTCCAGGGACGGCTCTCAGCGGGGAGCCGTCCCTTCTTTTTTAGTTGGTTTTTAACGGCTGCAGAGTCCTCTTAATCAGGGAAAGGTCGTACCCCTTGTTCGCGATCCGCTGCAGCAGGTCCTGGTAGAGAGACTCCTCCATCATAACCGGACCTTGAGCTTGGCGTTGGTCTTTTTATCGACGATCCAGGCCTTCCCCTTCGCTTCCTTCAGCTCTCCGTCTAGAGTTTTCTTCCGGCACTTGTTCAGGACGGCGATCGCCCCGTCGTCGCGCAGGGTGTAAGTGGCGGTGACGGCGACGCAGTCTTTCTGGAAACGCTGCGGGATGGTAGCGATCTCATACCAGGTTCCGACATAACGGCCCAGGTCGACGTAGGGGACCGTCTGAAGCGGTGTATCCTCGGCTCTTAACTGACTGACGATAGCCATTAATAATCCCGAAAGAACTAGAATATGCCTCATTAGGTTTTTTCTCCTTTCTTCGCTCTCGATTGAACGCAAAATCCATAAAACAAGATTATCCATAATAGCATGCCGAGGAAGGCCCGGAAAGATGGCTTTTTCAGTTGACAATGAAGGTGTAAGATATTACACTCATCGGTGTAATTATTGAAAATGATTTCTCTCCGGTCAAAAGTCGCCAGAAAAATTCTTAACTACCTCTTCATCAATCCCCAGGAGAGTCTTTACGTGAATGAGCTATCCAGAAAGCTCGAAGTGGACAAAAGAAACCTGGTTAAGAAACTGAGAGAACTCGAGCTTGCCGGAATTTTGAAAAGCGAAAATAGGGGAAACTTAAGGCTATATTCCATAAATCCCGGTTTCCCCCTGCATAAAGAATACGAGGCAATTGTGCTCAAGACGATCGGCCTTGAGGAGAAACTTAAACAGGTCACAAAAGAAGTTCCCGGAATCAGGGAAGCCTATTTATACGGCTCCTACGCTCATAATCAAATGAATGCCCACAGCGATATAGATCTGTTGCTTATTGGAGACCATGATATCATCGCTCTCCAGAAAAAACTAAATAAGGTCCAGAATGAGATTGACAGGGAGATTAACTCCGTCAGTATAGATAGGGCCGAATTCAAAAGAAGACTAAAGAAAAAAGACCCCTTTATTACAGAGATTCTCAATAACAAACATATCAGGCTCAAGGGATGAAATTCGAAGACAAGTATTTCGCTCAATTCAGGTTTAGTGGAGAGCAAATCGAGAAAAATCTGAACAATGCGATTAAAGACTTGGAGATCGCGAAAACGGTCAATATCTTAGACGTCAAGTTCAATTATGCTTATGTGGCCTTGATAAAAGCTGGGATAGCGCTGTTGAGTTTTCACCGGGTGAGGATTAAGAGCGTGCCCGGCCACCAGGTCAAAATAATTGAAAAAACGGCACAAGTCCTTGGTGATGGCTCAATTGAAGCTCTGGGAAATGTGATGCGGCAGAAGAGAAACTTAGACTTTTATGCCGGCGGAATTGAGGTAACGGAAAAGGAATGCAGAGATTATATCTCATTTGTAGATAATGTGTTAAAGAAAGTTACGGAGGTTATTCGGATAGATTAAAACTGCTAGTGTACAGTGATGTCCGCAATTGCAGGGGCGGAGGTTGGAACATGATCAAAAAGCTAACGGCGGCCCGCTTTCTAATACAAACGTATTAAATATGTTTACATTGTCATCGCGAGCGCAGCGTGGCGATCTCTCGTTTTCTTGAGATTGCTTCGTCGTCCC
>Ga0299915_10003850_pt1 | contig 10867 bp, 5 predicted proteins | sample RVTome_13_FD_200263 | JGI IMG/M metagenome (GOLD analysis project Ga0299915, IMG submission 200263) | Soil microbial communities from uranium-contaminated site in the Upper Colorado River Basin, Wyoming, United States - RVT92D227 (version 2) ... | reverse complement strand
TTCCATTACATCGTATACCTGTGAAGGCACTTCAGTAAGGGTGTGATTTTCAGGGTCTACTGCCATTACTCTGATGTCGCGTATCAGCTGCTGTGCCTCGTCGGGATAGAATGCCAGAAGCACTTCTACAGGTTCGTTTGTGCGGTTGATCCCAGCGGTTTCACTGAGTACAGCTGATTTATAGCTCTTCCATTCTTTATTGTATATGGGAATACCCTGAGGTGCCCTTACTTTTTTGATTGAACTTATCCAAACATCATCCCTGGAGGCATGAACCGATTTCTTCAATCTCACCGAGATCCTGATATTGTATTCTTGTCCGGGCTGCCATCTTACCCAGCCTACAACACTCAGGTCTTTATAATGAGTACCATCCTGAGACAGACTGTATCCTGATGGCGGACGTTCCGACAAGGGAGGTTTGTTCAGGTCTTCCATATCGCTTTCCCTGCGAAGGTCGGTAGCCCTCAACACATTACCATCAACGGCTGCCTCAACTTCAATTATTGATGATTCGGGCAACTTAATCTCTGCCCTGAAGTGATAAAACGGAACACCAGGACAGGGATATCCCAGTTCGATTTTCTCAATGTTCAATTCTTTCCCCTCAACTGATTTTTGTGCACAGGTGGGTACAGCAAATACCATCGTCAGGAGGAAGACGATGAATAATTCCGGAAAAAATAAATTACGTTTTTTCATAATGATTATCTTTTGAATGTAAGTTCTACTGTTCCGTTATCAGATTTCTTTCACGCAATGCCTGAACGCCATTCTGCCAGGGTCCGCCTGCGCCCCATATATAGTAGGAGAAATACATGGTACTTTTCTGATATATGGGTGTCCAGGGCTGGAATTCAGCATAATAATAATGTGCATCGTCATTCACGGGATGGTTCATCCACATATGCAGGAACAAAGGTTCCGTAACAGGAAATGCACCGATAAAGGTAATATCTTCCTTTGTGTCATAACCGGCATTCCAACCCTCCTTCATGTTGAATATCCGGCCGAAATACCTCTCCGGTTTCATCCTGTACTCATGCAATCCGTCTTTCTCGGGAATCGTAAACACATCCTCTGTCCAGTGCCTGGTTCCCAGCTTAAGTATAGGTTGCGGGCCCAGAACATTGGCCTCAGGATTCTTAAAAGTTAATGCAAACTGTATTTCCAGCAAGGGCGAGTTCCCATACAGGGTGAATGTTTTCTCCAGTTTGTTGCCATAATAATCAGCGGTCATCCTTACCCGAACATAATCACCTTCCTTTTTAAGAATTTCCGCATCATACACTTTATGGGTTTCCATACTTCCCTGTCCCAGGAAATCTTCAAAACCGCCATAAGGATAGTATCCTCTTTTTCTGTAAGCACGCTTTTCATCAATAGCCTTATCGGGCCAGAGTTTAAACAATATATTATCCTGCCTTGATTTCACAATATACTCAATTACACGGGCCCCGGTTGCCAGCAATGTCACCTGCACACTATCATTTTCCATCCTGTATTCCATGATTCCGTCACTGTTCAAATCCACTTCATAAACATACGGGGCTCCCGAGGGTGAACCCACTCCGAGCTGACTCAGATTTTCAACACCCAGGGCTGACACTTTGACCCGGTAACTACCTGCCGGCAATTCCAGGTCAAATGCCATGTCCTTAAAGGTGCCTTTCTCTGTTGTACATGATTTTGAAGTTGTATAAACCACCTTCTTTGGATTGTTTTTGTCCAGCACTTCAATCTTTACGGGGAATGCTGATTGGTCAGTAAAATTATGGATGGTTACCGGATAAGTAACTTTGGGGGCATGACCATATAGCAGCTGATGGACCGAAATGGCACGGGGCAGATCCAGAATGGTCAGGGTGCTTTTTTTACTACCGCTCCACTGATAATGAACGGCAATCGGATTTGTCTTATCCATGGCATTGGCCATGGGCTGCAACCCGAAATCCAGGGTTTTTGAGCTGTTAGCCGGCAGATTGACCTGAACAGATACCGGGCCAGCTATTTTCAATTCCGGCGGAAGTACAGCCTCAACTGTTCCCGAAACAGGATGTGCATATGTATTGGTAAGGGTTACCTTAAGCTGGTATTTGTCCGTTATGGCCTCAAGAGTGATCCGGTCACCAAAATACTCTTCCAGAAAGACGCGATCGAGGAGCAGCAATTCAAGGGCATTGCGGTACAAGGCAGGGCCCATCATCAGTCCATTTCCAAGTACCCCCACTTCACGCCTGTCCATGATGGCCTCCCACATGAGCTGCTTTGATATCTGTTCACCCTTCGCGGTAAACAGGACCATGCATGGAATGGCATCACTATCCAGCGAACCGGTTGGTGTCACAAAAGGAACATTCTCGCTGTCTATTTGTTCTTTATTCCCTTCTTCGGCAATATATCCGTCATATTTGTAGGGATCTGCCGTGGTATCAAATACCTGCCTGAAAACATAGCCTTCTTTTTCATGAGCATACTTGATCCAGGAATCAATTGTGAACATACTTTGGACCTGCAGGCCATCATAGTTTTTACATCCGTAAATTTGTCCGAATCCGACATCCGCCACTATCGGAAGGTTGACTTTGCCCAGCCATTCCACAAGCTCATTCTGTGCCAGAAAATCCATGTAACCGCTGAACGTGAACCAGGTATTTCCTTCATTCATCCCTTTCCCGATCACTTCCAGCGGATGTCCGGCCGTACAGGTGACACTTTTCAGAAGGGTCTCCGCGCCAAACCAGCCACGGCGCAAATCATACATGCCCAACAGGTCCTTTGTGCCATTTATCAGATCCAGAAGCTTTTCCCGAAGTTCCTTGCTTTTCGATGAGATAACATAAATCTTCTTTGGCCCGTTCTCGAGGTAAAAAGCATTTACCTCCGTAAAATCCTTGGCACCGAACTGATGGCTCTTCAACTTCTCCTTCCACTCATCCACAGGCATCTTTCCCATCAGCTTCTTACCTGCTTCTGATTCCGGATCAGTCAATATCAGGATTGTATTATTCGCAGTGGACCCGCTCAACTTCTGCAGGGTTGGCTGATCGAGCACAATGTATGATGTACCCAGCAAACCATTGACAAAGCCTTCCTGTAATGATAAACCCGGAATTTTCATATCATCGGCTATATCAACTTTGCTCTGGGCGATGGTGTATTCCACATTGGGGATCGCGGTTTTAAAAAGATTTCCATATCGGATCCATTCTCTGTATATGTCGTGCCAGTAATTGGTGTAACCGTTGAACTGAAAAGGAGTTGTTACCTCATTTTCATCAGGATGAAATGAACCATTGCATTGATATTCATCCAGATTTTGGCCGTTATTTGTGCTGCTCATCAAGGCAAGCATAAACGCAGGCAAGGCGTACCGCATTTTAATAAAGAGTTTCATGGTTAATGGTTATTACTTAATGCGAATTAAGAGTTTAAATAGAATATGTTGAACAACTACTAAAGATAAAGCATATCCTTGAATATTCAATGGATTACTGCTAGGCGTAGTTTCAAACTATGCCCTGCAAGTGAGAGTTGTCAAAGTAGTAATAATGAGAAGAATAGTTACTATCTTTAGGTGGCTGATCATTTAAGACCATCAATATAAAACAAACTGATCTATGAAAAAAGTGTTATCCCTATTCTGTATTCTGTTGCCGGTACTTTACTCCTGCAACAACAAGGATGTATCCCTCTATGTCGATCCCAATATCGGCAGCGTTGCTCCCCTGTTAACCACCAAAAACCCTACGGTACACCGTCCGAACAGCATGGTACGGGTATTTCCAGTTACCAAACCCGGACTGAACGACCGTTATCTGAGCGACAGGATCTACGGATTTGCACTGAATATGCCGGCTTATCGCATGGGGCATGTAACCGAGCTGATGCCCACAAGCGGCAAACTTTCGGTTGACAGAAATGAATATGCCTCGATGTACGACCACGACCTGGAAGAGGTTCATCCCTGGTATCATAAAGTCCTGCTTGAGGATTATAACATTGAAGCCGACTGGACAGCTACCGAGCGGACTGTTTTTTACCGCTTTAAATACAAAAGCAGGGATCCTGCCAATATGATCTTTCGTTCAGAAAGGAAAGCCCGATTCAATGTAGTGGGGAAAAATGTAATCCAGGGATGGGAAGAATTTGAAAATACCAGGCAGTATTTTTATGCCGAGTTCAATCAATCGTTTGATACATCGGGATCCTTTAAGTCAGGCAATGGCCAAGGTATTTATGTCGGATTTGATGCAACTGAAAAGCCTGTTGAGGTTCGGGTGGGCATTTCATTTATCAGTGAGGAACAGGCAGCAAAGAATCTGCATAAAGAAGCTGGAAGTAAGAGCTTCGGGACCATCCGGGAGGAGAGTCGAAAGATTTGGGCAGAAGCCCTTGGCAAGATCCGGGTAAAAGGAGGAACGGAACGTCAGAAAAGAATTTATTACACATCCTTTTACCGGTGTATGGAACGGATGGTAAATATTTCGGAGGATGGCCGCTATTTCAGCGCGTATGACGGTAAAATTCACGATGACGGCGGACGGCCCTTCTTTGTGGATGACTGGCTTTGGGATACCTACCGTTCCCTTCACCCGCTGATGTTAATAGTCGATCCTTCAAAACAGGCCGATATGGTTGAATCGTACATCCGCATGTATGAACAAAGCGGCTGGATTCCAGGTTTTCCACAGGTTTATGGCGATTTCCCGGCCATGATCGGTTTTCATTCAGCAGCGCTGGTGTGGGACGTCTGGCAAAAAGGAGTCAGAAATTTTTCGGTTGAAATGGCTTATGAGGGCTTGAGGAAGAACGCCATGGAGGCCACCATGCTGCCCTGGAGAACCGGCCCTGTGTGTTCACTGGATAGCTTTTATCATAATCATGGCTGGTATCCTGCGCTTCCGGCAGACAGCGCCGAATCGGTAACGCTGGTGGATGGCTTTGAGAAGCGCCAGGCGGTAGCCGTAACGCTCGAGCACAGTTATGACGACTGGTGTCTGGCCCAGCTGGCCAAAGCGCTTGGTAAGGAGGCTGATTATGACTATTTCATGAAACGGTCAGGGAATTATCATCATGTTTTTAATCCGGCAAACGGATTTTTTGCTCCCAGAATGGCAGATGGCAGATGGATAGAACCCTTCGATCCCCAGTTGTCAGGTGGTGTCGGAAGCCGTCTGTATTATGCTGAAAACAATGCCTGGACCTGGAACTTCTGCGTTCAGCACGATATCCCCGGCCTGATTGAGCTGCTGGGCGGGAAGGATGCTTTTGCAAAACGACTGGATGCGCTGTTCAACGAGCCCACGCGGATATCGAAATGGCAGTTTATGGGGCAATTCCCCGATGCCACCGGATTGAACGGCATGTTTGTTACCGGGAATGAACCTTCATTTCACATACCTTATCTGTACAATTATGCGGGACAACCGTGGAAATCACAGCGCCGTATCCGTGAAATTATGGAACTGTGGTTCGATGACCGTCCGTCGGGCATACCGGGTGACGAAGATGGCGGCGGCCTCTGTTCGTGGTATGTGTTTTCCGCCATGGGCTTCTTCCCGGTTACTCCCGGAAGCGGTGAGTACGCCATAGGCAGTCCTTTTTTCGAATCTGTAAGCATTCAGCTGCCCAACGGAAAAACCTTCTCGGTGGTTGCGCGAAACTGCTCCAAAAGGAACAAATACATACAGTCAGCGAGGTTGAACGGCCGACCGTTGAACAAACCCTTTATCAGCCATAACGATATTGTTCAGGGAGGTAAACTTCATTTTGTGATGGGCGAAAGACCAAATAAAGAGTGGGGTACTAGTTCTGAATAATAGAGGCACACCTCATCACTTAATTACTTAATCACCTTCCTCACAAACTCCTCCAGCACCATCTGCAGATTCGGTAAGCCGATTTCCTGTAATTCATAGGTAACCCGGACAGAAGGTTTGCTGATCTTCACTATCCGGTTAAGGTCGATGGGCGTTCCAATTACCACCACATCGCAGGGTGTGGCGTTGATGGTTTTTTCGAGGTCGGACACCTGTTGTTTGCCATAGCCCATGGCAGGCAGCAGGATTCCGATTTCGGGATAGGTCTGGAAGGTCTCTTTGATCCGACCTACAGCATAAGGCCTTGGATCAACCAGTGAGCTGGCTCCGAATTTCAGAGCGGCTACCGTTCCGGCGCCAATTTTCATTTCGCCGTGGGTAAGGGTGGGACCGTCCTCAATGGCCAGACAGGCCTTGCCGCGGATAAGCTCAGGCTTGTCGACCGTGATGGGCGATGCTGCATCAATGACCAGGGCTTTCGGATTGGCATAGGTAATGTTATCGCGTACGGTTTGAATGTTCTCCGGGGCGGAGGTATCGATCTTGTTGATCACCACCACGTCGGCCAGCCGGAGGGTAATCTCACCCGGATAGTAGGAGAGCTCATGCCCGGCCCGGTGCGGGTCGGTTACGGTAATGGTCAGATCGGATTTATAAAAGGGGAAGTCGTTGTTGCCACCCTCCCACAGGATCACATCGCATCCGTCGGGATCGTTCTCGGCATCATGGAGGATGTCCCGGTAATCGACTCCGGCGTAAATAACATTGCCACGTGATACATGCGGTTCATACTCTTCCATTTCCTCGATGGTACAATTGTGTTTAACCAGGTCGTTAAGGGTGGCATAGCGCTGCACTTTCTGTTCGGCAATATTGCCATAGGGCATGGGGTGCCGGACAGCCACCACTTTTAATCCCATTTTCATCAGGATCTCGATTACCCGTCTTGAGGTCTGTGATTTTCCGCAACCGGTGCGAACTGCCCCAACGGCCACAACGGGCTTTTTGCTTTTTAACATATTTTGTCCCGCCCCCATCATTTTAAAATCAGCACCGGCGGCATTCACACGGGCACCTATATGCATAACGCGGATATACGGTATATCGCTGTATGAGAATACGCATTCGTCAACCTTCAGGTCCGTGATCAGCTTCTCAAGGTCGGCCTCGGCAAAGATGGGAATACCATTGGGGTATTGATTGCCGGCCAGCTCTGCCGGATACTTGCGGCCGGCTATGTCGGGAATCTGGGCTGCCGTAAAGGCAACCACCCGGTAATCGGTATTTTCCCTGAAACATGTGTTGAAATTGTGAAAGTCTCTTCCTGCAGCACCAATAATGATAACATTCTTAACAGCCATAAAAAAAGTATTTGAAGTGAAATAATGATAAAGTAACATGAAATGAATGGAAAAGTTAGTGATTTTTAGCCATGCCGGAATATGATATTTGGCAGTGTGTGTTTCCATGGGTTCTGATAACTTTATACTAAATTTACTAATACAATGTTGACATTCCGGTACGGCATTGACAGATTGACTCCCGGCCTTGCCCTTGATATATGCAGAGGGAATATCAAAGGTGTGCTCAACGCCGAGGTCACCGGCAGGATTCTGAAGAACCGTGCCGAAGTGGAAAAAATTGTCGCTGGCAAAGTGACTGTTTACGGTATTAATACCGGCTTCGGACCTTTATGCACCACCCTGATCTCGGATGAGGATACCCGCAAACTGCAGCATAACCTGTTGCTGAGCCACGCTGTTGGTGTGGGTGATCTCATCGGCGATGAGATCAGCAGGCTGATGCTTATTCTGAAGGTTCATTCCCTGGCCATGGGATTTTCCGGGATTTCGCTGGAAACCCTCAACCGCATTGTCTGGCATATCGAGAACAATGTCACACCCTGTGTTCCTTCTCAGGGGTCGGTAGGAGCTTCGGGTGACCTCGCCCCCCTGGCGCATCTGTTTTTACCGCTGATCGGTTACGGCACTGTGCATTATCAGGGGAAAGTGATTCCTGCAACGGAAATCCTGGGTTACTGCGGACTCCGTCCGCTTGAGCCTGGACCGAAAGAAGGACTGGCCCTGATAAACGGTACACAGTTCATTGCCGCACATGCCGTGAAATTTCTGGAACAATTCCAGCAGTGTCTTGACCATGCCGATATTATTGCAGCCATGAACCTCGAAGCCATGCTGGGATCTGTTAAGGCCTTTGATCCGGCATTGCATGACCTGCGTCCTTATGAGGGAATAATATATGTGGCAGAGCGCATGCGAACACTGATTGGCAATTCGGAAATCGTGGAATCCCACCGGAACTGTCACCGGGTTCAGGATCCATATTCCCTGCGCTGTATACCCCAGGTGCATGGCGCATCAAGAAATGCATACCTGCATTTGAAAAAGCTGCTTACCATTGAGTTGAATTCAGTAACCGATAATCCCATCATATTTAACAAGGATAAGGCGCTGAGCGGTGGTAACTTCCATGGTCAGCCGCTGGCCCTTCCGCTCGATTACGCCGGCTTGGCAGCTGCAGAACTGGGAAATATAGCTGACCGCCGGATTTACCTTTCCCTGATGGACACCATTGAAGGCTTACCCAAACTGCTGATGAAGGAGACCGGTCTGAACTCAGGTTTTATGATCCCGCAATACACCACGGCTTCCCTGGTGAGTGAAAACAAATCACTCTGTTTCCCGGCCAGTGCCGACAGCATACCCACTTCGCTGGGACAGGAAGACCATGTTAGTATGGGATCGATCAGTGCACGCAAAGCCATACAAATTGTAAGCAATCTTGAAAAGATACTGGGCATTGAGCTTTTTTGCGCCGCTCAGGGTTTTGACTTCCGCAAGCCTCTGAAATCCGGACCACTGATCGATGCCTGCCATGAGCATGTGCGACGCACAATCCCGCACATTGACCGGGATGTATACCTGGGTGATTTCATAAACGCAGCCATTGGTATGGTGAAGAACCACGAATTAACCAAACTTACCGATAAACTTTCGAATACCTTGAAACTGGATTTTAAAAACGCAGGCCATGAAATTTACGGAATTTATTGAGGCTTATGCAAATCATCCCAGCTACAGGTCACCTGTGGGTAATGTTTTACATGCCCGAAGCTGGCAAACGGAGGGCCCGCTGCGCATGCTGCTTAACAACCTTAATCCGGAGGTGGCCGAGAATCCGGCTGATCTTATTGTATATGGGGGAACCGGACAGGCTGCACGTAATCCAGAGGCCCTGAAAGAGATTATCAGATGTCTGCTCAGCCTTGGTGATGACCAGAGCCTGTTGATCCAGTCGGGCAAGCCGGTAGGCATCATACGTTCCCATCCCGAGGCCCCCAGGGTATTGATTGCCAACAGCAACCTTGTTCCGGCCTGGGCAACATGGGAGTATTTCGAACAGCTTAGGGAGCGTGGTCTCATCATGTACGGGCAGATGACAGCAGGCAGCTGGATTTATATCGGTTCGCAGGGAATACTGCAGGGTACTTATGAAACATTCACGGCTTGCGGCAGGAAATACTTCAACGGAAAAACAGCAGGGAAGTTTCTGGTGTCAGGCGGACTGGGAGGTATGGGCGGAGCTCAGCCCCTGGCAGCCACCATGGCCGGTTACACCTTCCTGGGTGTGGATGTTGATCCGGACAGAATCAGGAAGCGCCTGTATAACAAATATATCGATAAGATGACGGTGGATTATGCCGAAGCCAAGCAGCTGATTCTGGAAGCACGCGAAACAGGCAGGACTTTGTCGGTTGGCCTGGTCGGTAACATCGGCGATGTATTGGAGGAATTATTACATGACGGACTCATTCCGGATGTGCTCACCGATCAGACCTCGGCACATGACCCGCTGAATGGTTATGTTCCCGCGGGTATCACACTACAAGAAGCCCTGACTCTGAGAAAGGATGATCCGGCAGCTTATCGCCGCCTGTCCTTGCAGAGTATGGCCCGTCATGTCAGGTTCATGCTCGAAATGAAAAAGCGTGGCAGCGTAGTATTCGATTATGGCAACAATCTCAGGGAATTTGCCCGTCAGGGCGGTGAGCCGAATGCTTTTGATTACCATGGATTTGTACCTGAGTTCATCCGTCCGCTCTTTTGTGAAGGCAAGGGTCCCTTCCGCTGGGTAGCCCTGTCGGGTGATCCTGAAGATATTCTGGTTACAGATGATGCACTCGCAGAAGTTTTCCCTGAGAACGCACACCTGATTAAATGGCTCCGGGAAGCGGAAAAGAAAGTCTCATGCCAGGGACTGCCGGCCAGGATATGCTGGCTGGGTATGGGGGAGCGAGAGAAAGCAGGGCTCATTTTTAACGATCTGGTAAGGACAGGAAAAGTAAAAGCACCCATTGTGATAGGCCGGGATCATCTCGATTGCGGCTCGGTAGCTTCTCCTTACCGCGAAACGGAGGGGATGAAGGACGGCAGCGATGCCATTTCCGACTGGCCTTTGCTGAACTTGATGGCCAATACCAGCGGCGGCGCAACCTGGGTATCCTTCCACCATGGCGGGGGAGTGGGCATTGGTTACTCTCAGCATGCAGGCATGGTGGTGGTAGCCGATGGTACTAAAAGGGCTGCAGCTTGCCTGAGGCGTGTTTTACATAATGATCCTGCCATGGGGATCTACCGGCATGCGGATGCCGGGTATGAGGAGGCAGTTGATAACAGGAAGAGATTTAAATTGTGGTAAATCATTCTTCGACTCCGCTCAGGATGACTAACTAATATGCTCAGGATGACCAGCGTGTCATGCTGAGCGGAGTCGAAGCATGATAGAAGTCGAAGCATGATATTTAACGAAAAAAAATGCATAAACTCAAGCTTATCGGTCCCTTCGCACAAGCTGTCACCATGGACAACCTTCCGGTGAAAGGTCCGTTGTCTGATGATCGCCTCGAAATCATCGATCATGCCGGCATTCTGGTGAACGATGAAATGATTGAAGCAATCGGCGCTTTCAGGGAGCTGAAAAGTCTGACCCTAAAGATTGAACCGGTAGAGGGTGATTTTGTGGTT
>Ga0299915_10003849_pt1 | contig 10867 bp, 14 predicted proteins | sample RVTome_13_FD_200263 | JGI IMG/M metagenome (GOLD analysis project Ga0299915, IMG submission 200263) | Soil microbial communities from uranium-contaminated site in the Upper Colorado River Basin, Wyoming, United States - RVT92D227 (version 2) ... | reverse complement strand
AAGCCCGGCGCTGGTTGACGGCAGGTGGTATATCCGCACCCAGGATCATCTGATCTGCATCGGGACCGCAGCCGGAAGCGCTCAAAAATAACGGCTGCATCTCGAAGTGTCCTGCGCGCATCAGTCTCAATCCCATCCGCGCGCCGGTCTCCTGGCCGGCGCCAAACTGAGTTTCACTTTACTTCTACCGCACCCTTTTGTCATTTTTTGGAGCCGACGATAGACGCGATTGGCCAGGCGTCTTTGCTCGATCCATTCCCCATAGATCGCCCCTTGCTGCTCCAGCCGATCCAATGCGCGGACCACGTCGCGGGAGATTCTTCCTGGACGCTCTGCAGAAAAGGCCGTCTGCGGCAGCGGAACAAACGCATGCGGGTGAATTCGGGCGCCCAGGCGCGATAGCTCTTCGACAACCGCCAACGTCTCGCGAACATCCTGGGCGCTCTCGCCGGGCAGGCCAAAAATAAAATCAACGATGACCTTGAAGCCAGATTGACGGGCCAGAGTTACGGCGGTTACAACACTCTCGACGCTATGCGACCGACGGCAGGCATCCAACATGTGCCGGCTGCCGGACTGAGCGCCAATCACAATTTCGTCGTTATCCGCGTACCTTTGCAACAACTCAAGGGTTTCCGGAGTGACATGCTCGGGTCTCACCTCGGACGGGAAGTAACCGAAAATGATCCGACCCTCGGGAGATACAACCTCACGCACGGCAGACAGCAGTTCGCGCATGGCGGCCAGATTGACCTGCCGGCCGTCAGTGGACCCGTAGGAAAAAGCGTTGGGAGAGAGAAGACGTACGACTCTTCTGGTCCTGGTGCGCAGGGTGGCTGACTGGCGCACAATATTGGCAATGCTGCGATGGCGCGGCCGAACACCGAAAATGTGGGAGGTCTGACAAAAACTGCAGGCAAAGGGGCAGCCGCGCGTAATCTCGATAGGGCCGAACATTCCCCGGCCCGGTGAAAACGAGGAAAAGGCGTCGATGTCGACCGGGTGCGCGCGTGGATTCATGATGACTTCATCGCCCTTGCGAAAGGCGATGCCGGCAATATCCCGGAAATCCCTCCCCTGCGCCAGCCGCTTGAGCACCATCGGGAAAGCAACTTCAGCCTCGCCGTGAAATACGATGTCGACGCCTGACCTGAGAGCATCCTGAGGATCGGCCGTGGCGTGCGGCCCGCCGGCAATGGCCGTGAGACGCGGCCCATAGTCCGACCGGAGCTGCCGGACAAGGCCCCGCATTTCCTCCATTTGAGGCGTCATTATGGACAGGGCAACCATGATGCGGTCGTGTCTGCCCAGGATGGCCGCTGCGGCGGCATGAAGTTCTTGCGTTGTCCGGGCGAGGCTGACCGGCCACTCTGCCAGGTCGGGGTCGCGGTCGAGTGCACCCGCAAGGGCGTTGAAGCTGTAGCGGTTGAGCCGATGATAGAAAAAGATCAGCGGAAGCCCGTCGATCGAAGTTCCTTTTCTCACAGAAGCACGCCTCTATTATTTCTTGCGAATGCAGGAAACACGGTAAGTTAACACACTAACCGGAAACCGGAAACGGCCCGGTCAAACCGGTTCGCCGCCAGCTCGGCTGCACGGGCAATCTGTGGTATAAAATGAGTTGATCGGCAGGTGGGTTCTATGCATCGAAGTTTACTATTCACCTTGGGATTACTTTGTTCCCAAACAATGAGCTTTGCCGGCAACTGGCCTCACTGGCGGGGTCCCAACATGAATGGGATTGCGGAGGAAAAGCACCTCCCCGTCGGCTGGAGCACAACCGAAAACATCACCTGGAAGCTCGCCATGCCGGAGTTTGGCGGCTCGACTCCCATCATTTGGAACGACCGCATATTCCTGAACACCGCGGATGGAACCGAGCTTTACCTGTGGTGCGTGGATCGTAACCAGGGGACCGAGATCTGGAAAAAGCACCTGGGCTCCGGCAACCTCAAAGTGCGCAAGCAGAACATGTCTTCGCCCGTTCATCCGCGTTTAGCCGCGTCCTAAGAAATACCGCACCGTATTTATGGAATTGTGTGCTCAGTCGATCAGCTGGAGCCGCAGCAGTCAGTAAAGCTGCATGGGCGGCCACGAATACTTCAAGTTTTTCCTCGTATCATATTGAATCACGCAGACGAGCACATTCGACTCTTCAATCCTGGCCAAAGTTGAGGCAGAATCGGTTGGCCGGCTCTGGGTGTCCTCTCAGAGAGGGCAGCTTATACTTTCACCACAGAGGAACTGGAGCCGAGCGAGAATTCACCGCCGGATTTCAGTGGTGAGTATTTGACCATTCACGGAAATGGACTGGAGAGGATGATGTTTGGATGGCCAGAGACAGGTGAGGATAGAGGGTTCGTCAGGGAGCTGGGGCTGCTCGACTCGACCATGATCGTCGCCGGGTCAATGATCGGCTCCGGCATCTTCATCGTCTCAGCCGATATTGCACGGCAGGTTGGTTCACCGGGCTGGCTGCTGGTTGTCTGGATCGTGACCGGCGTACTGACGCTTGTGGCTGCCTTGAGCTACGGCGAGCTTGCGGCCATGATGCCACAGGCAGGCGGGCAGTACGTCTACCTGCGCGAAGCCTACTCTCCGCTATGGGGTTTCCTGTACGGCTGGACCCTCTTCCTGGTGATACAGACAGGCACCATCGCAGCGGTCTCCATAGGGTTTGCCAAATATCTCGGTGAACTCTGGCCATGGATCTCGGAGCGGAATTGCCTGGTCCCGCCCATCAGGATCGCGGGCAGCTACGCCGTATCGTTGTCGACAACCCAGCTCACCGGGATTCTGATGACTGCCCTCCTGACCTGGCTGAACACCCGCGGCTTGCGCCTGGGTAAGCTGATCCAGAACACCTTTACCATCGCCAAGACCGGTGCGCTCCTTCTGCTGGTCATGCTGGGCATAGCCTTCGCTCGAAGTCCCCAGGCGCTGTCGGCCAACTTCGGCGATTTCTGGACCGTGCGCGGGGATTTGCAGGAGGTCGGTGGCGGGCTGACGGCGGCAACCCTCTTCGGCTTGTTGATTGCGATCTGCGTGGCGCAAACCAATTCGCTCTTCTCCGCAGAAGCCTGGAACAACATTACCTTCACAGCGGGTGAGGTCCGGGAACCGCGGCGCAACATCCCTCTATCTCTAGCTCTGGGCACGCTGCTGGTCATCGGGCTCTACCTGCTTGCAAACGTGGCGTACCTTGTTGCGCTCCCGCTGGCCGGGGATCCCGTAGCTCTCGCCTCCGATCCGCAAGCCACGGCCCCCCTGGTTCGCGGCATCCAGCATGCGGCAGACGATCGGGTCGCTACTGCTACGGCAGAGGGGATATTCCCCGGTTACGGCGCCGTGATCATGGCGGTTGCCATCATCATTTCCACGTTCGGCTGCAGCAACGGCCTGATCCTGACAGGCGCCCGAGCATACTACGCCATGGCCCAGGATGGATTGTTCTTCCATAACGCGGGAAGGCTGAACCACAAACGCGTGCCCGCCTGGGGCCTGGTCATACAAGGAATATGGGCCGCCGCCCTGGTCCTGCCGCGTACGATCCTTCAGGCTGATCAAGACGGCCAGGCGACCTACGGCAACCTCTATAACAATCTCCTGACCTATGTGGTATCCGCCGCGCTTGTCTTTTACATTCTGACAATCGCGGGGATTTTCGTACTGCGAAAGAAAAGGCCGGATTGGGAGCGACCGTACAAGGCAATTGGTTATCCTGTCGTTCCCCTCGTCTATGTCGCCGGCGCCGGAGTGATCCTGGTTGTGCTGTTTTGCTACCAGCCGGCCACAACCTGGCCCGGCCTGGGGATCGTAGCCAGCGGTGTGCCGGTCTACTTGCTATGGAGGCGTCGAGCCCAAAAGAAAAGTGAGCCGCAGGCGTGGCAGGCTGAGGATTAACCGAAAACCTCTCGCGCCCAAACCCACCCTGCCATTAAACAAGCTACGTCCACTGGCGCTGTTACTGCCCGTTACCCCGCTGGAAGCGCAGTCATTCAAATTGCAGGATAATGTCCTGGTCCACGAACCGACCTGGCTGGCGGCACACTCAATCGCAGGGGCCACACGATGCGGTGCCAAGCCGCCGTACTCCAGCATCGGAAGCTTGATCAATTCCGGGGGAAAAGCGGACAGCTCTTGACCCGGGTATGTCGGGAGGCTCGGAATCTGGTCCTGTGAGCAGCCATCCAGTCGAAGGCCGGTGAAATTGGTGAGAAGACGCCCTACACCGATCGCCCCCCGGATGTCAGCCGGCCAGCTTCTTTAGTGACTGCAGGATCTTAGTGACCTCGCCGTCATGATTGCAGATATGGAACGAGACGCGAATAGAGTTGAGGCCCCCTTCGGCAACCGTCCGGACACGGATCCTGTCGCTCGCAAGGTGATCATTGATCTTCCTGAAGTCATGCGTCTTCATGCGGAAGCCGATCATCGCCGAACGGTAAGCCTCTTCCTCCGGAGACAGAATCTCGATGCCGGGGATCTCCTTCAGGCCCCTGTAGAACCTTTCTGCCATGGCGCGGTTATACCGCCAAATGCGATCCAGCCCGATGGTCTGGATGAAATCGATAGCTGTACCGAGAGCGAAAAAGAGAGCGTCGTTCTGGGTGCCGTATTCATACCTCTGGGCTGTTGGATGGAGCACCAGTTCATTTTTATTGATGTCATACCGCTCGGAGCTGCCGCCCCCAACCGCGAGCGGGCGCAGATTATCGAGCAGCCCCTGACGAACATAGAGGAAGCCGGTGCGCTTGGGGCCCATGATCCACTTGTGCGTGCTGCAAGCATAGAAATCGACCCCGCAGTCGACGATATCGAACGGGACGCATACCGGCGCCTGTGCACCGTCGAGGGCGAACCATACCCCTCGCTCGCGGGCCAGCTTGGAAATCTCCTTTTCCGGGAAGCGCTGGCCCGTCGTGCAGGTCACGTGGCTGATGAAGATCAGGCGTGTCCGATCGTTGATCAAACGAGCGATGCGCTCCACATTCCCCAGGCCGCTCTTCATGTCGGGCTCGAAAAGGCGAATCACAATGCCATCCCGCTGCATGCGGTTGAGAAGCCCCGTGTTGAGGGCGACGTGCTCGTGGGTCGAAGTGATAACCTCGTCTCCTTTCTTAAGGGGCAGGCCGTTGATGATCATGTTGATCCCCTCAGTGGTGGTGCTTATCAATGCCAGGTCCTCCTTGCGGCAGTTTTTCCCCAGCAGCTTCGCCAGCTTTTCCTTCACGCCCGACCAGAGTTTTGCGTCGTGGCCGGCGCTGGGCGCCCGTTCCTCGCTTCTGGTCCATTCCCACAGGCTATTGAGAACCGGCAAGGGGCAGGAGCCGAGCCCGCCGAAATTGAGGTATATCCACTCGGGATCGAGAACGAATTGATCTCGAACCAGCTTCCAAAAATAGTCTTCGCTTTCGGCTGCCGCTCCTTCGAGCAGGCCTCTGAAATCTGCCGGCTTCAGTTCTTTCGTGAAAGCCAGGCTGCCAACGATTGCTGTCACTCCTCTTAAAAATTCTTTTCGGTTCATTTTTCTCTCCTCCCATGAATCCCGGCGGTTTTTCCCCGCATGCCATACATCGCCTCAGCAGCGGATGTCAAGCAATTCAAAACTGCAATCCAGGCGCTGGAAGCGAGCAGCGGATTTTGAAGGGTATACCAAGTCCGCAACGTCATACAGCGCGCCGGCCTGGAGACCGGCGCCCACAGGAGGGCAATAATCCGTTCATTGACCTTTAACGCGCCCTCCTGCGCGGTCCATGCTTCTGCAATGACAAGTGAATTACCAGGGTGATGGGTCAGCGGGCGGCTTGAGCCTCGGCAATCTGTGGCAGCTTGGCGGTGGAGTTCTCAAAGTGGCCCAGAAATTCCTGGTAGGCGTTGATGGCCTCCGCTTTCCTGCCGCTCTGCTCCAGCAGCTTCCCCAGGCAAGAGTCCGCCAGTGTGGAGGACAGCAAGTCGAAGGACACGAACGGGCCGGGATTAACCCGGCATCGTGGGGCCTTGATGGCGAAGCGCAGGTGGCGCTCCGTTTCTGAAGTCATGCCGGTTTCCAGGCAAGCCCGGCCGACCTCCGGGGCACAATGGGGCCGTAGCCGGCCGCCCAGCAACGGCGCTGCAGAAGAGCGCAGATCAGCGAACTCCTTTCCGGCTGCCGCCTCGTTCTTCAACAGCAGCTGAGCCGTGCCGCGCACACCTGCTGCCCAGGGTGAAGCGTGGCACCAACCCATGGCCATTGCTGCTTCTGGCTGGCGTTGTTCAAAACAGATCTGCGCCGCTTTCAGCAATATCCAGGGGTGCATCTGGCCTTATTGGGCAGCATACATCCAAGTCGCCTCATCATATCGGGCTGCCGCGCGTTCGAGGCGGCCACGGCCCACTTCAATGTCGCCCAGTACCTCAGGCCAGTCAGCCCGCGCCGCCGTCACGCTCTTCTCGTACGCTGTCTGGGCGGTCGCTTCCGCCAACGCATGCTTGCCTTGATACAAATACGTGTGTACGAGCTTAACCCCGGAAAGGTCCGAGAGCCACGTGGGGTGGAGTTCCCGGTTCTTTTGATAGGCCGCGGCGGCTTCGTCGATGTCGTAGATGGTGCAGAGGTAAGGATGATTCAAGGCGGAAGCTGATTGCGCTTCCCGCTCGAACCGCTGCAGTGCATGGCGCTTCTTGGATACCTCCTCGGGGAGGAACTTCAGCGCGATGGTGCGTTTGAGCTTTAGGTCTTCGGCCTTGTAGACCACGCCCATGCCGCCGCCGCCCAGCTTTTCCAGAATCCTGTAATGAGAAACGGTCTTGCCGATCATTGGGAACCAGCCCTCCAACCGGGGCGATGAGAGCATCAGGAGTTCGGCCGATTATAGCGCGATGGATCGATCTTCGATAGCGTAATGCTTCGAGTAGATGGTGGCTACCATGTCCCGCAAAGGGACTGGCAGACGAGTATTGTGCTCCCCAATCCCCTTGCGCCGGCGGACCGAATGAGGTGCCTTATTCGAACTGGTGGAGGGATATCAATGAGCTTAAAGGAAGATATTCGGCCGGTTACGTATTTGAAAAGCCACGCGGCAGACCTACTCGCGCAAATCAACGAAACCCGGCGACCAGTAGTCATTACCCAGAACGGAGAACCGAGGGGCGTGCTCCAAGACCCGGAGAGCTACGAGCGCATGCGGCGGGCGATTGGCCTGCTCAAGCTCCTTGCCCAGGGAGAGGATGACATTCGAGCGGGCCGGGCTTTGCGCCAGGAAGCGGTTTTTGCGTCAACGAAGAGGCGATTGGCATCGCGGAAGCGAAAGAATGATCAAGAGAAAAGAGTTTGACGTCGAATGGGCTCAAAGCGCGCATTCCGATCTCGCCGCCATCATCGAATACATCGCCGTCGATAATGTTGACTTAGCCCTGTGGGTGTTGGCGAAGCTGGGAAAAAGGGCAGCCTCTCTGAGGATCATGCCGAAGCGGGGTCGCATCGTTTCCGAACTGGCTGCCATTGGAATCCATGGCTGCCGCGAAGTGGTCCATACGCCATGGCGCATCGTGTATCGCATCGCAGGCCGGAAAGTGCGCGTGTTGGCTGTGGTAGACAGCCGCCGAAATCTGGAGGACCTCCTTCTGCAACGTCTGCTGCGCTGACCGAAGGCGATTCAACCACGTCCCCACTTTCGGATCCGGGGCGCCACGTCGCGTTTAATTCTGATTGCGCGTGCTTTGCACCCCGATCCTGGATATCCTCACCCCAGCAGAGGAAAGCAATCTCCATACATCGCCATGATCGGCACAACGGTTTCGCACTGCCGAATCGTTGAAAAGCTGGGCCAGGGAGGCATGGTCCTTGCCTTCGACACGACCAACTTTGACAGTTATGCGGCTGCCAAGACACCCAGCCGGCTCTTGGGGAGGGGGCACGCGAAGAGCGCCCGGCCTCTGCGTGTCCTTGGATTGGGTCTGCTGGTCACAGAAGACGAGGGAATTCCATTGCTGACGTTCACATATCCAGGCAACGAGAACGACGTCACCGCTTTCGGACGCTTTCTCCAAGCGCTGGACCGGCGACGCTCTTCTCTTGATCTGCCATTGGAGGCAACGATCGCCGCCGACGGGGGCAATATCAGCAAGGAGATCCTGCGGCGCCTGGAGGAAGTGCCGCGCTATTACGTTCTGCGGCTGCCGGCCAGCCATGGCCACGTTGCCGCGGGAAGCGTCCAGCGAGCTGCCCATGCTGGAGGGCTCTCTGGAGGGGAAGGTCAGGGCTCGCACGCATCTGTACTACTAAGCCCAAATTTCTTGCCGTTTTGGAAAGAATTTTTCACCGCGGAGACGCAGAGCACGCAGAGACTGAAAACGCAGAAACCACTGATTTCACGGATGGGTCCCAGTGGACACGGGCTTTTGCTGTCCCGCAGGGACGGCGCTGCGCGCCGTTCATCTGAGCTGGAATCCCGGAAGCAAGCGCCGCCGATGAGGTCTGATCAACGGTTGCATCCATCCACCGGCGTTTGCTTCCGGGATTCCAGCCCAGATGACAGCAAAAGCCCGTGCCCACGCCGGCAGTCTTATTTTCTCTGCGACCTCTGCGTCTCTGCGGTTTGCTTTTTATTGGGTTGCGGCCGTTAGGCCGCGCTAGGTAAGGTCTACGGTGTGGAGCGCTGCGTGGTGGATGTGTACTCGCGGAGGATGCATCAACGGCAACTCCCAGGATTGCAGCGGGATAGGAAAGAGGCTCTGGCAGATTTGACTCACCTGCAGGGGCTTTTGGAGCGACAGAGGCAGGGCCTGCGACGTGCGAAGCCCATCACCCTGGCGGCACTCAGGCACCGGGTTGCTAAGGCTCTGGCCCGCGAACACATGAGCTCTCTCTTCCGTGTTCAGATGCAAAAGGGTGATCTGGCGCCGAGCCTTCAGTTTGAGGAATTGCCAGAGGCGTGGCAGCATCTGCAGGAATATGTTCTCGGCAGGACGCTCTTGGTCACCAACCGGAAAACATGGTCAGCCGAGAGAATCGTGCGTGCTTCACGCCAGCAATGTCACAACGAGCGTTTCTTTCGTGACGTGAAAGATCCGTGCGGAGTATCGATGCTTCCCCTCCGCCACCGGCGCGACGCAGCCCTGCGAGCAAACGCCCTACTGGTTGTGCTCGCGCTTATACTGGTCAAGATCGTGAAGCGGCGCCTGAAGAGAGCGGGGGTAAAAGTGCGGAGCGTTGCGGCGCTACTAACGGCCTTGAAAAAGATCCAGCGGGCCCGGCTGCAGCTCGCCAACGCGGCTCCTCCTGCGCTGCGAGCTTTCGCTGCCGCCACCTGGGTGCCGTCGCAGCGTACTCCGAGCCAGGGCCGAATTCTTGCAGCGCTCGGGCTGGAAAATCGCACAGAGTTAGGTACTACACTAACAATCTCGCAAACCCGCGCTGGACGGGCAAAACACTTAAAAAAGGTCGAATAACCCGGAAACTCACGCTAGAGAAGCGCTATTGGCCTCACTTGGTCTACGGCGCGATTCCGGAGAGGGCCGTGGTCGGATGCGTGCAGTTCTCGAGCGCGGCATGGCGGATCAGGAGAGGCAGGCCCAAAGTCCAGGATTTTGGAGTGACCGCGTCTGGTGACGAAGATGTTGGCTGGCTTGGTGTTCCGGCGAAAAATCCTTAGCCGCAGCAGTAAGGCTGAGTCGAGGCGATGATAGACCGGAATGGATGACCCTGATAGCGGGAACTGCGGCAAAGCGCCAAACCCATGAGTTCGTCTTCGACCAGCGGGATAAACCTGAATGCGCTGTCCCGCGCCCACTGCATGATTACCCGTTCGCTTCCCAGCGAAAGCCACGCCTCCACGAAAGACGGGGCCTCTCGGAAAGCATCAACTTTATAGCCCCTGCCGAGGAGCAAAGCGCGATCTGCAAACCACGTGGCGAAGAGCGCTTCGTCGGAGTCGCGGAAGAGGCCGATGTCGCGCGACCGGCGCGGTCTCGAAAGCAACTGGTTGAGCGCTACCCCGCCCGCGACATAACTATCTCCTCGCTGCCGTCTGTGGTCGGCTAGCAGCCTCAGGATTGCGCACTGGTAGGGTGTAGCAGCCATTTCCTCAGTTTCCGGGCACGTTCGAAACCGGATCGTTCGCCATAGCGTTCAATCAAGTCCAAAGTATGCAAGGCTTCCTCAGTGCTGGAGGGCACGAAGCCGTCACGGAGAAACCACAGGCAGCGGTCGCGATATTCCTCAACAAACGGCCTGTCAGGAAATAAGTGGTGCACTTCGCTGCAGGCTCCCAGGCCCGCTGGCGCGGCGCGGGCGACGAGCATACCCTTTGGTATGTAAGGAGCGAGCAACAAAGCCAGCGGGCCTGGGAGCCGCAGCCCGAAGGGGCGCGGCGGCAGGCGCGCTGAAGTGCATCACTTATTTCCTGACAGACCCTAAGGCTACGATTTGGACATCGAGTTCCGCGCTCATCCTGGTGCATGATAGCGCTCTGCCTGTTCCACTGCAATATGATGCAACTTGCGCATTCACACCGGGCGGAGCAGTTCGATCAGTTCCTCGCCAATCTCGACCGCAAGCAGCTGCTCACCCCGGACGATCTCAACAGCGGCCTCTCGGCCTGGATCGAATCGTCCTACCATCGTCCGGCTCAACCAAGGCAAAAAACACCACCCGATCCTGATCATCGTAATGCCGTGAACCCTCGGGCGTTTGCAGCACGCGTCGCTCTCGGTCCGGGCTGTAGCGGCGAACATGATCCGGTGGGCCGTTGGTGGGCTTGGAGACCCACCCCCACAGGACGGCGCGCTAAAAGATAAGCTTGAGGCCGAATTGAATCCGGCGCGGGTTGTGCGCCGATGATATGCGGCCGAACGTGGGAGAGCCGAGAAAGATGTCCGGCAGGCC
>Ga0299915_10003848_pt1 | contig 10870 bp, 8 predicted proteins | sample RVTome_13_FD_200263 | JGI IMG/M metagenome (GOLD analysis project Ga0299915, IMG submission 200263) | Soil microbial communities from uranium-contaminated site in the Upper Colorado River Basin, Wyoming, United States - RVT92D227 (version 2) ... | reverse complement strand
AGAACCACCCCAAAGTCCTTTGAGTACTCCGGAATTATTCCAGGAGTATCCGTTAATCATGATAACCCACCGCAATATAATTTATATGCATTCGGAATTCCGGCAGCTATCTTCTTTTCGCCAAGCCGAGCCACATCCTTTCATTGAAATCAATCCCCAGACAGCAAGCGAAAAAGGAATTCAGGACGGAGATTGGATATGGGTCCAACGACCCGGCTTCCAAGGTAAGGTGAATGGGAAAGCTCGCTATGTAAGCGAATTAGATCCCCGGATAATTTCGGTCCATGTCGGCTGGTGGTTTCCGGAACAGCCAGCACCCGAACACGGAGCGTTTGAAGCAAATATAAACGCTTTGATATCAACCGGGCCGCCATACGACCCGATCAATGGTAACCACCAGGCTAGAGCTCTTCTATGCAAGATCGGGAAAAATATTTGATCTGACCCCGCTCTATTAAACTCACTTTGATAAATAAATCAACCCCGACAGTTTTGATGGCGCCAAGTATTCCTGTCGCTTCATTCTTACTTTCCTGATCGTTATTATCCCTATTCAACCATCAACTTTTTATGATTATCCTCCCCAAAAAGGAGGAGTAAAGGGTAAATAGTTTTCCCTTTTCTCCATCCTTCCTTTCTTACATGTTTTCAATGGGCAAACGATCCATGCCGTATTTTTTCGCCCTCGTTTTTACGATTTGGATCAAAGCTTCTTTCTTTTTTCCATCGACAGCTCGTGGGGGCTTCTCGGCGATTATTTTCCGCCAGCTGTCGTAAGCCCTCTCTCGTGCGGATTTGAATCCACTCTCCTCGAAAGCCGTTCTTGTCCCCCGATCGATAATGGGCCCGGCCATGAGGAACTCCCTTCGGAAATTCGCAAGCGTATGCTTAGCACGCAAGAAACTCTGGTTCTTGCTGAACATCTCCTTGATGAGGTCCACAGCTTGGCTCTCCTCGCTGAATTCAATTCCGCCATTCACCAGTCGTTGAGCCTGTGCGGCAATCTCATTATCGATTAGCAACTTCTCATGATTGATCACCGATGCATACTCCAAGATCCCCGCTCCCCGCATCATGTTTACCCGGCAAAGATAGCCCAGGATATAGGCGTTTGAGGTCTCAAAGCTCCCCTGTTCGTCGGGAAGCTTGCTGTCGGTCCTTCCGAGATTTCCAAGAGTAGGAATGCCCAGATAGTTCCCCACTTGGGCGACGAGGCACATCATCATGATGGATTCCATGGCCGACTGAATCGCCGTTCCAGTTCGCATATCAAAGGCGCTGGCTCCGCTTCCCCAAATGAGAAACCCCCCTTTTCGCACAAGCTGGCTGAGAACCACACCGCTTAAATTTTCTGCCGCGGTTTGGACGGTTGTGCCCACGATGGTCACAGGAGAGGTGGCTCCCGCCAGGGGGATGGGCAGGACAACAGCAGGCAAATTGGTTTTGAGGCAGTCCATAAAGTTTTGGATCACCACCGGGCTCCAATGGAGAGGGGAAGACGGATCGTTGGGGTGGGTGTGAGCAGGTTTCATCTTCAAATCGGCTACATCACTCCCCATGATCCTTATCATCTCGTCCATCGTATCGAACCCCTCTTTGCTCCAGGCCGAGCAATAGGTCGGATGGGAGCAATAAAGGTAATCGATGAGGAAACGGTAATTATCTGCGATCTCCCGGGGAACATCGGTTAAAAGAAATGGCGCGGTGAAGCTGATGTGTTTACACTCCTCGTGGAGTCTGGAATGGATAATTTGGTCCTGGGTCACCGGCGGACGCTTGACTTTTGGGTTATCATAATCCTGAATATAAATTGCTACACCGTCGCCGGTTATATGACAGTCATCTCGTCCCAAGTTGAATAGCTTATTTTGATGGTCCTTATCGTAAAAGGGAATCACCGGAGGCACAGTCTTCAAGGCTCGGTCAATGATGTCGGACGATAATTTTACGACCCCTCTGGATCGATCGACTCGGCCCCCGGCAGCTTCAAAAAGGTTCAAGGATTCCTCATTATCTTTGAATTGGACCCCTACATCGTCCAGAATATTATACGCATCCTGAATGATAAGCTTTATTTGCGAATCCTCTAACAATTGCAGTTTGGGTCTAATAATCATTCTTCCCTCCTAATCCGGGAAAATAGGTCTTGGGTTTCGAGGTTTCAGTTTCACTTTAGGAATTTTATTTTCCAAGCAGAGCATCGATTTTTTTCTTTCCATCGACCGCATCGGCTCCATAAGCATCGGCTCCTATTTCACTGGCCCATGATTGCGAAACCGGCGCCCCCCCAACGATGACTTTGACTTTTTCCCTTAGCCCCTTTTCCTTCATCAAAGCCATGAATTGTCTCTGGCCCAGCATGGTGGTGGTCAGCAGGGCTGAGAGGCCAACCACATCAGGTTTTTCCTTTTGAATGACCTCGATTAATTTTTCATTAGATACATCTGTACCTAAATCAATAACCTGATATCCGCCCACCGTCAGAAACGTGGTGACCAGGTTCTTCCCGATGTCGTGCAAGTCACCTTTGACTGTGGCCATGAGCACCTTTCCTTTACTTTTCCTCTGGGCATCCGTTCCTTGGGACATAAAAGGGGCTAACTTTTTCATGGCCTCATTGAAGATTTCCCCCCCAAATACTAATTCGGGGATGAAAGCTTCCCCCTGTGAGAACTTTTCTCCCAATTCCTTCAAACCATCCGTCATGGCATCCAGGAGATCTTTGACCTTCGCCCCTTTCGCTGCATAACCGTACACCAGCCCTAGGGTTTTTTCTTGGTCGCATTCACTAATAGCCTTTGTCAAATCTTTGAATTCCATATCTATCCTCCCGATTTTCTCAAACGAGGGGTTTGGGGAAATGTGAATCCCCCAATTTTCCTTAGCATTCCCGTAATCGTAAACGCATATCCCTCTATTGACGCTACGCCCGGACCGACTGCTAAACCGCCAGATGCTTCTTGATGATCTCCTCGTCCTCCATGAGCTCTTTGGTGCCGGCCATATGTTCGATTTTTCCCTTAATTCCCATTAAATAATGTCGATTCGCCAACTTCAGGGTCAAGCGGAAATTTTGTTCCACCAGCAGAAGCGTAAGACCATGATGAACCAATAGGTCTTTTATAATGTCTCTTACGGCGTTGACCAAAATCGGAGAAAGCCCCTGCGAGGGTTCGTCCAGGAGCATGATACGGGGATTTCCCATCAATCCCCGACCGATCGCAAGCATCTGCTGCTCGCCTCCGCTCAAAGTTGATCCATCCTGTTTTTTTCGATCTCTTAAGACTGGAAAGTATTCGTACACCCGACCGAAATTCCAGCCCCCTTCTTTCGCTGAAAGTCTCTCTGCCAGCTTAAGGTTTTCTTCTACTGAAAGACCCGGGAAGATATGCCTCTCTGAGGGTACATAGGCGATTCCTTTGTTGGCAATTCTGTGAGGGGCCCAACCAGTGATGTCCTCTCCTTCAATGCGAATACTCCCGGATTTTGGAGGAGTGAGCCCCATAATAGAGCGCAAAGTGGTTGTTTTTCCAACTCCGTTCCTTCCCAGGATTGAAACTGCCTCTCCTCTTTCCACAAAGAGAGAAAGTCCTTGAATAACATGGCTCGGGCCATAAAAAGTGTGGATTTTTTCCAACTCAATGATGGTTTCAGTCTTCTCTTCCAAGATAGGCCTCTCTAACCTGCTCATTTCGCTGGATTTCTTCCGGGCTGCCTTCTGCAATAATGCATCCATAATGCATAACAGAGATCTTATCAGAGATGGCCATAACTACATCCATATCGTGTTCGACCAAGATAATGGCCAAATCGGAACACAATTGCCGGATGAGCCGGGTGGTTCGCTCCGTTTCCCGGGGGGACATTCCCGCTGTTGGTTCATCAAGAAGCAAAAGCTTTGGCTTTCCTGCCAACGCGATACCAATCTCCAAAACCCTTTGATCCCCATGGGATAGATTATTTGCAAGAGTATACGCTTGGTCCTTCAAACCCAAGCGGTCCAATATTGATTCTGTTTCCAGGGTTACATCGCTAAGGCTCAGTCGTGAGGAAAATATTCTTCTGGATCCCCCCGATTGAGTTTGTACCGCAATTCGCACATTTTCGAAAACTGATAGCCCGGGGAAAATACTGCTTTTCTGAAAGGTTCGGGTAATCCCTAAGCGGACAATTTCATGGGGAGATTTTCCCGTTATATCACGCCCTTGATAGATAACCTTACCGGAACTTGGAGGCATCCTTCCGGTAATTACATTAAAAAAGGTTGTTTTGCCAGCTCCGTTGGGCCCGATGATTGCTCGCATTTCATTTTCGGCAAAATTCAGGTTTACCTTGTGAATGGCCCGGACCCCACCAAAATCTCGACATAGATTCTGAGTAATAAGAATTGTCATTTTTTTAAGGGTGTTGGTTGGTTGTAAAATAATTTCTAAAACCAGCGATTCCTTTGGGGATGAAAAGAACCAGCAGGATTAAGATCAGCCCCAAAAAGATCATCCAATGCTCCGTCATTGTACTGATGTAGTCCTGGGCAAAGATGAAGACCCCTGCCCCGAGGAAAGGACCCCATAGGGTACCCAACCCACCCAAAAGAGTCATCATCAAAACGGCCCCACCAGCATTCGCGTCCATCATAGTCGGAGAAACAGACCCCTTCAAGAGAGTGAAAAGCACTCCACAAACTCCTGCAAGAGAGCAAGCCAGCATCCAGCCGAAGAGCTTATATCGGTGGACATGGATGCCGATGAAAGACGCCCTTTCCTCATTTTCCCGGATGGACTCGAGGACGGCCCCAAGGGGGGAACGGATGATCCTCCAGGTAATTAGGAAACAAAGTAAGACAATAGCTAATGTGAAGAAATAAACCGTAATGGGATCCGAGGTTTTCCCGATTACCCATCCACCCAAGGAAATATTCGGGGTGGGGATGCCAATCAATCCATCATCTCCACCAGTAATATCTCTGGCTTTCCACACAACGGTATACAACATCATCCCGAAGGCAATGGTTAATAAAGCAAACGAAAATCCACCGGTTCGGACTTGGACCCAACCGATTGGAAGGGCGATTGCGGCAGTGATCACCATTCCAAAAAGCAAAAGGACCCAAACAGAAGAAGTGGGGTCAAGGTATTTCAAAAAAAGACCTACCGTATATGCCCCAATCCCCATGTATACCGCATGCATGAAAGACAGAAGGCCTGTGTATCCCAAAAGAACATCTAAGCTCATGGCCAGCAGGCCATAAATCAGGATTTCCGTCGCCAGTCTCAAGTAAAACCGGTTATCCAGGATAAAAGGAAGGCTCACTAAGAAGGCAAGAAGAAAAAGACCACCTAGCAGCATCAAAAAACGGTTTTTAGGGTTTGGCCCTTGCTTATTCAAATTTCCCCTCCCCCAAAATACCTCGGGGCATTAGGCTCAAAATAACGGCCATCATCACGTAGACAACCACCATGGCATAGTCAGTGATGAAAATATACCCCAGGGTCTGGACAAATCCCACGAGCAGAGCGGAAATAACGGCCCCCCTCAGGCTTCCCAATCCCCCAATAACTAAGACAACAAAACAACTGATCAGCATTTCGTGCCCCATCATGGGGTATACCGTGAGAAGTGGCCCCGCCAGTACGCCCCCGATTCCCGCAAAAATGCAACCCAAAGCAAATACAATGACATGAAGGAGATTCATGTTGATCCCGAGAACGGAAACCATCTCAGGAATATTACTTGCAGCTCTCATGGATATGCCCAGTTTGGTTTTACCTAAAAGGTACGTCAAGCCGATCATCACTAGCGCGGTAACCATGAGAAGAAATAAACGATAGAACGGATAGGGAATTCCTCCCAAGTAAATGGTTTGGCTCAAGAAGGCTGGAGTTGCAATGAATCTAGGTTGTACCCCCCAGATATACTTAGTCATCCCATCGAGGAAGACCATCACACCATATGTCAGAATCAAACTGTAGAGCATGGGACGCTTGCGAATAGGGTTTATCACGCTCCTTTCAATTAATAACCCCACTCCCGCAACCAAAAGAGGCGAAATCAGCAAGGCCAGAAAGAAATTCAATCCACTCGCGACCAAGCTGAAGCCAAAATACGCTCCTAGCGCATATAAGGACCCGTGAGCTAGGTTGATGACCCGATTGATCCCGTATATAATATTTAGGCCAATGGCAATGATCAGTAGCAAACCGCCAAGGCCCAGGCAGTTCAGCACCGTTTGCACCCAGAAGGTCACTTCTGATGGCATAGGAAGATCCTCAGAAATGGGGGCGGTTGGTTTTGCTTGAGCCGCCCCCGCGCAAGCCGATACAAGGGATTGCTGTCTTCACGGAAATGAACTTATTCTGGAGGTCCAATCTCTTCCGGTTTGAGATGGACAAGGACTTTTTTGATGATCTTAGCTCCGTAGGGGTTTTTCGGCGCCAATTTCGTTTCTGTGAGAACCGCCGGGGTTCGCATGGAGTTATCTTTGGGTGATATACGGACCTTCCCGTAAGGGCCATCGAATGTAGCTCCCCTTAAGGCCTGAATGATCTTCTCCGGGGTTGTATTTCCTGCCTTCTCGATGGCATGAAAGAGCATCATGGCCCCTACATAAGCTTGGGCGCCTTGGGAAGGAGGCACTGCTTTGAATTCTTCCCAGTATGCTTTCGCAAATTTTTGAGAGGCGGGAGTATTGATGTCCCAGCTCCAGGCACATGCCGTAACGATGCCTACTTCAGCTTCTCCTCCTGCTTCGAGATCCGCTTCGCTGGGAGACCCCCCGGCCACGACGATAATTTTCTTCATCAACCCGAATTCAGACGCTTGTTTGGTAAAACGGGGAACGACCGGAGAACGCAGGCAGGAATACATCCCATCAACTCCCGCGGCAGAAATCTTGCTGATAAAAGGAGACCAATCGGCGACCGTGAGAGCTGCATTGTCGTATTTGGGGTTGTGAATCTTGATCCCATTTTTTTGGGCTAGGTCGATAAAAGCTTCTGAGCAACTGTGGCCCCATGCATAATCATCAGCTAGAACGTAATAGGTTCGGTTCTTGAGACCCGGGTCCGCTTTGATACCCAACATGTGGGCCATCGCCGTCTGATCATCAGCCAATTGCCCGCATCGGAATACATATTTACTGATCCCATAAAGTTTGGGAGTCATGACGTTGGTCGTCAGGAATGGAATTTTCATCTTATCTGCAGCTTCCGCGATGGCCAGTCCAACGCCACTGAAAGCAACACCGAGGAGGGCCACTACTCCGTCTTTGTATACCATTTTTTCGGCTTTGCGAACCCCTACTTCAGGTTTCCCTTCTTCATCTTCGATGAGCAGTTCGATAGGTCGTCCTAAAATTGTTTTTTTGTGCTTGGCCGCTAGCACAATTCCATTTCGGTTATCTACCCCGACCTGAGCGGCCATCCCGCTCAGGGTCATGGGGACACCGATCTTGATTGGTTTCTTTTCTTGGGCGATTGCGCTTCCAAAATTCAGAGTCAGACTGCAGATGAACAAAGCAACAGTGATTAAGATGATTTTTTTCATTTCTCCCCCTCCTTTTTGTTTTTTGTTGCTTCTTCTGACGCAGCTCAAAGGGCCTTTATTCTTCCACAAAAAATTCCTGAAACCCTGAAAAAATTCTTACGCGCATCCACGACAAACATGGGAAAAAAACTTATTGCCTTGAATCCTTCATGCTCCTCCGACTCTTGAGGCCGCTTATATTCTTTGGAAACCTTGTTAGATCCCTGAGCCAATCTTTTCCCCTTCGCTCGAGGCTCCCTTCAAAAACTTGCCCAGCTCGCGAACCACAGGACTAACGCGACTGACCCACCCGGAGTGACCCGCGGTCTGCAGCCTCAGGTTGCTGAAACCCATGGCGAGGTCCCAGGTCAACAGCTCCAAAAGGGTCTCCGTCGGACCCATGAACCGAAAATCTTCGTCTTTAAAATGCAACAGCCCTGACGCCCCCTCGATCCGCCCGCCCTCCACGACAAAATGACATCGAAAGGGGCTGTCCGCAGCCTCCACGTTGACCCGCATTTTCCTTTCCGCCTTCTGCAGCGCCGATTTTAAACCCGGAGAAGATTCCGCTCGAACCTTCACCCCCTCCCATAAAAGGTCGGCCAGTTTTTCCGCCGCGCCGGGATCCTCGTTCAAAAGCTTCGCGGCACCCGCTTGTCTCAGCCTGACGAGGAATCGCCCCAGAAATCCAGCATCCTCCTTCAACAGGTTCCCGACGCCAACCTTTTCCACCTCCTCCAAAACCGAAGCAAATATTTCCCCATTCACCTGGGTCGACCCCTGAAAGAAATCATCTATCTTTCTGTTCATCATTCCTTTCTCCTCACTCGCCATCAGCCTTCCACACCCTGCAGAGGATCGCGCGCACCTGCGGAACCCCGACGATGGGGTCAAAGGGCGGATCGAGGGTGACCAAAGCGTTGATGTTCGATTCGAAGGCCCCATGTTCGGGGTCCCCCTTCTCCGGAAACCACCACCCATGCGGCCCGGCCACCACGTCGGGGTGCATTTCCGGAAGCAACTGGGCCCGGTACTTCAGACGGGCCTTCCCCGCCGATTTCGGAGTCTCCAGATATACCCAGTCGCCCTCGCGGATCCCCAAAGCGGCCGCCCTCTCAGGGTGGATCTGAAGATAGGGCTCCGGCGCCAGCTGCCGCTGCCGCCTAATCTGCCGCCCTTCGCTGTGCATGAACCCATGAATCCGATAATGCGTATAGATAAAAGGAAACTTCTCGTACAACTCCGGCGTTCTCACCGGGCTCTCCGGCGGCTCCTGGAAAACGGGAAGGGGATCCACCCCCATGGCCTCGAAAATCGTGGAATACAGCTCAACCTTCCCCGTCGGGGTGCTGAACGGCGGCGTGCTGGTCCTGTACCGTTCGTAACTTCTGGGGAACGTCAGGGTGGCGTTCGGCTTCTCGAGGAGCTCGTCGTAGGTCATCCCCTGATACTGCAGCATCCAGTTCAGGTAGTCCTTCATCGTGTTCCAGGGGCTGACGTCCCTCCCCATCCGCTTGGCCACCTCGATCGCCACCTCCCGGTCATCCCGGCATTCCCCCAAGGGCTCTACCACCCGCTTTGTCGCCGTGACCGTGCTCGAGGGGTGGCCGAAAGCCTCCACTAACTGGTCGCACTCCGGATAGAAAGCCGCAGGCAGGATGATGTCGGCAAGCTCGGCCGTCGGGGTCATGAACAGTTCGGAAACGAAGAGAAAATCCAGCTTGTTCTTGAGAATGTCCCAGATCCTCCGGTTGTCCACCTCGGCCACGACGAGGTTGTCGGCGATGCACCACATGGCCCGCACCTTGCCTTCCTCCATCGCCCGGATGGTGCTGGGAACATGACAGATGGCCCTCTTGTGCATCAGCGGATACTCCTTGGCCCCAATCCGTTTCTCGTTGACCGCCGCCGGCGGCTTCACCCCCCAGAACATCAGGTACGGGTGCCACATCAGGGCGTCGCGAAACGTCTTGTAGTAAAGAAGGTTGCCCCCCTTCGCGTCGATGTTCGCCGTGATCCCGATCAAAATGGAAATGGCCCGGCAGGTCTGGGTGGACGTGATCTGCTGGGCCCCCGCCCCCAGGCGGATATAGACGCAAACCGGTCGATTCGTGGCATAGAGCCGGGCCGCTTTCTGGATCTCCTCCGTGGATAAACCCGTGACCGCCGCCGCCCACTCGGGGGTGTATTGCTGCACATGGGCTCTCAGCTTATCAAACCCGTAACAATAGTTTTCCACAAATTCCTTGTCATAAAGCTCTTCGTTTATAATGACGTTCGCCATCGCCAGCGCCAGGGCCATATCCGTCCCCGGCCTGAGCCGAAGCCACAAATCGGCCCGCTTGGCCATGGGGATGGGCCGCGGGTCGATAACCATGAGCTTGGTCCCCTGGCGAAGCGCCCGGTGAACCACCCGGGCCTGCTTGGGCGTGGCCACATCCGGCTCCGACCCCCAGAAAACGATGCATTTCGCATCCGCGTAGTCCGGACCGAACTCGTAGGTGACCGTGTCCCCGCAGGTTACGCTGTTGGCCATCACGTCCGGGTGGATGCAGGTATATCGCCCCAAATGCGTGTTGGGGGTCGGCCAGAGCCACTCCGCCATCTTGGTGGCCTGGATGCCGATGTGCTTCTGCCCGGACCCGCAGGAAACGTGGATCGCCTCCGGCCCGGATGTCTCTTTGATCTCCTTCAACCGCGAGGCGATGGTGTCGAGGGCCTCGTCCCAGCTGATCCGCTGCCACTTCCCCTCCCCTCTCGCTCCAGCCCTCTTGAGAGGATAAAGGATCCGATCCGGATGATACATCACCTCCGGAATCGTCGCCCCCTTGATGCATACGGTGGCGCAATTCAGGCAGCGCTTGGCCTCTTCCTTCCCTGTTTGTTCAGCGTAACCGCCTTCCACTTCCCGAAAGGACGAAACCGCCTCCTTCACCGGGAGAACGGGCACCGACAATCGTTTCCGCTGGGCGGGAAAGTCGACATTGACCGTCTCCCCCGCCCGCGCAAGCGTCTCGGAAAGAGAAGGCTCCTTTTTCTCGGGTTCGGACCCGCTCAGGTACCGGATGATGGATGCAGCGGCCTTCCGCCCCGCAGCCATGCTCTCCACAACCGTCCCGGCCCCCACGACGACGTCCCCGGCAGCGAAAAGACCCGGAACCTTCAAAGCCATGGTTTCCGGGTCCGCCGCCAGCGTCCCCCGGGGGGTCACGCAAAGCTTCCCATTCCCCCCCAGAGAGGAAAGGGCCGGAGCCTGCCCGATCGCGATAATAACCTCATCCGCCTCCATAAAGGATTCGCTGCCCGCGCATTCCTCAAGCGTCCAACTGAAATTCCCATAGCCGTCCAC
>Ga0299915_10003847_pt1 | contig 10871 bp, 8 predicted proteins | sample RVTome_13_FD_200263 | JGI IMG/M metagenome (GOLD analysis project Ga0299915, IMG submission 200263) | Soil microbial communities from uranium-contaminated site in the Upper Colorado River Basin, Wyoming, United States - RVT92D227 (version 2) ... | reverse complement strand
GCTGTGCTCGACCGGTCGGATCGGAACCACCCCGGATAAGTGATTGACCAACATCGTCAGGGACTCAACCGGTATGACCTCGATCTCAGGGATCAAGGCAGCTTCGCGGGCGTCGATCGCCGGGACGAGCAACGTGCGAAAACCCTCCCGGTGTGCCAGGGCCGCCATCGGCAGCACCCCGCGTACGTGCCGCACGGAGCCGTCGAGCGACAGCTCGCCGACGACCAGCGTCGATTCAAGCCACTCGGGTTGGAGTTGCCCGGAGGCCGCCAGCGCTCCCAGGGCGATCGGCAAGTCGTAGGCCGGCCCTTCTTTGCGCAGCGCGGCCGGCGCCAGGTTGACCGTCAGCCGCTGGCGCGGAAAGATCAGGCCGGCGTTCTTGACCGCCGCCTGAACCCGTTCGCGACTCTCCTGAACGGCTGTGTCCGGCAGACCAACGATGGTGAAGGAGGGAAGCCCGCGCGAAGTGTCCACTTCCACTTCAACGATTGCCCCCTCCAGCCCCACAATGGCGCAGGAGTGGACCTTGGCGAGCACGGCCCCAGTCTAGAGGATTCGGCCCCGAACGTCAACTGCGCGGAGAAGGCCAAGTTGGGATGTCCTTTCTCCAGGACCAGAGTGATGGCCGGCGGCCTCCTCGACTTCGCCAGAGACCGACAGGTTTGCGCTCGAGTGGATATATAATCCGGCCGATCCTGATTCAATCGGCCGCTCTGTGGAACTCCACGCCACTTGGAGATCGTCTCTCGGGAGGCATCCTGATGAGTTCGTTGGGTTGAGCCATGGTGGCTGATCTTGACTCGGCGCGACGTTACAGTCTGACCCGCCTCCAAACCGGTCTACCCCGGCACTATTACTATCACTCACCCTCCCACACCCACGACGAAGTCGCAAGAGCCGCCGAAGAACTCGCCGCGCTCGAAGGTGTGACCGACGAAGATCGTTTGCTCCTTCTCACGGCGGCCTACTTCCACGACATCGGCTACGTCGAGCAGATCGACGGGCATGAGGCGATCAGCGTTCGCATCGCCGCTGAGGTCTTGCCCGGCCTGGGATACACGCCGGAACACATGCAGGCCATCGAGAAGCTGATCCTGGCTACCCGGCTGCCGCACGCGCCGGGATCGCATCTCGAAATGCTCCTCGTCGACGCCGACTTGGATCACCTGGGTCGCAAGGAATACTGGAAACGCCAGGATGACCTTCGCCGTGAGTTGGCGGCACTCGGATCTCCGATGACGGACCGGGTGTGGTACGAGCGTCAGCTACGCTTCATGAATGAGCACCGTTACTTCACCGAATCGGCTAACCGTCTGTGGCTCGATCGCAAGAACCGGAACATCACTCTCATCACCCGCTTCCTCCGCCGCTGCGAAGCAACTTAAGCGCCCCTGGCACGCATAAGCTTCCCCCTATCGCACTCGGCGCCCGGCCTCCTCTTCTCCAATCGCTTGTTGCCCACCTTTCTGACTCTTTGCCACTCGTGCTCGCAGAAGGTCCGCGCGGACGCATGCGAAACCCGAACGGGCGATGGTCAATCCATCGCGCGCCGCGGCGGACCAGAGAACGGATGATCAGCCTGGTTTCATGTAGAATCCGCCGGAGCAACATGCACCGGCACACGCTGTCCTCCGACCTCCCGATTTAGTTCAGCGAAGGCAGGCTACCCGCCATGCGAGAACCCTCGAGGACTGCCGTCTGGCGCGCCCGCCTGACCCCTCATTGGCCGGTCGCGCTCGTGCTATTTGCCGCGTTGCTTGCGGGGATGGTCCTCGGCAACGACTACGGCATGTCCTGGGACGAGTACCGCAACGCCGACGTCGGCGCAGATGCGCTCCAGGCTTACGCCGGCTCCGACGCGTACTTCAAAGACGACTCCCTCGCCGACCACGGCCCGGCGTACTTCATGCTTCAATCGATGACCGCGGGGGCGATCACGAAGCTCCAGCCAGGCTGGACGCTCGCCGATGCGAGGCATCTGACCAACTACATCACATTCCTGGCTGGGGCGCTGTGTTTCTACATCCTCTGTCTCCGATGGATGAAGCGGGATACCGCGGCCGTGCTCACGGCTGCACTGGTGACGCAGCCTCTGTTGGTTGGGAATGCGTTCGTCAATCAGAAAGACATCCCGTTCGTCGCCTTCTTTCTGGCGACGTTGGTTACCGGGCTTGCCGCCGCCGATTACTGGCGCGTCTCACGCCGTTCCGGGGCGGCCGGGGCGCTCACAGATGAGCGTCAGACGCCAGGCGAGTTCAAGCTCCGTATCCGGGCAGAATGGGACAGTCTCAGCATCGGCATGATGCTCTTCCTGTGCGCGATCGGCCTCGTTGCCCTGATCCTGGCGGTTGATCTCCTGGTCATAGGCACCATCCACCGATGGGGGCAGTCGATGGTCGTGGCAGCATACAACGGCGAAGCCCCCGCCGCGGTGCAGCGCCTGTACGCCCTGATGGCCTCCAGGGCAGATGCAACTTCTCTCGATCTCTACCTTGCCAAATACGATCTGTACTACGGATACCTGTTGTTGACTGTCATTCCCATGCTGACTCTGGGTTACCTGATGACAGTCAGTCTGGCGCTGCCCTCAATCGGCCAGCTCTGGGGGTTCTCACGCGGCGTCTTCCGTCAGAACGCTCTCCTCGCCTCGGCCGCGCTCCTGGGATTGACGATATGTATCAGACAGGTCGGCGCCTTCGTCGGCGTGCTGGTGAGCCTGGCTTTGCTCTTCCGATGGCGAAACCGTGCATTGTTCCCGCTTATCGTGTATTGGCTGATTTCCCTCGTCGTCACAGTCGCCACCTGGCCCTACTTGTGGGCAGATCCGTACAGCCGCCTCATCGGCAGTCTCTTCCTCGTCGCCGAGTTCCCCGTGCACACCACGCTCTTCCAGGGCATCAAGGTCCGCTCCGGCGCCCTTCCCTGGAACTACTTCCCGACTTTGGCTGGGCTGCAGTTGACCGAGACCGTCGTGGCTCTGTTCCTGATCGGGATGGGAGTCGTGATCTGGAGACTGGCGAAGAGGGACGGCGAGCCGTTCTTGTATGGCTTGCTGGGCCTGTGGGTAGGTGTTCCCCTGGTTGGCTTGATCTTCTATGGAATGCCCGTCTACGGCATTCGCCACCTTCTCTTCGTGATTCCCCCTCTTCTGCTAGTGGCCGGGATAGGGCTCGAAGCGTGCGCCAATCGGGTGAAACGATCTTGGACCCGGAGGATCGTTTACGCGCTGGTCCTGCTGCCGGGGATCTGGGCGATCATCCAGCTGCACCCTTACGAGTACGTCTACTACAACTCTTTAGTCGGAGGCGTTAGCGGAGCAGCCGGCCGGTACGAGATCGATCGCTGGTGCATTTCTTATCGAGAGGCAATCGAGTATGCCAACACAGTCGCCGAAGCAGGGGCCGTCGTAATTGTGCCGCAGCAGGTGAGCCAGGTCGTCCCGTTCGCCAGGCCCGACCTGAGGTTGCTGGATGCACGCAAAGGTGTCGTTGACGCTGATTTCGTCCTGTCATGCACATGGCGGGACGAAGGCCGTTGGGACACGCGCCGATTCACGCCCGTGTACGCGGTGCGTCGGGGGAGAGCCGTTCTAACCGAGGTCTGGCAACACCGGGCGGATTGAACTGTCCTGGCCTCGCTCCCGAAGGAGCCCTTCCGCTGCGGAGGGTGATTTAGGCTCCGCGCACATTGGATGGGAACACGCGGATGGCGACGGAGTACTCGTCGGCGAATTGCGGGATGGACATGCCCAGGCCGACGATGCGCTCGCTGTACTTCTCAAGGTATTCGGGCACTTCGTTTGCCGCAGGGCCTCCCTCAACCACCTCAGCCCGTCCGCGCCAGACCGCCACATCCTCACCCTCAGCATCACTGTTGAGATGAAGCGCCACGAGTGGGTACTTGGCGATGTGGCGGAGTTTCCAGGTGTCCCTCTGGCTGTACATGAGGAAACTGCTCCCATCCCAGACAAACCACACCGGACGCGGGTGGGGACCGAGATCCTCACCAACCGTCGTCAACCAAATCACTACCTCTTCCCCGAGACGTTTCTCTACGCGACGGCCGAATTCCGTATCGAGGTCAACCATTCTCGACTCCTTTGCTTGTCTTCCCCGTCTGAGTTGAGCTCCCTCATCATGTCCGGGTAGACGAACTCCGGCGGAACGGACCCCGGCAAGACGAGGCTGCAACATCCAACCCCAAGCGAACTCAACCTGATGGGAGTTCTGTACTAGCAGGCACAACTGGCGCCTTACAAGAACCTCTCACTCTATCCGCGGACGGCGACCTGAGGTTTATTATGATGCCGTCGACGGGTGATGCAAGACCGGAGGCACCGTCGGGAGGGACAGAGATGTGGTGGTTCTTGCTGGCAACGACAGGCCTGTTGTGCATCATTCAGCTTCTCGACGATGGTCCGCTCGGCTGCCGCCTGTGTGGCGCCCCCCTTTGCTCCGGTTGCGGGCATTGTCACGAGTGCATGGAACAAAGCCTGACCAGTTGGAGGCACCACTAGTCCCTGCCGCATTCAGCGCGTGCACCGCTGCGCACGTGCACCGAACGACCCTCCCCACAAATGCACTTTCTCCCCGGCCCTGAAGCACACGGCCGGGGTTCCGTTTTCCAGGCCCGGGCCTATTCCTCAGCCAGGATCCGCTAGATGCCACACCCGCCGCGGAACAAGCTGCCCGGCAGGGCGTTGCATGCTTTTCGAGAGGAGTCGTTGTGTGAATCGGGAATGCCGCCGATCGGGGACGAAGGGAGGCTCAGTCGCGGGTGAAGCGCATCTTCAGCGCCTTCATCAGCTCCGGTACCCATCGGCTCACAGGTCCGAAGGTCGCCTGGGCCGGCACTTCCGGCCCAAGGCCGATCGAGAGCAGGCGATCCTTGCTCAAGGCCATGGTCAATTGCTGGCGTTTGGCGCCGGCGATGCTTGCGAAACGCAATTGACCGCCGTCGATCTCGCCCAGGACTCGTTCACCCATCATGACCGCGGCTGCGGTCATGGCCGAAATACGCTCCAGCTCGACGTCCGGTTCGGGGGGAACGCAAGCGACGATCAGGCCGTTGTAATCGACGAGTGCCACCCAGGCGGGGTCGGGGATCTCCTCGGCCAGACTGCCGAGGACACGTAGCAGTTCGGATTGTCGCGTGACCATGCCATAAATGATGGGCGGCCACCGGGTAGCCGCTTCTACCCCACAAGATTATCCTGTCACCCGGCCAAAGGCAAGCCCTACAAAACGCCTAGCTCGACCACGATTCACGGAAGAGTCGCGGATCCACTCACAACGACGCGTCATCTCATCGCGGCCGGGTGCACTCCAACTTGGGAGGCACGTCCTCTCTGTGGAGGGAGACGGGGGAAAATGCGTTTCCCCGCTAAGATCATGCGGGGCGAACGACCCCCTTCTCCCTCCACTCCTCCCACTTCCCCTACGCAAATGGCCGTTGATGGCCTCCTTTGCTACAACGGGAACCCGGCCATCCCTGATTGCGACTTGACTTCGTCTCATTGGACGACCGGATCCAACAAAGGTCGCCGTGGCTGGACCACAGATCGAGCTCAATGCCCCAAACATGAATCTCCCCCTTGCGTGAGCGGCCGAGGAATCGCGCTGGGGCTCGTCCCATCAACGGACGCTCCGCGAAGCGCCCCCGAAGGGGGTGGAGAGGTGGGGGGAGAGGGGGGCGGGCGTGACAGGCCCGCCCCCCTGCCCCCTGAAAAGGAATGCACCCTTCGCGGCCTCGTTGTTTGACCCGCGGCACCTTTCGGATACAATGACCATTCGATGGACTTCATCCCCTTCTATCGTCGGCCTGCATTCCAAACCGCACTTGGTCTTGTATTTCTGGCCGCGGTCTACCTTTGGGCGGCGATCAGCCTCGATCAGACCTGGACCGCCTCAAGGCTTGTCGTCGATGTGGCGCTGAGTGCAATCGCTCTGTTGTTGATGATCGCCCTGGCTTCGCAGTTCGCGCTCCCGGTCCGGACGTGGGAGCAAAGGTCTGCCGCATTCAACCGATTGCTCGGCCATCTGGCCGGGGCCAGAGGACCGGTGATGTTCATCAAGGACGGCGAGGCCAGGGAGGCTCATCGCGAACGCGAGCGACGCGGTCCTGGCGTCCTGGTGATCGACAGCGCCAGCGCGGCGGTATTGCGGACGGATGTGCAGTTCACTCGCGCGGCGGGGCCGGGGGTGGTTTTCACCCAATCCGGCGAGCGCCTGGCTGAGGCGCTTGACCTGCGACGGCAGCTGCGGGGGATCGGCGGCGCGGCGCCTGCCGCCGGCCCTCCGGCCGCGGGTCAACTCACCTCTTGGGCGCTTACGCAGGACGGCATACCTGTCGCCACCGATTTGCGCGTGACCTTCGCCCTCGACTCTGGACACGTTACTCCCCCACGCGAGGGTCGCATTGCCGACCTCACCCCCTTCGAGTTCAACCCCGCCGCAGCCGAGCGCGCCGTCTACGGCAGGGCCCACGCCGACGATGAAGGCGTTCCCTGGACCGATCTGCCGCTGCGCCTGGCGGTCGAACTTTGGCGCGAGCAGGTCAAGAACCGGCGGCTCGAGAATCTGTTGAGCGAGGATAGCGGCCAGGCTTCGCCTCTCCAGGCGATCCAGGACGAGATCATAGGCCGCCTCACATCCCACGCTTCAGAGGCGGTTGGGCCCGATCATCGAACCCATCGCGTAGTCAATCGCGAGTTCGAGATACTCTACCTGCGGGGCGTCCGCGTTCTCAATGTCAACCTGTATGGCCTGTATCTCCCTCGAGAAGTCCGCGAGGAGCGCATCCGCCATTGGCGCGAACGTTGGTCGGAGGCGGTACAGCAGGCGCTGGCCGGAGCGCCCGGTCAGGTCAAGGCACCCGACAGCCGGGGTGAAACAGAAGATCTTTTCCAGCTGTCGCTCGGGCTGACCGACGGGCTCAGAGCCAGGCTCGAGCAGGGTGGAAGTCCTTCCCTGCGCGATACGCTCATGCTCATCCTGCAAGACGCGGCACGACTCTCCGACGAGGGAATCGGTGGAGTCGATGACACTTCTCTCTCCGCCGACTTGCGGCACGCGGCGCAGGAGATCGCGGCTCTCAATGATGATTGCCGGGCGGCCACGTCCGGGTGGCGGCTGTGAGGCAGCAAGCGCTTCCGCGGCCGGCGCAGACTGTGCGCAACGTCATCGGCATGGGGTTCGACATCCTGCTCGATCGCGGACGTCGAGGGGCCAACCTGCGCGTGGCCCTGGTCCTCGGATCGTTCGCACTGGCGTGGACGCTTCTAACATTGGGCAATCTGCAGAATGTAACGGCCTCAACCTGGCTCACCGCGCTACCGTTTCCCCTCGGCCCAGCCATCGACCTCGGCGGGGCATTCTTCGCGCCGGGCGTTCTGATCCATATGGTCCCGCTGGCGGCCGGTCTGTGGTTGGGAAACCGGATCGCCGCCCACTACCTCTCGGACCTGCTGGAGCTCGAGCAATTCTCGGTGGCGGCGCACTATCTGCGGGCTTCCCTCTTCGGCATCGGTTACGACGTTCTGCGCGTCGACACGGGTGAGTTGGGGAGTCTGGATCTCAAACATCCACTGATAAGCATCGGTGGGCCGGGGTACCTCCAGGTCAACCTGGGATTCGCCGCTGTCGTCGAGGACATCGACGGAATCCCGCGTGTCATTGGACCGAGCGCCTCGACATTCATTCATGGATTTGAACGATTGCGAGATGCCGTCGACCTGCGCGACCAACTCCGCAACGTCGATGAAGTGCGGGCGGTCACCCGGGACGGGATCGAGATCCGGGCCCGCGAGGTCCAGATGGTCTTCCGCGTTTTTAGCGGCGGCAAACCGCGAAGCCTGGCCGATCCTTACCCGTACAGCGAGGAGGCCGTCCGTCGCCTCGCCTACGGCCAGGCAGTCACGGAGGAAGGCCCACGCAAGTGGACCGAAAACCTCAAAGACCTCGTGTCTCGCGAGATCATGGCCTTCGTCTCAGACCTGACCATTGAGGAGTTCATGGCCCTGCAGCCGACGCGCGAACTCATCCTCGGCGAGCGCGGCGGGTCGATGCAGATCGACCGGGCCTCTTCCACAACCCGACCTTTGCACATCCCCCGCCGACAATTAACCGAGCGCTTCCACACTCCCGAGGCGCGGCGTCGGCTTCAGGACGAAGGTCTTGAGCTCGCCTGGGTCGGCGTTGGGACATGGGAGGTGGGTTTCCATGGCGGGGCGGACGAACCAGAGACTCTGGGAGAGACATTGATCGGTGCATGGCTGGATCTGCAGCGCGCCAGGCAGGCTCACTCGCCGGAGCCGATGGAGGACAAAGGGATTCAGATCGAGCGTGATATTGCGCGGGCGCTGTTCTCCAAAATACTCGACGAGTGGCAGGGGAGTGAGGCCGCTGGGAGCCGGTGCCAGCGCATGCTCACTGTCTTGCACGAGAGTCTGCGCGAGCTACTCGTGCAGCGTTTGTCCGGACAGGGGAGCGCTCCTCCCGCCGGTGTCCGCGCGGCGTTGGACCATCTTGCGCAACTCGCCCGCGCCCAAGAGGCCGGAGGTGAGGCGTGAGCCCGGACTCGACGAGCGAACGCCACATCCTGGTCATCGGATCCGCCAGCCTGGACATCATTGGACGGACTCTTGGTCCGATCGAGTACGCCACTTCAAATCCGGGCGTACTTCGCACCTCGACCGGTGGTTCAGCCCGGAACATCGCCGAGAATCTGGCGCGCCTTGGGATGCATGCGATCCTGATCTCGGCCGTCGGAGACGATCCCGAGGGCGAACGGGTACTTGGGGAAACCGCCGCCGCCGGGGTTGATGTCGAACACTGCTTGCGGTTGGAGGGGCACCGGACCGGTGCCTACCTGGCTGTCCTGGATGAGCAAGGCGCTCTGCGCCTGGGTCTGGATGACATGCCCACGGTCGCTTCTATCACACCCGATCACTTGCGCGCCTGCCAGCACCTGTTCAAAGAGGCAGCGGCCCTGGTGATCGACGCCAACCTGCCTCCCAAATCCATCGCCGCCGCGATCTCGCTGGCCAAACGCAACCAGGTCCCGGTCGTCGCCGACACGACCTCGGTCAGCCTGGCCGGCCGCCTCCAGCCCCATCTGAACGATCTCTGGCTGATCACCCCCAACGAAGCCGAAGCCGAAGCGCTGTGCCCGCGCCCGGTCCCGCATGCCGATCCGAGACGGGCGATCGAGGCCGCCCGCTTTCTCGTGTCTCAGGGCGTCGGGATCGTCATCATCAGCATGGCCGAGTTCGGTGTGAGTTACGCCACGGCCGACGCCAGCGGTCACATTTCGGCCCTGCGGACCGAGATCGTCGACCCGACAGGTGGTGGGGACGCGTTGACCGCAACCGTACTGTTCGCCTTGCTCAACGAGATCCCGCTCGATGAGGCGGTCCGGCTCGGCATCTCGGCCGCCGCCCTCACCCTCCGCAGCCGCGGCAGCGTGGCTCCGGATCTCTCGCTCGAAATGCTCTACAACGAGTTGCGGTGAGCGTGGACCCTCCGGCCTGGTTGAGAATCAGCGACCCGGTCCGATCTGCCCTCGCGCTCGGGAAACCCGTCATTGCCCTTGAATCGACAGTCATCACCCATGGCCTGCCGCGCCCGGCCAACCTCGAGTTGGCCCGGCGGGTGGAAGTCGAAGTTCTCTCGCACGGGTGCCAGCCGGCGACCGTCGCCGTGATCGACGGCCAGATCAGCCTGGGGCTTGCTTCCGAGGAGTTGGAACGTTTGGCTATGGCGAGCGAAGTTGAGAAGGTCAGCCGCCGCGATCTCGCCACGGTCTCGGTCAAAGGTGCTCTCGGAGGTACGACCGTGGCGGCCACGATATTCGTGGCCCACAGCGGCGGGGTTCTCCTAATGGCGACTGGTGGGATCGGCGGGGTCCATCGAGGCGCTGCAGGAGACGTTTCGGCGGATCTGCACGAGCTGGCCCAAACTCCGGTGGCTGTTGTTTGCGCCGGGGCCAAGTCGATCCTCGATCTGCCGCGGACTCTCGAGTGGTTGGAGACGGCGGGCGTACCGGTCATCGGCTGGGGGACGGACGAATTCCCGGCCTTTTTCAGCCGGACCAGCGGCCTGCCGACGAGCGCCTCCGTCTCGTCGGCTGAGGCAGCCGCCAAGTTGCTTCAATCCCATTGGAGGATTTCACCGAAATGCGGGGCCTTGGTCTGCGTCCCGTGTCCGGAGAACGCCGCTGTATCCCCGGATATCATCGAGGCCGCGCTCGATCAGGCTCAGGTTGAGGCTGAGAAGGCCGGTATCACCGGCAATGCGATTACCCCCTTCATCTTGGGAAGGCTGGTGGAGTTGACCGACGGGGCGACGCTCAGGGCCAATCTCGCCCTGCTGCGCAACAACGCGCTCCGAGGCGCCGAGCTCGCCGTGGAGCTGGTTCGACTGTAGGCCACGGCTGTCGGCTGCATTCCAAGTTGTCCCGCGCAGATCCGGAAACTCAATCGCGTTTCACCCTCAAGCGCGCGTCGAGCACGATCGCCCCTTCCCCCTTCGGAAAAACGCGGAAAGGATTGACCTCGACCTCCATCACATTCGGGACATCCATCCCGAGATTGCCCAAACGGATCAATCCCTCGATCACGGCCTCACTGTCTCCGGCGGGAAGGTTTCGGTAACCGCGCATCCGGCGCCCCGCCCAGGTCGCATCCAGTAAGCCTTCCGCCTCGCCGCGCGTGAGTGGCGCCAGGGCGAAGGCCACATCGTTCAGGCCCTCAACCTCAATCCCTCCTGAGCCGAACATCACCAGCGGTCCGAATTGGGCGTCGCGGACCATCCCCAGGATCACCTCCTGGCCGGACTGGACCATCGGCTGGACGAGCACCGCCCGCGCCTGGT
>Ga0299915_10003844_pt1 | contig 10878 bp, 9 predicted proteins | sample RVTome_13_FD_200263 | JGI IMG/M metagenome (GOLD analysis project Ga0299915, IMG submission 200263) | Soil microbial communities from uranium-contaminated site in the Upper Colorado River Basin, Wyoming, United States - RVT92D227 (version 2) ... | reverse complement strand
CTCTGCTGCTGCTTATTCGCCAAACAAGCGTATGTTTCCTATCTTAGCGATATCGTGAGGAGAGTTTTGCAACAGCCTGCTTGCCACCGCTTTGTCTTGCGGGAGCTTGCTCCCGCAGAATGAGCGTGGGACCAAAACCGGGTAACGTGAGGGCTCAAGCGCGTTGACAGCCAGGCCGGCACGTTGGTAGGATTGCATGGAAAGCGAAGTATCTCTGCCAGCTGTTTACTTATGGAAACAAAACATCTCAGCATCCCGCTTCTCCTGCCCACCGAGGGCGACTGCGAAAGTTGTGTGGCGCGGCTCAAGGACGCTCTCCTCAAGACGAAGGGAATTTCCTCCGCCGAAATAGATATTAATGGCGCGCGTTTGATTCTCACCTTCGATCCCAGCGTTCTCTCTCTGGAAAATCTCGAAAAGACCGCGCACGCGGCGGGCATCGAGGTGGCTCAGCAGTTCAGCCATCAGACCCTCCGGCTTGCGGGCCTGGATTGCCCGGACTGCGCCATGACCCTGGAGAGCGGTGTCTCCCGTCTTTCCGGCGTTATCTGGGTGGCGGTGAGCGTCCCCGCTTCCAGGATGCTGGTGGAATATGACAAGGCCGTCGTCCTTCCCCGCAAGATCGCCGAGCAAATCTTCTCCCTGGGCTACCGGGTTGTGGGCATCGGCCCGGAAGCCTCTCTCACCTTCCGGGAAAAGTGGTGGCGGAACCGCCGCGTTCTGATAACCGGCACTTGCGGCCTTTTCGTTGCTGCGGGCTTTCTGACGGGTTGGCTGGGCGCTCCCGCGCTTTCGTCAAAGATACTCTATCTCGCCGCCTCAGCCGCCGGAGGATACCCGATACTGCGGGGGGCGATGGGCGGGCTTCGGGCCCGCACCCTGGATATGAACGCGCTGATGAGCGCAGCCGTCATCGGCGCCATCTTCATCGGGCACGAAGGCGAAGCCGCCAGCGTTGTCTTTCTCTTTGCCCTGGGCAACTCTCTGGAAGGCTATACTATGGAAAGGACGCGGCGCGCCCTCGAAACCCTGATGAAACTCGCCCCGGAACGCGCCCGGGTAAAGCGGGGAGAAGGGGAGGAGCTGCTCCCCACGGATAGAGTGCAGGTTGGAGAGATTATCATCATCCGGCCGGGGGAGAGAATCGCATTGGACGGAGAGGTGGTCAAAGGAGTTTCTTCCCTGGACGAGTCGCCCATTACCGGAGAATCCATACCCGTCCAGAAAGGCGAGGGCGACCAGGTCTGGGCCGGCAGCATAAATGAGTATGGGTCATTGGAGGTGAGAGTAACCCGCCCGGCGTCGGAAAGCACCCTGGCCCGCATCCTGGCGCTCATTGAATCCGCCGAAGCGCAGAAGACTCCCTCCCAGAGGACCATTGACCGTTTCGCCCGCTATTATACTCCCGCGGTGATTCTCATCGCCCTGGGCATTGCCTCAATACCGCCTTTATTGCTCGGTGCGCCCTTTGCTCCTTGGACCTATCGCGCCCTGGCTCTGTTGGTGGTTTCTTGTCCCTGCGCGCTGGTGATTGCCACTCCTGTCGCCTTCGTGGCCGCTCTTTCCGCGGCGGCGAGAGAGGGCGTGCTGGTAAAAGGAGGCGTCTTTCTCGAACAGATCGCAAGCCTTCGCGCGGTTGCCCTCGATAAGACCGGGACTTTGACCTATGGAAAGGCCAGGGTCACCGATGTGGTCGGTCTGAACGGGCGCCATGCGGAAGAGGTCCTCTCCGTCGCCGGGGCCGTGGAGAGCCGCTCTGAACATCATCTCGCCCGTGCGGTAGTCGAAGCGGCAGCAGACAATAGTCCAAAGGCTTCGTCTGTGACCGAATTTCAGGCCCTGCCGGGAATAGGCGCGAGAGCGCGGGTGGGTGGAAAAGCCTGCTATGTCGGCAGCCCGTCGCAACTGCTTCGCGGCCGGGCCGGGGAAAACAGAGAGCTCGCAGCAGAAGTGAAACGCCTCTCGGAAGAGGGCAAGACCGTCATAGTTGTGATAGTCGAAGAAGAACCCGTTGGAGTAATCGCTCTTGCCGATGTGCCCCGTCCTGAGGCCCTGGGTGTGATCGAAGGGCTGCGGAAACTCGCCGTGCCGCATACCACCATGCTCACTGGAGATAACGCCCAGACCGCGCGGGCGATCGCGCAGAAACTGGGTCTGGCGAACTGGCAGGCAGAACTTCTCCCCGACGACAAGGTCAATGCGGTCAAAGGACTCATGGCCGAATGGGGCGGCGTCGCCATGGTCGGAGACGGGATAAACGACGCTCCCGCGCTGGCCGCCTCCAGCGTAGGGATCGCCATGGGCGCATCGGGAACCGATGTCGCCCTGGAAACTGCCGATATTGTATTGATGGGAGACGACCTTTCCAAACTGCCCTACCTGGTTGACCTGGGGCGCAAGACCATCGCAGTCATGAGGCAGAATATCGCCTTCTCGGTGATGGTGAAGTTTGCCTTTGTCTTGATGACCTTCCCGGGGTGGCTGACGCTGTGGTTGGCCGTCATGGGAGACACGGGAGTTTCCCTGCTGGTGATGCTGAACGGAATGAGGCTTCTTACGCGAAGAGTCCGGCTCTAAACTCTGAACTGACAACTCTCAACGGCTAGGCCGCCCATGGCGGCCGCCGTGGCGGCCCGCCTTCGGCGGGCCTAGCCACTCCTAATTAGAGAAGAAGAATGCGCTTGATTAGATTTGCCTCCGATGACGGCCCTCGGCTGGGAATAGAGCAACTTGATTCATCTGACCGCACACAGAGCAGAATCTTGGACCTCTCCGGCGCGCTGGAAATCTATTTCCAGGCGCAGGGCGCAGAGAGAAGAGATTCTTTTCGAGACAGCGTGACTCTGGCCGAGGCCGGCTTGTTGGAGCCGAAGAAGATCGGTGAGGTGGTCGAGTTTGCCAGGAAGAAGCAGGTTGAATCGAGCCTTCGCCTGGATAGGCCGCCGCGGCTGCTCTCACCGGTTGCGCGGCCCGGAAAAATTGTTGCCCTGGGGCTCAATTATGCCGGCCACGCCCGCGAATCCGGCCGGGAGCCGCCCACGGAACCCATCTTCTTCGGCAAGGCCTCCAGCGCCGTCATCGGGCCCGGAGAGCCGGTGATCTACAAGCCGGAACTGGGCCGGGTGGACCCGGAGGTGGAACTGGCGGTCGTGATCGGCCGAAGAGCAAAGGCCGTCCCATTGGCAGAAGCCATGAACTATGTCGGCGGATACACGGTGCTCAATGATGTGACCGCGCGGGAGATGCAATCGCGCGATATCGCCAATCGCCTTCCCTGGTATCGCTCCAAGGGGATAGATACGTTCTGCCCGATTGGCCCGGCGATAGTCCTGACCGATGAAATCACCAATCCGGGCTGCCTTCGACTGGAGATGAGGGTCAATGGAGAGGTCCGCCAGAGCGCAACCACCTCCGACCTGATTTTCGGGGTGCCGTTTCTGATACACTATATCTCTCGCCATATGACCCTGGAACCCGGAGACCTCATCGCGACCGGCACGCCCGAAGGAATTGCTCCCGTGAAACCCGGAGACCTGATGGAGGCCTGGGTGGAAAAGATAGGGATATTGACAAACCCAGTGGAGGAAGGATGAAAGACCTTTTTGTCGCGCTGGACATCGGGGGAACGAAACTGGCGGCTGGAGTAGGCGGGACAGATGGAAAACTCGCCGGAGAGGCCGCTGTCCCCACCCCGCGTCGTCTGCGGCCTCAGGAGGTGGTGGAAAGCCTGCTTGAACTGGCGAATCTCGCGGTTCGCAAGGCCGAGGCAATCTGGAAGGAAGTCAAGGGCGTGGGAATCAGTTTTGGCGGCCCCGTCAATTTCCGCCGCGCCACCACGGTCACTTGCCACCATCTCCCCGGCTGGAACGATGTTCCGCTTGCAAAAGTGATAAAAGGACGGCTGCATCTTCCCACAGTCCTGGACAATGACGCCAACCTCGGCGCCCTCGGGGAAGCCCGCTTCGGAGCCGGCAGGGGAGGAGATGACCTCTTTTATATCACGGTCAGCAGCGGCATCGGCGGAGGGCTGATTCTGGATGGCAAAATCTATCGTGGGAGCTCCAGCCTGGCCGGAGAAATCGGCCACACAATCTTTCGTTCCACCGGGCCTCGCTGCACCTGCGGCCGAAAGGGCTGCCTGGAGGCGCTTTCTTCGGGTTGGTCAATCCTGCGGGATGCAAAGGAGGCTCTTGCCAAGAGCGATGAAAAGAGTCCTCTGCGTTCCGTTCTCGACCGGGAACTCGACGCCAAGGCCGTTGCCGAAGCCGCGCGGAAGGGAGACGCGCTCGCCCTGGCGGTTATAGCCGAGGCGACGGAGGCTCTGGGCCAGGGAATTGCCGCAGTGATCAATATCCTCAATTTGCCCCTGGTCGTCGTCGGCGGAGGAGTGGCGAAGGCCGGAGACACCTTTTTCCGCCCCTTGCGAGAGGCCGTGAAAAAGTATGCTATGCCGGAAAGCGGGGAAAGCGCCAAGATCCTGCCCTCTGAACTGGGCGACTACGCGCCCCTCCTCGGCGCCATCGCCCTGGCCGCGGAATCTGCAGATTGAGTGAATCGCACGATCCTTAGGTGTTCCCTCCGCTGAATCCGCAGGGGCTATGAACTCACAGTTGCCGAGTTTCGGAGGATGGGGAGAAGCTTCTGCCTTGAGCGAACGTTAACTGCACAAGAGCGCCTCCTGGCCTCTCAGAGGTGGCGGCAATCAGGGGTCAGGGCTTACTGAAACCTGGTGCTCGTAGTGGCGCCATTTATGGCGCTTGACTCGTGCTTCGTAGCGTAGTTGCGTAAGGCACTACGCTACTACGCAGAGTAGCATTTGACGGGCGATGAATCGCCCTACTACGAACCTGAAACCTGACCCACTGCCATACATCTATAGGCGGTAGGTCAAAGTTGGCGAAGAAGATTGCGGGCGGCTGGTAAGCCGCCCCTTGTTTGTCTGGTTCCTTTGTGTCTTGGTGGCTTTGTGGTAGGAGAGATTGAATCCGGCTTCCACAAGCACAGCAGATGGAAACTGGGTAACCGCAGGGCTATGAATCCTTGACATGGCTCCGAGGTGCTGCTATACTGACAGCGCTCTGGGCCCAAGGGAATCGAGGAAAGGAGGTGGTGCAAAATGACGAAGATTTCGCACATCGCGAGCCGAATAATGCACCGCCTGCCTCGAATGCCTGAGGGCCGTGTCACCTGCTGACATCTCGCTGCGTATAGCCTGATTGATGCGCCACAGGCCGGGAGGCCTGTGGCGTTTTCCATGGCCCCTTCCCGTCGAATGCACGTCAGAAAGGAGATTCCACAATGGGCACGCGTTTGAAACCAAGGCCAATGTCCCTGAGGAGAGGATATGTCAATCGAGTCAACTGAGGTGGCTTCCCTCGAAACGTTCTATGTTGAAAACCTGATTGTTGATGTTCTGGGTAACGTGAAGAGCGGGAAGGAAGCAACTGTGTATTGCTGCCAAGCCCACCCTTCAACGGGCGGAATTGTTCGCGGCGAAAGTTTACCGTCCGCTCAAGTTTCGCTCTTTCAGAAATGATGCAGCCTATCAAGAAGGCCGCGTCATCCTCGATTCCCGCCTTCGTCGTGCCTGCAGGAAGAAAACGAGAGCGGGGCGCAATATGCAATTTGGGCTCTGGGTGGAGCATGAGTTCGAGACCTTGAAGCTGCTCCATGCTGCCGGCGCCGACGTTCCCAAGCCTGTGGCGCGATCAGGCCCGGCCATTCTGATGGAATACGTGGGAGATGCTGAATCTCCGGCTGCCATGCTGACCGCGGCATCGCTTGGGCTCACTGAGGCGCAGCGCTTCTTCAATCTCATTATGCGCAACATCGAACTCTTCCTGGCCTGCAATTGCATTCACGCAGACCTTTCGCCGTTCAATATCCTTTGCTGGAAAGGGGGGATCAAGATCATTGACTTCCCCCAAGCCGTTGACCCGCGGTTCAATGCAAACGCTTTCCCCCTCCTATTGCGCGACATAGGAAATGTGTCTTGTCACTTCTCACGATTGGGCGTCCAAACGAGCGCATTCCGGCTCGCCAGAGATCTCTGGCGACGATTTCTGCAAGGGGAACCGTGAGGAGATTTCGCTATTTGCGCTTCGCAGTCCGCCAATCGGTGTGACATATACAGCAGCATCTGCGGGCGAGATAGAGCACAGATGAAAGGAGGCTGCCTTGCCTGACCCTCATGATGCCTGGGCCGACCTGCCGAATGGGCGACTGACCCTCGATGCTGAAGAAGCGTTCGAGGGCGAACCCTGTGCTTCGCTTGGCCGTTGGCTGAAGAAGAAACTGGACCTCTCCCTTCTCCGTCTGGCTCGGCGCACGGGCGGCGGCGGCGGATGCAAGTCCACCATCTATTTCGCGGAGACCGATGCGGGGCCGCTGGTGGTGCGGGTTCCGCACCGCGGCACGGGGTGGTCGGCGCGGCTGCTTGGGTGTCCGGATTACCACTGCATTGCAGGCGCATACGCGGTCAATCGGCTCTTCGCATCGGGTCAGCCGGTGCCCGAACTCCTGGCGATTGAGCAGGACTGCAAGATTCTCGGCGCCCCCTTCGCCGTCTTTCGCCGAGTAGCAGGTATTCACCTGGCCGACTATTCCGAACAATGGAACAAATGGCCCTATCCTGAAGAGCAGTGGGGAGAATTTCTGCGCGCCTGCCACAGCCTGGAGCCCGTAAAGGGCGCCGGCCTGGTGGATGATGAAGGGATTGGAGGGTGCGCCTCGTGGAGCGAATTCATCTCACGCCTTCTCCTGGCCCGCGCCGCGGAACACTCAGACTTGCTGCCGGCGGATTTTTCGGCGCGATGGCGCAGGCTTCTCGAAGATTGTGCTGCCTTGCTGGATGAGCGCCCAATAGGCCTGCTGCAAATGGAAAGCAACGGCTACTGCAACCTCATTCTCGACCCGGCAACCCACGATATAAAGGCGGTTCTCGACTTTGAAGAGGTCACCGCGGGGGACCCGCTGTTCGAGTTCGTCACCATGGCCTGGCATCTGGGCCGGCGGGGCCTCGCCGACCACGGCGGCCGAACCTGTTTCAACTGGCGGCGCTTCTATCGCGGCTATGGCTCCGCCGTGGATTGGAATCATCCGCTCGTGCCGTTATACCGGACTGTCATCCTGCTGGAAAAGCTCTGGAGAGAAGACCGCCGGCCGCGCCTCGGGCGCCTGCTGAGGATTGTGCGCCAGACGGAAAGCAGGGCTAATCTTTGAGGGGCAAGAGAGTAGGATCGAGAGAGATTGCTGACTCTAATGAGTCTCGTATGTTAGGGTTACACGCATTCGGGCGGATACAAATCCGCCCCTACGGATTCGAACGTAGGAAAACAGTCTGTAGGGGCGGCATTGTTTACCCTGAGCGAAGCCGAAGGGTTGCCGCCCGCTGCTGTGTCCAACCCTGCAACTGCAATCTACGAGACTCATTAATCCCAATCCACGGAAAGCAGATCTTCCAGGGAAGTCATCGTGATGGTAAGCCGGTCGGTGCCCACGCCTGGAGGAAGACGCAGGTTGAGGCGAACTTCGGAAAGCCCTTCCGCATCAGGGTCTCCGATTTCGCAGGACTGCACTCTGACGCCTTGCCCATCCAGTAGAGACTGCAGGCGCGGCATAAGTTCTCTTACGCGGCGCACCTGCAGGGTGGCGGCCTTGTAGCGGCGCTTGGTGAGCACTCGCCTCTCAACCCAGGAGAGGCCCCGCAGAGTGATGAATACAAAAACGGTTGTGGCGATCGCAATCATGTAGCCGGCTTCACCTCGGCCCACGCAGAGGCCGATGGCGGCCACGGCCCAAAGGCTGGCGGCGGTGGTCAGTCCTCGCACCGCATTGCCATGTCGGATGATCGTCCCCGCCCCCAGAAAGCCCATCCCCGCCGCCACCTGGGAGGCGATCCGGCCGGGGTCCGCATTCTGCGAAAAACTCATGGACAAAATCATATATACGGCCGAGCCCACACAGACCAGCACATGGGTGCGCAGGCCCGCAGGCCGGTCATGGGTCTCTCGTTCCCAGCCGATGACGCCTCCCAGCACCACTGCAACCGCCAATTTCGCGAGAACTTCCGGCAGTTCAGCAAAGCCTTCCATAGTCTGCGCCTCTAGCCCTCGGCAGTGCCCTCCCTACAGAGAGCCCTCCCAACTTCTCCTACGCACCACTCAACCGCCTGGTCAGGTGAGACAAGGTCTGACTCCTTGCGGCCGCGCCTTCGCACTTCCACCTTGCCTTCCGCGGCATGTTTGCCGACTACAACCTGAAGGGGGATGCCGGTGAGATCGGCGTCCTTGAACTTCACACCGGCCCGCTCCTCGCGATCCTCCAGCACTACCTCCAGGCCCTTTGCCTTGAGGCTCTCGTAGATCCTGCGCCCCAGGCTCGCTTGAGCCTCTTCTTCCACATTCACAATGATAATCATTACCTGGTAGGGAGCCGCGGAGAGGGGCCAGATAACGCCATTCTCATCCCGGCTGTATTCTGCAATCGCGGCGATGGCCCGGGTCGTCCCAAAACCATAACATCCCATCTCCGTGAAGCGGCGTTCTCCTCGCTCATCGAGATAGGCCGCCCCCAGGGGAGCGCTGAAAATCGTGCCCAGCTTGAAGACATGGCCGAGTTCTATGCCCCGCGCCGCCTCCAAAGGAGCGCGGCAGTCCGGGCAGGGATCTGCCGGCTGGGCAATGCGAAGGCGGGCCCATTGATTGACCTCGAAATCCCGGCCCCAGTTGACGTTCTTCAGATGCAAATCAATCTCGTTTCCACCGGTGACGAAATTCGCCAGGCCCCTGATTTCCTCGTCTGCAATTATGCGAACCTCTCGCAAACCCACAGGGCCGGCAAATCCCACCGGCGCACAGGTGACGGCATGAATCATCTTCTCATCCGCCAGTTCAATACTTCTGGCGCCGAGGGACTCCCGAAGCCGGTCACGGCTGAGTTCTCGGTCGCCGCGAACCAGAGCCGCCACGGGTTTGCCGTCCGCGCTGCAGATGATAGTTTTCACTATCTGGTTGGGGCTTACTCCGAGAAATCCGCTCACCTGCTCGACCGTGCGCATTCCCGGAGTCGCCGCCCGCTCCACCGGGAGCATTTCGGCTTGGCGCGCAGGAATCTCGGTCTGCGCCCAATCCGCTATTTCCGGCGTCGCGCCGTAATCGCACTTCGGACAGAGCAAGAGGGAATCTTCGCCGGATTCGCTGATGAGCATGAATTCCCGCGTATCACTGCCGCCGATGTATCCGCCGGAAGCGAGAGTGATGCGAAACGGCAATTCCAGGCGGTTGAGAATCCGCTCATAAGCCTTTACGACGCGCTGATAAATGTCATCCAATCCGGCCTTGTCGCGGTCAAAAGAATAAGCGTCCTTCATGCCGAACTCGCGGCAGCGAATCAATCCGCCGCGGGGCCGGGGCTCATCCCGGAACTTGGTGGCTATCTGGTAGAGCAAGACCGGCAGTTGGCGATAGGAGCGAACTTCCGCCGCCACCAGGGCGGTGATGACCTCTTCGTGAGTTGCGCCCAGGCAGAAAACCCGGTCGTTGCGATCCGTCAGCCGCATCAATTCGGGGCCCCACTTCGAGGCGCGCCCGCTTCGCACCCACAATTCCTCCGGATGCAGAGCCGGCAGCAGCACCTCCTGGCCGCCAACGCTTTCCATCTCTTCCCGCACAATTTGCTCAATCTTGTGCAGCACCCTCCAACCCAGGGGCAGCAGGCTGTAGAGGCCTGCTGCAAGAGGCCTGATGAAGCCGCCCCGCAAGAGCAGCCGGTGGCCGGGAAGTTCGGCCTCGGCCACCTGGCGCAAAGTAGGAGCGAACAATTGGGAAGCAAGCATGGTCTGTCTCCAAAATTGCTGGTTCAGAGTTGTGAGTTCAGAGTTGCGAGCAAGAAGTTGAAGTCGCTCTCAACTCTCAATCTGTTCCCCCGTCTCCTGCCCCAGGCGATAAGCCGCAGCGAGGCCGTGGCGTACCAGTTCATGCTGGTAGAGTTCCATGGCGCGGAAAAGCCTTACTGCGCCGCTGTCGCCCCGCTCTCTCAGATAGCGTAGCAATATGTTGCCCGGAGTCTCTTCCGTGCCCTCGCGCAGCAAATCTTGGGCTGCTTGACCGGCGAAGAACTCGGCATGAGCATGATTCTCCGCCTCCCGCAGCAGCGGCTCCAGGCTGGCCCATTCCTCTTTCGTCAAATGGAAATGATCTTGCATGCGTCCTCACCTCGCAAATTGCGCCCTGCAGAGCATCGTCATCTCTGCACCAGCTCCCAGGACTCACGGGCGCGAGCGGAATACCGGCTCAGAATAGCGCAAATCCGCCTCCTTGCGCAAGTCGTTCGGATTGACAGCGAAAGGGGCCGATGTTATAGTCTGGCCGAAAGAGGCGGCCGCCCTGGGCTGGTCGCCGCCCTACCTGGAGGTTGGTTGCTTTGCCGCTGTACGAATTCGAGTGTGCCAGGTGCTCGCGCGTCTTCGCGGAACTATGCCAGGCCGCTTCGGCCAGAAAGCCTCCTTGTCCTGTCTGCCGCAGCCGCCGCGTAAGGAAGCTGATGTCAACCTTCGCCATGCGAAGCAGCAGCCCTTCGCCGGCGAAAAGTTCCTCCTCTTGCAGCACCTGTTCAAGCAGAAACTGTTCCACCTGTCACTGAATCGCCAAGAGGGAAGTCCCCTATGGGCAAATTCTACATCACTACCCCGATCTATTACGTGAACGATGCTCCCCACATCGGAACCGCCTATTGCACCATCGCCGCGGATGTCATCGCCCGGTACCAGCGGATGCGCGGCAAAAAAGTCCTCTTTGCCACCGGCACTGATGAGAACAGCCTCAAGGTGGCCGAGGCGGCGCAGCGCCGCGGCCTCCGCACCCAAGCCTTCGTGGATGA
>Ga0299915_10003843_pt1 | contig 10879 bp, 8 predicted proteins | sample RVTome_13_FD_200263 | JGI IMG/M metagenome (GOLD analysis project Ga0299915, IMG submission 200263) | Soil microbial communities from uranium-contaminated site in the Upper Colorado River Basin, Wyoming, United States - RVT92D227 (version 2) ... | reverse complement strand
CCATCATGGGCCTTGGGTCCGTGCGGATGGCCTGCTCGCTGGGCCGCCTGCAAACCATGCTCTCGCATAAGTCGTCGGACACGCTCTTTGGAGGTGCGAATCTTATTGAATCGCAGACGAGCCCAGACCTTACGGTAGCCCTCGCCGTGAAAAGGACTTTCAGCCAGGACAGTCCGGATATGTCCGACCATTTGCTCATCGCTGCACGGCCCATCAGGGCCCCGTCTTCCAGCAACAGGCCGCAGCTCCGGGGCAGTGTTACGGCGTTTGCGTTGTTCATACACGGTGGACCTGGGCCGCTTCCACACGCGGCAGACCCGCTGGATGCCGTATATTCGGCTACTGGAGGGCGAGTGGGTCTGACTCATCGTCTCGACCTCCTCTGTGCTAAAGGGAGTTGCTCATCCAGCCGACTGGCCTTCTCGTACAGCAGCTCGTTTTCCATGGTCAGTTCGCCGATCTTGGCCTTCAGACGCCGGATAAGATCGTCTCGCGGGTCGTCCTCATCGGGATGGGTCTTCAGGGCCGCAGTCCCTGCTGCCAGGAACTCTTCTCGCCATTGGCTGAGGGTGGCAGCCGTGACACCGAGCTGCCGGCTGAGTGTTTCGAGGTCTTCGCCGCGAAGCAGGCGGATGACAGCCTGCCCTTTGCGTTGGGCTGAGAACCGCCCCGTTGGGCGAAGGGGGCCGGGCGGGTCAGCGGGCCGTCCGCTGGCCGCTCCGCTTGCTTGCGCTCGCTCCGCTGCCAGCGGAGCTTCATTCGATGGTCTTGTATCCTTGAACATACCTTAACTCCTTTCGGGGGAAGTATCCCCTAAATGTGTGTCCAAGGAAACCCTGAGGCGGGGGAGTTAGTCCCTGCGGGCATAGGTAGGTCTATCATCAGATGCTCCCAAGTTAGAGGGTCACCATCAGTGAAAAGGTCCCTGGCGGCGTATGCAAGGTAGTCTCCACTCCCAAATCGCCCTACCCAGCCGGACGTGCTTCCTGTGAACGCGGCGGTTACTACGCCGAATGCCGTATCTGTCTCGCTATCACCCAAGACGCGATTAAAATAGGCTGATAGTGATGCTACCGCCCATCCAGAGTTAATCGCGCTTTCGAACGGAGTCATGTCCACAAGTTGCCATACGTCACATGAATTCCAATATGCCCCACCGTCACTAGAGATGAAATGAAGCATTCCCCTTCCTTCATAGGGGACAATCCCATCCGATGTGCTCAGGATTTCAGACGTGTCGCCCTGCCAGTAGCCAAAGCCGGACGGCCGGCCCCCAGGAATTGTGACCGCAGTCTCAAAACCTCCGTTGATGACCACATTTGTTGGATCACCATATGATGCCGTCGCAAAGATAAGCACGAACATAAATTCAGCCAGGAAGGTCTTTGATTGCCTTTTCATCGTACATCCTCCGATAGAATGTTTGCGAATTCAATCGCCTTCCCTGGATTTGGTGCGTGCCTCCTACTGCGGTAATTCTGCCACACCCGTCTTGCGTTCGTCAATTGTGGAAACTACGTAATTTTGAGGAATTTTTGACCTTTTTGCAGCCAAATTCACGATTTGTCAAACAGGCATTGTGAAGTTATAATAGCAGCAATCGGGACGCCGGCAAGCAACCGGTCAATCCGCCTTCGCCGCAAAGTCCGGCTACGGCGGATAAAGCGGTTTGAGCAGTGGTAAGGTTTATCATTTTTCAGCGGTCTTCTTTTTGCTGTGAAAACCGAATGGCTCTTTGGTAGTTCTTCCAGCCGGCATAAGAAGCTTGATGGCATTGATTATTGCGATAATGCTTTTGTCGTGGGTTTGGAGTTTTGTTTCGATTTGTTCGACTCTTTTTACTATATTTTTATACGGTGCAAGTAACTGTCGGAGGCTGACAAAGGCACGTACTACAAATATACTTACCTGAATGGCTTGCTGTGAATTCAGGACACCGGCTGCCATAATAGCCCCGTGTTCTGTAAAGGCATAAGGCAGCTTTCTTCGGCCACCCCAACCGTAACTTGATGTCGCAAATTGCGATTTCAAGTTTTCAAATTCATCTTTAGTGATCCGGAACATAAAATCATTGGGGAACCGCTCGATATTGCGTTTGACCTGCTCGTTAAGTCGCGCGGTGGTAACACCGTAGAGCAGAGCAAGGTCGGAATCGAGAATGACCTTCTGCCCGCGGATCAGCAAAATACTGTGTATGATTGGTTTTGCCGGAACGAGTAAGTTGCTCTTTTTTGTAAATAATCCGCCCATATTTGACGAAACGCTTCCCTCTACTATCAAATTACCTATGTTTTTTATTTGCACCCATCTTGGCACTTAATCGAATAGCCCCAAGGGGATTCGAACCCCTGTTGCCGGGTTGAAAACCCGGTGTCCTAGACCTACCTAGACGATGGGGCCTGCAAAATGCACTTGCTGATAGTAAAGTACGAAATGTTACAAAACTGCGGTGATATTACAAGCCAAATGTTGTGAAATTCGGATGCGGGCGGCGCAAAATCGGCCTATCTTATTGCTGTTTGTCAATCAGCCGCAGCTCATCCGGCCTGCTTGGCTCAGCCGGATTGGCTGGTTCTAATTGCGGCGCCGCCTGGCGGGCAGCGCTTAAGGCGGCTACCATATCCCGAACCAATCTGCTTGAGTCGTATTTAGCTGCCCAGTCCAGCACCCTGTCGAATCCGCTTCCGTCGGGGCTATTGGCCAGCAGGTAAGCAGCCGTCATGCGAACCGGCCATTTGGGATTGTTCAAGCTCTTTGCCACAGCACTTATTAGCTCATGGTCGAGCGGCAGAGAGAGCATCTCCGCCATGGTATGGACTTTAACCGTCCAGTCATCATCGACGGGGCTGAGCAGCAGTCCGGACTCCTGCAGCAGCGCAGACTTTAGCAGCCCCGGCATCCAGTCGGCGTACTTGAATTTGTAAAGGGCACCGTGCTCAGAAATAGCGTGCTGCTCCTTCAACAGGCCTACAAAGATCTGTGCGGTCTTGATTTTTTGTCCGGCCTGGCCCGTTGAGATTGAGTTGAACTGGCTCCGCAGATACTTGCTGGTTAGCTCCATGCCCGGCCGCTTTACCACGACAGTGGCCGGCTTTATGTCGGCAAGTCTGTTGGTTACTTTGCCTTGGCCGGCAGTAACAGGGTCGATGTAGACCGTAAACTCTATCTCCAGAGATGCCTGTGGATAGGTCAGCAGTATTTGTTTGAGCTCACCCGTGACCAGCCGCATAGAGGTAAGCATTCCCTGGCCGGGCTCCAGAAGCATAGCCGTGCGGATTTTGCGAGACACCAGGTTCGGTATACTCTTCTTGAGATCGCCGGTGACGTTGGCGTCGACTCTTATATTGCCCTTGAACAAGCCCTCATCGCTGATTACCAGCGGCTCATCGGAATTGTTCGTGATGGCTACGGTGCCGCCGAACGTGCTGCCGTACGAGAATTCATCGCCCCGGATGCTGAACTGCACGGAGAGCGTTTTATCCGGGCTTACAAATTCCGGGATGAGCATCTGACCGAAACGGTTGTCCAGAGCAGTAAGGATGACATCTGGAGCCACCGGCGGGATGTACTCGCTGCCCAGCTCTTTCAGGAGCTCCTTTGCCCGCTCGGCTGCCAAAGAGCCGGGGTCTTTGGTGATCGCAGCCTTGAGGGTCTCAATTGCCAAGTCCTTTTTTCCTTGAGCCTGTTGAATCTGAGCCAGAGCTAAGCTCGAGATTTGATTGCGCTCATAATTGTCGATAAGTGGCTTGGCCCATTCTATCTGCTGATTAACGACCAGCGCATAAGCCAAAAGAGCCGCTGCCGTAGCCGAATTCGGGTCGGTAGAGTAGGCTTTGTTGGCCCAGTCCAGAGCCTTGGCGGCGTCGGGCCAGGCAAAACAATAAAACCACGCAAACTGCTTGGCGCCGACTTGCTGCTCAGCGCTGCGGGCGGCACCGACAGGAGGGGCTTGGCCCCGCTGGGGACCTTGATCGAGCAGTTGCTGCGCCTTTTGTTCTGCGGCGCGGAATATGCGGTTCGCTTCATTTGCGTCGCCGATTTTTGCCGCCGCTCGGCCGGCAATGGCCTCCAGAAGAATGTCAAAGCGACCGCCCTGGCGAATAGCCTGGGCAATCTGCAGACATTTGTGCTTGTTCCGCTGGGTGTTGTAGTTGCTGATAACCCAGGGCAGATAAATTCGAACCGGCAACAGCTCGGCAGGATATAGATAGCCGAACAAGTCGGCGCAGTACTGATAGCCGCCGGCTGCCACATCATACAGTTGCAACTGTTCTGCGTATTGCGCAAACGCCAGTGCGGCGTCTATGTCTACGGGGTTTTCGCGCAATACTAATCTGAGGTGTTCAAGGTACATTGCCGGGCTGATCCGTTCCGGCATAAGCTCAGCTAACTTGGCAAAAGCAAGCCTGTTGTATCTATTCTTGCCATACGCCTGAACCAGATATAGCTGGGCGGACTGGGAATCGCCTTTTTCTGCCATCAGCAAGCCGAGCAGGGTGGCTATTTCCGATGCAACCACCGTGTTTTTCTCGCCGACATCCTTAAGCATTTGGGCGAGGAATTGCTCCCGCTGCTCGCGGGTATTTGATTGGTCCAGCAGATAGCTAATTGCTTCTTTTGCCACTTCGAGGTCCGCATATTCATCAACGTAGTTCACAAGCCAGCGATAGACTTGCGGCGAGTAATCCCGGCCTAAGTGCCTGCAGGCAAGCTTGATTAACAAGGGCTGAACGTAGCTGGCAGCGTTATCCAGATTCCTGGCAGCGGTCAAGAACACTATCGCCTCTTGGGCTTGTGGACCGGTAATATCATTGGAATCAGCCATTTCAGAGGCGATCTCGTAGAATTCTTGGGCGACGGATGCTGAAAAAAGAGGTTCGGTCTTCACCGTTGAATTAGCAGAAACAGTCGGACTGATAGACATTTCGGGGGCAACTCCTTGGCCACTGGCTGGCGAAGAACAGAGAAGAAGCGCCAGCAGCACTGAAAGATACCTTCGCTTAGGCATTTGTATCTCCATATAATTAAACCCGCAAAACCCGTGCATTAGCTTATTTCGGGTAATCATCCTATACGCTTTAACCGCAGATGGTAATAAAGGTAAGGTATTTTCGGGCTTTACATTTCTTGCTGCCAGTTTGGTGATTCTGCTTTTTTGCCGCTGATCAGCAGGGAAAGCATCTCGATACGCAAGAATTTGGCAGCCAGCAAATATACCGCCGCTGCTATGGGTACAACCGCTGCTAGTCTCAGAACATCAAATGACCTAACATGCGGTAGATTTCTGGTCAGGATCATAATTGTCGCTGCGGCCAGCGACATAAGGCCTGTCGCGGCAAGCGTTTTCATCAAGGTCACGGATAATCCATCTAAGATTGTATGCTCCAGTTTCCTGCGAAGCACGATAATAAGGATTACGACCTGCAGGTATGAGCATACCGCGGTGGAACAAGCCAGTCCGGCGCGTCCCATAAACCAGATAAGGGTCAGATTGAGCACCGCGTTGGCAAATACGGCTACCAGTGCACTTTGCATGGGCACTTTTGAATCTTGCATAGAGTAGAACGCTCGTGCAAGGATCTGCTGGGCGAAGTACCCGCACAGACCTAATGCGTAGAAAACCAGAGTTCTTACCACCATATTTGTGTCCTGGGGCGTGAACTTGCCGTGTTCAAACGCAGCAGCGATAAGCAGCTTGGCAATTATTATCAGCCCAACGGTCGCCGGAAGCGCAACAAAAACCGTTGCGCACATTCCTTTGGAAACGGTTGACCGCAGCGCCGCAAAGTCTTTTTTAGCCGCATCGGCGCTCATTACCGGAAAGATTGCCGTTGCTAAGGATATGCCCAGCACTCCCAACGGAAGCTGGTAAAGCCTTTGCGCATAGTATAGATGTGAGACTGATCCTCGCCACATCGGATATTTAATCTGGGCGCCGAACAATTCAAAAAAGGCACCTTTTTCTACCGAGCCGGAGAACCACCATGCGATAAGGTCGTCGGCCAGAGTGTTAATCTGCGTCGCAGTAATGCCTATTATCATCGGCGCCATCAGAAAGAGTATTTTTTTGAAGGACTCGGAGTGCACCTGCCAGGCCGGCCTGATCGAAACGCCCGACCAGCGAAGCGCCGGGACCTGTATGGCTATCTGCGCGACGCCGGCTACAAGAACGGCAACAGCCACCAAGAATAACTGCTGTCTGACCTTGACGTTAAGCCACCATCCGCTGCACAGAATCGCCCCGATAATGAGGATATTGAGCACGATCGGTGCTGCTGCCGGCGCGGCAAAATGCCGGTGGACGTTCAGAATGCCCGCCAGCACCGCCGCCACACACACAAATATCATATAGGGCAGCATTACCGAGCTTAGCGACATTATTAGTCGACTTTCAGTCGTGTGGGCGAATAACCTGTAATAAAGCCATATAACTGCCTCACCTGCCAGCACCAGTGCGGCCAGAATCACAAACAGAACCGTCAGAACCGTATTGATCAGCTTAGCGGCTTGGTCACGGTCTTTGTAAAGCGCCTCGCTATAAACAGGGATAAGTGAGGCCGATGCCGCTCCTTCGCCGAAGAGCCTTCTGCTCAGGTTGGGAATCCTAAATGCAACAATCCAGGCGTCGAGCAATTGATCGGCGCCGAAGAAGTGACTGTATGCCATGTCCCGGACGAATCCGAGCACTCTGCTGGCTGCCGTCAGTGAGACGATTTGTCTAAAGCCTTTTATCATCCCTGGTTTATCGTATCGGCAAAGGCCCGGCAGTTTCAGTAGAGATTTACCGTTTGGGCGCCACACTGAAAGGTCTGCACCGCCCGACGTTATTCAGCAGCCCCACTGAGGCCATGCCAACCAGCAGGCTTGAGCCGCCGTAGCTGACCAGCGGCAAGGTTAGTCCCGTGATCGGCATCAAACCCATCGTCATGCTCACGTTGACCAGAACTTCAACTATGAACATTGCGATAATGCCGATAACGACCAGTCTAGCAAAGGGATCGGTGTTATTCGCGGCGATCTCCAGACCGCAGGCGACAATAAGGGCATAAAGTCCCAGCACCGCCAGGCATCCCAGAAAGCCCCATTGATGAGCGATCATGGCGAATATGAAGTCGTTGTCCCGGTCCGGCAGGAAATTGTATTTGATAAATAGCCCTTTGCGAAAGCCGTAGCCCGTCATTCCGCCCGAGGCGACCGCAAACTTGGAGCGAATCAACTGATAACCCTCGTCCCTCATCCATCGATCTGTGCTGAATTTGCCGCCGACAAGAATCTGGCCCAAGGTCGGGTGCTGCTCGGCCTTTTCACGAACCCAGGCGCTCTGCAGAATCACACTGCTGATCCTGGTCTGTTGATAAGGCTTCATTTTAGACCATAACAGTGGGCTAAGTAACAGCGCCGCCAGGACTACCATCAGCAGATGTTTGACTTTTGCCCCTGCGACAAAGAGCATTGTTAAGAAAATCGGCATCATCAGTATCACTGTGCCCAGATTCGGCTCCACCAGGATTAGAACCATTGGCAAAAGTGTCAGAATGAAAGGTCCCACCAGGGCGTTGAAATTGCGGTAATTGCTGCGATATCGCAGATACCAGGCCAGCGCCAGGATGTAGGCCAGCTTGCAGAATTCCGAGGGCTGAATCCAGGGCAGCCTCGGATGCAGCACAATCCAGCGGTGGGCATTGTGGCTGGCAGGCGCAAAAGGCAGGTCCACCACGTACCGGCTGACCACCAGCAGTGCCAGCAAAACTAAGATACCGGCATATATCCAGTGACTAACAGAGCCCAGCCTTCGGTAGTTGACCAGGTTAGCCGCTACGAAGCCCATAAAGCCAATCCCAGCGAAGATGATCTGCTTTTTCCAGAGATCGGCGACATTTCCCATTTTGACGGCCGGGCTGGGCTCTGCGGGGTTCCCCACCGAGTAGATGGTAACGATTCCGAGTGCAACTAACGCCAGAGCGGCCAGTAAAAGGCACAGTCTCACGGATATTAGCCGCCCTTTCAGAAAATTGTACATAACGGCAAAAATAACACAGTATGGCGAAAATTGAATATGGGAACTGTCAAAACTGTAAAAAAACTTTCCACAGCGAAAATTTGGTTTGACAACGCGGCTGTGCCTGTGGAGAGGCGATCAGCCCATCAGTTTACCTAAGCGCCAGTCGCAGCTAAACTTATGGCAAGCACACACGCCGCAATGAATCGGCCTCTTTGTGTCATTGCGAGGCCTTTAGGCCGAAGCAATCTCAACCTTTTGTGGGGCAGAGATTGCCGCGCTCGGCGGAGTTTACCCTGAGTGCAATCGAAGGGCCTCGCTCGCAATGACGAAACATAGCCAAAATTCAACATGTTACGCCGTGCAGGGTTACCTTAGTCCTCTCGCCTGGCCAGAATTAACAATGTAGGGCGGATTCTTGAATTCGGGCGATTTTTCTAAGTTTTTCATGTTTCTGCTTGATTTGTGCGGCATTTTGTGGTATCTCTACAACCGGTCTTTGCCAGTTTGAACCTGCGCGCAGCGCCTTTTTCGGCACTGGTTGGCGCCGATGGGTGGGAAAGCAGGAGCGGCATTTAAGGTCCGAAATTTTTGTGGATTTTTTTGCTTTTTTGCTTGATTTGTGCAGAGGTTTGTGATAATTTACAATTAGTCTTCACCAGTTTAAAAACCTGTGTTTGTAGTTGTGTTACGTATTTTCGCCAGTCGGCGGGAAAGGAGGAGACGAAGGAAGGAACAGGAGTTCATTCGGCTTTTCCTGCGGGCCGGCTTGCTGTGTTCGGTTATTTCTTGAACCAGCGGTTTTATCGGCAGGATAAGGAGTGTGACCACTTCGAAAACCAAGATAGTGCAGAGTGTGTGACTCTGCGGAGAAGAAAAGAAAGGAAGGTAACATTATGAGAAAGATTGTATTGACCTTGGCATTACTTATGCTTGCCACCCCGGCTTTGGCGGCTGTGAGGATCATCGTCACAGACGAAGGTGGTCTGATCGCTGCCATCAAGTATCAGACGGACGGGGAGAAGGTCAGGGCCTTTGCTCTGGATGTCACTGTCAGTGCGGGTACGATCGATGCCATCTCTGATTACAAGAAAGGGGAAAGTGTTCCGGGCAACATAGGCTATGGCATTTTCCCTGCCAACTTTGCTGCGCAGATTACGGTCGATCCTGCTACCGGCGACGTCCAGACATGGGATGTAGCTGCCTATACCCCCGTAGCTCCTGCTACTGACCCCGGTGCGTTGGGCGGCCTCGGCACCGGTGGCATCACCATCGAGATGGGCGCACTATATTCTCCGCCCGAGGACAATTCTCCAAATGCTCCGCCCAACAGCGGAACGCTTTGCAAGATCAAAGTCAGCGGAGATACTACTGTAAGTGTTAAAGAGAACGCCACTCGTGGCGGTGTAGTGCTTACAGACCCGGCTGTCACTCCAACAGTGAATCTGACCGCAGCGGCTGCTGTCGCGGTGGTAGGTGAGAAAGACTGCTTCCCCACCGCAAATTCGGCGTATAACGACTGGGTGCTTCTGGGTAAGCCCAAATGCTGGTGCGCAAAGACGGACGGCAGCGGGTATCAGTGCGATGGTGACGCCGACGGCAAAGATTCAGGCGGCCTGACCAAGTACCGCGTTTTCACCGGTGACCTGACTCTGATTGTGAACAACTGGAAGAAGAAAGCCGGTGACGCGACTCTTGACCCGTGTGCAGACATTGACCACAAGGATTCGGGCGGCCTAACCAAGTACCGCGTTTTCACCAGTGATTTAACCGTTCTGGTGAACAACTGGAAGAAGAAAGACGCGGATCTTGCCGGCAATTGCCCGAGATAATCAAGCATTTGTATTGGCGAAAGTTGTAACGACTTAGTTTTCCAAATACAATAAAATGAATGAGGGAGTTGTAAAAAGTTCTTTTGGAAGGAGAAAGATGATGAAAAAGCTAGTAGCTTTAGTGCTGGTTCTTGGTTTGTGCTCACTGGCGAACGCAGCTTTGACGATTGGTGTGAATGCGGCAATGGATACCGTCACGATCAGTGGCGACGGTGCAACAACAAACGTGGCTGCCTATTTGCTTGTAGAGGGGCCGGGTGCGATCGCCGGCGGAACGTTGGTTTATACCGGTAGTCTGTCGGCATACCAGGACCTGGAAGCTTTTGCTACGGACCTGGGAATGCCTCCGGCTGAAGCACTTGCCACTCTTGGAGGGATCGTAGGCAAGACGCTTACGGACCTTAGTGCCATGACTTTTGCAGATGGCGCTATTCCGCCAGCGTCCACCGCGGGCATCCTGGTAAGCGGCATTAGGTTGACATGGACAGGTGAGGTTACGCTGAGTCTTGTTTCTGATGACGGCGCAATAACCTACGACACCGAGAAGGTCCCTGAGCCATTGACCATTGTTCTGCTTGGCCTGGGAGGTTTGTTCCTGCGTCGCCGCGGATAATTTGAAACGAACCAGAAATTAGTGATGAAGCGGGGCAGGCTTTAGAGGGTCTGTCTCGCTTTTTTTATTGCTATTTTCGCTCTGCCGGCTAAAATGCTACTTCGCTTCTTACCCAGAAGATGGTGGAGTAAGCTATGATAAAGCGAAAAGTGACTATCATTTTTTTGTCGGCGTGGCTTTTATGGGCTGCGGCAGGATGTCACGAGCCTTCAACGGGACACCCCATTCCTAAACCACTGCCGCCAGATATTGCCGGCGCCTGGAAGGCCCAAGGCAGCCCCTGGAAGATAGTCCTGAGTGCAGATGGAGCTGTATCTTCGGCGATTGTTCCTATGGGCGAATTCGAGATTAAGCCTAACCAAACGACGAAAGCGGAAATGAAGGATGGAAGCTATAGCATTTTCAAAGCTGGGGATTGTGTGGTTCAATACACGC
>Ga0299915_10003842_pt1 | contig 10879 bp, 9 predicted proteins | sample RVTome_13_FD_200263 | JGI IMG/M metagenome (GOLD analysis project Ga0299915, IMG submission 200263) | Soil microbial communities from uranium-contaminated site in the Upper Colorado River Basin, Wyoming, United States - RVT92D227 (version 2) ... | reverse complement strand
GGAGAATGGGCTTTCTCTTAAAGAAATAAAAACTGGCTGGCTTTCTCATCCCGGTAACTCCTCACGGTAAGTCAGTATCATGACTAAACATACCATGAGTGTTACCCATGTATCTCAGCCTCCGCAGTAGTAAGACATCGGGATGTCTATCCAGTCACGCGTACGAATACTTGATACCGTTTGCATTTTCAATAAAATAAGAAAATCTACTTTTGCAGATTACGTTTCTCGAAAAAGCTAATGAGGTCCGAACTGATTGCAGCATCCAAAGACGTATTCGAACTCATGGCAAATGATTTAATCCAAAGTGTGTTGTGTTCGGTATCTAGTTTGAAGAGAGAGTCTAATATTACAACTCCTGAGTAAGACGTGGAAGAAGCAAATGACCAGAATTTACCTTTACATATCTCTTGCCCTTCAATTTTAAGAACAAACTCCCGAGAAAAGAGACTATCTGCTAACTTGGGAATAGTCTGATATGTAAGGAATGAATTCCATTTCTTAATTCCATTTTCATTCAATATAAAGGCGTTATCATCGCTATGATATGCCTGTATTTCATATTCTGACAATACTATTTCTCCACTGTCGGTTAAAGAAATAACAAAATTATCTTCTTGTCCTGAATTGTAAGATGATAAGATAAGAACAGACAAAAACAAAACGGTAATAATAAGGAGGATTTTAATCTTTAATGGTGGATACATTAACGCAAGCAATTGACCACAACTTTTAGATTGCATTTAAATTAGTATTTCTTACGGAAAACATGTTTATAGAGACTACTATATAGCATTACCTAAGGAATTGTCAATAGTTTCTTATGTGGCGTCCAAGATGTACTATAGAGTTAAGGAGTGAGCACTGGATAAACATAGGGATGTTTGCCCTTCCCTGCGTACATTTTAGCTACGTAAATATTGGTTTAGGCTTGGTCATAGGTTTTTACGTTCTTCTATTAGCTTGTCAGTCAAAACAAATCCTGAATGCCACTGTAGTGGAACCGTCCTGAAATGGCGTCTCAGAACCCTTACGACATTCATGGTCATTCCTGCAAGTGCCAAACCGTCCTTCCTTAGCATTTCGTCACTCCCGATTCCCGCTGTCACTAATTGCATTGTCTCGTTACCAGTTGATGGAGTAATTAATCGAATTGCGGTTTTTGTGACATGCCCCCGCTCCGAAAGTGTTTGAAAAGTCTTATCCATGGCTTTCAACAACTTGTCAAATTCGGGGGATTTCTTGCGTGCGTCCTTGAGATATGCTTCTTTTACGCCTTTTTCAAGCAGTTTGTTAGCCAAGCTAGGATTTGCTTCGACTATTACAGAAAGTTCTAACCACTGTTCGACCATTCTAATGGAAACGTGAGCTTCTATAAAGTACCCACCTATAAGTAGCTTGTAGGATGCTAGAAGAGACCTTAACGAGCCTACAGCAGACAAAGCTAGGACCTGGGCTACTTTGCTTCCATGCTTGAATTTGGGATGCCACGCTAATGTTGGCTCAGCTATGCCACGCATTATTTCATGGAGTAGACGTATGGCTTCTTTGAAATAGTTGAGAGTTGGGTCTTTAAGGCTCAGATGGTATTGCTTGATACGCTCGTCAAAGTTTTCCAGTGTCTGCCAAATATCACCATTCAATCTCAAAAGGTCGAGGCTCTCGGGCTGCGATTTTTTCACCTCAACAAACTCTGCCACCGCTACAACTCTTCTTCTAACTCTAGTGTAGTGTTGCGTTGAAGACTAATAACTGTGGTTTGTACTAGAAGTAGTTTAGCATAAGTTGAGTACAATTTAATAATGTTTGGGATGTCTTAATGTTAAAATAGATAGGCATGGAGAAGGACGCGGATTAACAGAAGGTCTAAAGTTTTCAGGAATATAGTGGACGACACGTCCTGGTTTAGAGATACTTTTCACTATTGGGCACAAGCCTCATTGCCTTTTGCCTATGCACTGGCGTGTGTTGAAGTTGTTTCTAAAAGTTCGAAATCTGACTTGTACTCGATGCGGGCACATCTGGATTCCACGAATACCACGCGAGCCGAAACAATGTCCTCTTTGCCATTCTCCTTATTGGAATAAAAAGAAATGGAAGGGAGTTAATAAATGAGCTCATCAAACACTTATACAGATGATAAGGGATATCTAAGGTTCAAAGATTCCAATAAATTGGTTCATAGATGGATAAAAGAAAAAGAACTGGGTCGTCGTCTAGAAAAAGGAGAAATCGTTCATCATATCAATGGGAATATACAAGATAATAGACCTGGCAATTTACAAATACTTACTGCAAAAGAACACTATAAGAAACATGTTGTACCAATATTGGAAGCACGAAAGGAAGCCCAAATTACTGAACGCCTTATACCCAGAATGACAGATTATGCTGTCAAGGCAATTCTGTTAGGCATTGCTGGTTTTGGAGCTGTTGTGTTTATAGGAGGTCTAATAATCAAGGTTAAGGTAGAGATGTGGTATATTGGGTTAATATTCTTGATTACGGGTCTATTCGGTTGGTTCCTTATGTGGAGTAAGAAATGAAAGCCGCTATCTACTGCCGTGTAAGCACTGAAGGTCAAGAACGGGACGGAACAAGCCTGCAAACTCAACTGGAATCTTGCCGTAAATATTGCCAGGCTAGGCGGTATGAAGTCGGGCATGAATTAAGCGAAGCCTAGTCCACCAGAAACGAATAGGCGTCTGATTTGCACCAGACGCCTATTTCAATTTACTCGAAGCTAAACTTTATTACCACTGCACAAACATGGGCATGACCACGTGAACATAATTGTCCACGCCTATGGGGCGGATAGTCCCCGGGCTTGAGGGGGTGGTGAGTTCCAAGGCGACCTGGGCCTGGGGCAGGACAGACAAGACATCGGAAAGATATCTTACGTTGAAAGCAATTTTCGCCTCTTCTCCATCGATGAGAGCATCGACTTCGCCAACATTGTCTCCGACCTCTTCAGCTTGAGCAGAAACAGTCACCTTGCCCGGATTAAGTTCACTACCCGGGGTAATGACCAGGCGAACTATGCCGCTGGCATCGCGAGCGAATATTGAGGACATCTTGGTAACCCGCAGAAACTCACTAATGTCTATTACAGCCCTCGTGGTATAGCTTTGAGGAATAACCTGAGAGTAGTTTGGGAATGAACCTTGAATAAGCTGGGAAACTATCTCAGCATCCTTGAGCCGGAAGAGGACCTGGCTCTTTTTTTCGTTTACGGTAATTTCTACCGGTTCCTCCTGTTCACCAATAACACGACTTAGTTCACTGAGGGTTCTGGCCGGGATAATGACCGCAGTCTTGTCCTTGATTCGTGAGTTAAGAGTCGTCTTGTGGACAGCTAGCCGAAAGCCATCGGCAGCCACTAAGTTAAGCTGGTCGCCATCGAACTCAGTGTTAATTCCGGTTAATACCGGGCGGGATTCTTCAGTAGCAGCAGCAAAAGCGACTTGGGCAATTCCTTCTCTGAGATTGGCTGCCTCTATAGTGGTAGTCATGCCGTCGTTTATCTGAGGGATAGGTGGGAAGTCCGCAGCATCAATGCCATGAATACGGGCTTGAAAGTGGCCGCTCTTCAGTTCCAGGATGCGACTGTTAGCGGGAAGATTGATTTCAATTAAGTCGTTGGGCAATGAATTAACGAAGTCGGTGAGCAGGCGAGCAGGGATGGTTATCTCCCCCTTCTGCTTCACCTTGGCCCCCACCCAGCACGTGATAGCCATTTCCAGGTTGGTGGCTGCCAACTTGAGACGCGATTGCTCAGCGGATAAAAGGATATTTTGGGTGATAGGTAAAGTGGACCTGGTGGCTACAGCTCTCCCTACAATGTTTAAGCCCCTATTCAAGTTTTCTTGAAGACAAGACAATTTCATGGAACACCTCCCCCTCTGTGTATAATGGAAGTATACTATCAACAAGTATAATAATCAATGATTCCACTTGACATAATAGCGGATTCACTTAGGTGATGGTGCCAACGGCGGGCATTGTCAGGCTCGCCTAATTCACAAGCGCGGGCCGGTGCCTGCAATTCAATGGATGTGCAGCACAAACTCATGGAACCGCGCCTACCGTCCCGAGAGTGCAGTCAATTTCTTTAGCCTAGCTTTGATTCCTTCCGTCAGCGTATCGGGTGTGAAACGCCAACACCAGTTCCCTTCCGTGGTACCTGGAAGATTCATCCTGGCTTCGCTGGCCAACCCCAAAACATCTTGCATTGGGATGATGGCAGTATCAGCGGGAGACATCAAAGCCAGACGGATGAAATCCCAGTTTATCTCGTGACCGTCTGTGCCTAGATAATTCAAAGCGACCTGCTTCTCTTTTTCCCTCTCCTCTTTGCTCTGAGTGCTGTCTTTGATATCTTCCCCTTTGAACCAGCCGACGGTGGTATTATTGTCATGAGTGCCGGTGTAGACGACGGAGTCTCGTGGATAGTTGTAGGGCCTGTATTTATCAGCATTCAAGCCAGTGCCAAACGAGAACTGAAGAACTCTCATGCCGGGAAAGCCAAACTGGTCTCTCAAAGCATGCACCTCCGGTGTAATCATTCCGAGGTCTTCAGCAATTATAGGTAGCGTGCCTAGAGCTTTTTGTAGCGCTTCAAAGAACTTGTCTCCTGGTCCGGGAACCCACCTCCCATTCATGGCTGTATCATCTGTTGCGGGAACCTCCCAATATTTCTCGAAGCCACGAAAATGGTCGAGTCTGATGATGTCCACCAAGTCACGTGTTGCCCGGAAACGCTCAATCCACCAAGCATAGCCATCCTTAGCCATCACATCCCAGCGATAGAGAGGATTTCCCCATAACTGTCCCGTCTCGCTGAAGTAGTCCGGCGGTACCCCAGCCACCACGGTTGGTTTGCCGCTGTCATCCAGATAGAACATCTCGGGATTCGCCCAGACCACAACGCTATCAAGGGCAATAAATATGGGCATATCACCGATGAACCTTATTCCGCGTTCATTACAGTACTTCTTCACTCCCGACCACTGTTTGAAGAACTGATATTGTTGATATTTGTGATAGGAAATCTCGTAGGCCACATTCCTTCTCCAATATGCGAGGGACTTTGGCTCGCGCTTCCGGATGCCTTCCTCCCAAGTATTCCATGCGGCAAAGCCATAAGCCTCTTCTAATGCCATAAACAGTGAGTAGGTTTCGAGCCAGGCAGCATTTTGATGACAGAAGACCTTGAATTGCTTCCGCTCACCACGAGCAGCTTCCCTCTGAAAAATCTCAAAAGACTTTCTCAAGAGAGGTAGCTTGAACTTCATGACTGCACCATAGTCAACCCTGTCTTTAGGGAAGGAAGGCGCATTCTCCAAGTCGGCGGGTTCCAGCAGCTTATCTGCGACCAACCCTTCGGGACTTATAAGCAATGGATTTCCTGCAAAGACCGAGAGACACTGGTAAGGAGAATTTCCATAGCCTGTCGGGCCCAGGGGCAAGACCTGCCAGACATGCTGCCCGGTGCTAGCCAGAAAATCTGCAAATCGACAAGCCTCCTGTCCCAAATCTCCGATTCCAAATCGGCCTGGGAGTGAAGTCGGGTGCAACAATATGCCACTTGCTCTGGGAAAGTTCATACTACTTCATCCATGATAGAGGGTACCTGGTCCGAAATGCAAGAGTTGATGATTTCGCCGAGTCTTCGATTGTCGAGGACGGACTGGCATCTTGGAATCTTTGTTTACATCAGTATACAATAGGGCATGGCAGTAAACAATGCTTTCTGATAATAGAGACTGCGGAAGGGAAGGGAAGGGTATTTCCTGTACTGAGGGAGGGTCGAAATGGCTGACGATACGACAACTTTGATCATGGGGATTGATCTCGGGGGCAGTAAGATACTGGCGGCGGTAGTTGACCCTCGAGGCGAGATACTTTCGATTGATGAAAGTGTGACGCCTGCTGCAAAGGAGCGCGACGCAATAATCCAGTCCGTTGTAGACTCAGCACATCGTGCCTCAGAGCAGGCAGGCGTTGCCATTTCTGATCTTTACGCCGTAGGGGTGGGAGCTGCCGGCATCTCTAATCCTGAAGCTGGCATTTTGTTCAGCTCGCCGAATTTACCGGGGTTGCGGAATGTCCTCTTAGGAGACATAATGCAAGAGAGACTGGGCAACAAAACCTTTCTCATCAATGATGCCGATGCTGCTGCCTTGGGAGAATTTCACTTCGGCGCGGCCCGTGGTGCTCGTAACTTCATCTATATTACTCTCAGCACAGGCATTGGTGGGGGCATTGTCATTGACGGCAAAATCTATAGCGGAGCCATTGGTGCTGCCGGAGAGGTTGGACATATGACCATTGACGACAATGGTCCCATCTGCAACTGTGGGAACAGAGGTTGTTGGGAAACACTGGCGTCGGGGACAGCCCTAGCTAGGGAAGCAAGGAGGCGGATTGTGGGAGGAGTCAGGACGTCTATTCTAGAATATGCCGAGGGAGATATAGAAAAGGTGACACCAGAGGCTATTCATGGTGCTGCCCAACAAGGTGATAGCCTAGCTAAGGAACTGATTGCCCGGACTGGCTACTATGTAGGTGTAGGGCTGGCCAATTTAGTAAACATATTCAACCCTGAGTTGATAGTGATTGGTGGTGGTTTATCAAATATCGGTGATATGCTGCTCAAGCCAGCTTTTAAGGTGGCCGGGGAGAGATCATTCAAGGAAGCGTTTCAGGCTGTGCGCTTTGCTTCTGCCGGGCTCGGTCCAAGTTCGGGAGTGCTCGGCGCTGCGGCCTTTGCCTTCCAGGAGATGAGAAAACTCCTTTCCAAGTGAAAGAAGGGATACGGTCTGTCAGGAGGTGATGTGATAAGCATATCTATCGGCAAGCTGAGAGGGCTTCAGCAATTGGCTGACTCCAAGGGCATGATGACAATGTGTGCTATTGACCACAGAGGGGCACTTAAGCGGGCTTTAAACGGGAAGAACCCTGCTGCGGTGAGTTATCAAGAGATAGTTGATTTCAAACTGGACCTCTGTCAAGCAATGGCACCTTTTGCCAGTGCCATATTGCTTGACCCGGAATACGGAGCTGCTCAGGCTATAGCTGCGGGCCTCTTACCCGGGTCCAAGGGACTTCTCGTCAGCATGGAGAAGACCGGTTATGCCGGAGCCAGTACGGCTAGAATCACCGAGCTTCTGCCCGGCTGGAGCGTGAAAAAGGCAAAGAGGATGGGGGCTTCAGCGGTCAAGCTTCTAGTTTACTTCAGGCCTGACTTGAAGGATATCGCCTCAAAACAGCTCGATTTAGTGGCAAGACTGGCCGACCAATGCATTGAAGAGGATATAGCCTTTCTGGTTGAGCCGGTAAGTTACCCCATTGAGGGAAGCGGGACATCGTCGGAGAAGTTTGCTGAGATAAAACCTGGTCTGGTAATTGAAACCGCCCGGCAGATTACTGCCTTGCCGATTGATGTGTTAAAAGCAGAATTTCCGGCAGATATTAAATTCGAGCAAGACGAGGGAATGCTGCTGGGGCTGTGCCAAGAATTGAATCAGGCTTCCAGGCTGCCCTGGGTGCTGCTCAGTGCTGGTGTCGATTTTGATTCGTTCAAGAAACAGGTAGGGATAGCCTGTAAGGCGGGAGCGTCCGGTTTTCTGGCTGGGCGTGCCCTCTGGCAGGAGGGTGCCCAAATTAGTTCTCGAAAGGAGAGGATGAGTTTCTTCCAGAATACCGCAGCTCCAAGACTGAAGAATTTGGCTGAGATAGCTGATAGCTATGGCAGGCCATGGTATTCCAGGTTAGGCGCTGAAAACGACAGGTTCACCCCGCTGGCTGAGGGTTGGTATCGGAGTTATTGATAGGTAATACTTTGGCAAAGCGAGGCGGTGATATGAAACACTCCAGCTTTTTTGGAAGGCGGACCAAAATAGTGTGTACCCTTGGTCCGGCTACCAGCGGTCCGCTGGATTGGTCCGTTAGGCAAAATATTGTTTTCTCACTGCTTGCACCTCGTCACAATGGCTGACCCCTCGCCCTTCCCTCTCCCACATGGATTTTGCATGACTGCAGCGGCCCAGAGGTTTAATTCTAAACATCAACATCATCGAAAATCGAGCGCGAGACATCACGCCCACCGCTTAACGAATCTCGTCCGTAATAATCATCAAAGTCAGGTCCCTCGGGCTGTTCGGAGCGTAATTCTTCAATGACCTGCTCAATATCGGCTAATGCAGTGTCGATTTGGTTTAGGGCATCCTTGAAATCAGCAAGCTCGTTGCGATAATCCTTCAGAGCGCTCGTCAGTTCATAAAAATATTCTTCGGGCTCATCATCACTGTGGTAGTTTAAGCGCCAATTGTAAATATGATCATCGAGGCTTGGAAGCAGCGTTGTACGAACGTGCTCAAGAATATCGGACACTTCTTTTTGTGTAAGCATATCGCGAATCCGTTTTTGAAGGAACCCGGAATCCGGCGTATCGACAGCCAGTTGCTGAATCCCAGAGATGACCTCGATCCGCTTCTGCTCTGGAAGAAGTCCGAATTTATGGAGGCGAACGATAACATCAACATCTGATACTGCGTAAAGATAAGAGCCCACTTTCAATCTCGGAATAAACTGTGGATAGCGTGTTATGTAATACGATAGAAATTCTCGGTTGCAGCGGTAGGCGAGAAACCAATGCAACTTCCTTTCATTATCATGCTTCTTGATGTCTAACTCTGCAATTCGCGTCATGACGGCTTCGAAACGGTTAGTAGGAACAATGACTTTCACCCCTTGGATGCCAACATCGCCACATGATACTTCACTGAACAGTTTCTCAATTGGTGCCCCTGTCAGGTAGATATCCATCAACTCAGCATCTTCGGCGACAAGTATTGCAAAGGCGTCACGGATTGTGGGATGTTTGTATCGCCACACATAACCACCGTTCTGGAAAGTCCGAATAAGTAAGCTCCCGTCCAGTGAATTGAGTGCGTTCCTAATGCCTCCAACTGAGCCGCCAAGAAGGGTTACTGCTCGCTGCTCATCTTTTGTCATCTCGACTGGGCTTGGCAGTATTCCTGCGCGCATAAACACGAGGGCAAGAGCCGACCTACATTCAGTGTCAAGCGTCCGAATGATTTCGCAAAGCAATTCCAATGGACGTGCCACAAAATCATCCAGACCCGCTCTTGACAAAATAGGTTTTTTCGTGAATATCGGACTACCCAACCTTCTAGCGATTTCAGGGCTGAAGCGTTGGTGGTTGGCTACTTCAGGCAAGAATGGTTTGACCTTAGTCTTGAACTCCTTCGGCTGGGTTCCAAGCCGGATATGATTGTAGAGAATCTGCTCACGTTCTTCTTTTGTCAGTTTTTCGACGTGAATCACGACTTGTGACTCCTTGATCAGCGGAAAAGCAGACTCTTTAAGGTGTTGTCGCGCCGAACGGTAGATGTAGTCACGAGATGTGAATAACACACGGGCACCACGACGGATTGCGGCTTGTAAGTGTGGGAACACTCCATTCCAAGCAGACACCCTGGACCAATCGAATTGAGTTATCCCGAAGGCATCATCCACCCAAAAGAACTGTTTCGACTCATGAGGATTTGAATGCTTCACGAACTCATTAGCATCAAGGGCTTTGATTGTTGAGCAACCCCATTCATCCAATGCACCAAGTGACAGTGCTGCAGCAATAGTCGATTTGCCGGAGGCTGGTTCGCCGAGCAGGAGTACAAAGCCATGTTCGACCAATGCTTTAGCACTCTTTCGGTAGGCATCTGTAATAACGAACTTTGCCAAGTCATCGCCTAATGCGCTAAGAATCTCTTTGGCTTGAGTGTAGGCGCGCTCATCAAGAATTTGACTGAGATCACCGAGACCATATACCCGGGGCACTAACATTCGAAGTCGTGGTGATTCACGAATTATTTGTGAAATGCGGTCGCAACCATACGCCGCAAAGTGTTTGATACCAGCAATGGCTTCATACAACTCCCGAATCGCCTCCTCCGTTGTCCCCGTGACACCTGCGTTAGTGAAGAGGATGTAATTATCTGCCAAGCCACGAGCAGCAAGGCGACGTGCTTTGGCAAGTTCATCTTTCAGATCGGAGGGCTGTAAAATTCTGTCGGCCTTAGCAGTGAATTTGCACTGCACTGTGAACGAGCCCTGAAAAACTTCACCGCCCACTGGCTTCCATGAACCGTGAAACGCTCCATCTCGCCCACCGTCACGTGAATCGAAAAAAGCTTGAACGACTTGACCCCACATATCCGCGACTATCGTAACACAGAGGTTTTGAAAGGATTTCCATCCAAGCGAGTGAAGCTCATAAGTTACCTCCCCAGCTTTAACTTTGGGCAGTTTTCGTTGCACAATACTGATTTCATCGATTGTCAATGCTTTTGACCCCTTTTTCGTTTTGTTCTGGTTAGAGTCCGGGGCCGCTTCGGTTTCTACATATTTATGCATAACATTATTTTTTATATTATTGTCTTGATTAATAAAATTGTATTGTGTTCTTAGCTGTTCGTCAAGGCAAAAAATTCAAAGGAAAATCCTTGCCAACCGATAAATGCAGTATAAGTATTAAGGTAAAGCTCGTGACTATTTCTCTCCACTCTTGAAAAACACAGCGGCCAGGGGCGGCAGGGTGATGGTCACAGAATAGGAGCGGCCATGGAAGGGAATTGGCGCTGCTTCCACTCCGCCTAGATTACCCTGATTACTGCCGCCGTATTCCTTCGCGTCGCTATTTAATAGCTCTGTCCAGAACCCTGGCTGGGGCACTCCGATTCTATAATTGAAATGGGTCACGGGGGTAAAATTACACACGACTGCAATAATGTCGTTGCGAGACCGCCCCTTGCGAATGAGACTAACGACGCTGTGCTCAACATCATTACAGTCG